>Ga0180434_10004695_pt1 | contig 16490 bp, 15 predicted proteins | sample SS_ome_7_FD_132453 | JGI IMG/M metagenome (GOLD analysis project Ga0180434, IMG submission 132453) | Hypersaline lake sediment archaeal communities from the Salton Sea, California, USA - SS_1_D_2 metaG | ecosystem: Environmental > Aquatic > Non-marine Saline and Alkaline > Hypersaline >...
GCGTTGCGTGGATCGGGAACACCTGCTTGGACTTCGCTTTCAGGTGAAGGAGAGCGGCGTTAGCCCAACTCTGAAGCTAAAACCGCGTAGCAATCCAGGCTAGCTTGCCTGGTCGACACTCTGCCGATTCAAGATGCGATACGTTGGGCGAACGCTGCCGGAGCCCTCGCGACTACCAAGGTCGGCGCACAGCCATCACTTCCCCATGCTGATGATCTTCGAAGGTTCATGGAAGAGCAGGATTGCTCTGGATGCGTCTGGCCTGTAGTCACAGACTGACTAGCTGCTTCTGCGTGACCCGTCTTGGCGACGGACGCCGGTTCGCCGGACTCCAGTGTTTGACCCCCTCTACTCGTCGTTCACCATCCGCAGCCGTCGCCCCATGAGACCGTAGAGGAACAGCGCAATCAGCAGAACGACCCCCGCGTTTGTCGCAAACCGTCGAGGGTCGACTGCCCTGAGCATCGCACTTCTCAGGTTCTCCGCGAGATAGGTCGTAGGAATGGCCCGAGCAATGATTTGGAGACCCCTGGGCAACGCGTCGATGGACACATACACCGGAGCACACATGTAAAGGAGGAAGCTCACGGCAATGCTTAGCACCGATCCCTGCTGTATGCTCCGTGCGTAGAGTCCGATAAATGCCCCCACGGGGATCAACGCCGAGACACTCATCGCCACAGCGAGGAAGAAGTACAGGTTGACAAAGCGAGTGAAGCCGAATGCAGGAAGGAGGGCTCCGAATACAAGGAAGACCGGCAGCTGCATGATCGCGTAGTAGAGCACCACACCGAGAACAAGGGAGATCCCTCGAATTGGCAACGTCTGAAAGACAGCGAATCCTCCCGAAAGCCGGAGTTGGACAAGATACTGCCCAACGCTGGTCACCGAGACGTTGATGAACCCCACAAGGATCGTCCCACTCAGGAGATAGGGCATCCGCTCTGTTGCCTGTGGACCGAGATTCAGAACGAGGAAGAAGAAGAGAAGCACCGGAAAGCCAATCGACAGCACGTAGGCAAACGGCCCCCAGAATCGCAGACTCCGCAAGAAGACACGACAGAGAAGGACTGCGTCCCGGATCGCTCTCCAAACCGTCATGATGCTTCCTCCTCGGCAACAGTTCTCATGTAGTAGCTCTCAAGCTCTCCTCGCCCCACGGTTATGCCCTGAGCCATCTCGGACATCTGTTCCGTGTAGAGCCGCATTACCTTGCCGAGTCCGCCCCGCGGGACGTGGGCGACGACGCAGCGTTGATCCTCATCGACCTGAGACGGAATGTCTCCGGCATTGAGGATGTCCCTTACCCGATCGCCCATGGCAGCGATAGGGTAGATTCTCACAGCGATGTGCGCATTGTCGTACGCCTCTCGCGCCAGATTCGCCATATCGCCTGACTTCACCCATCGCCCGTTGATCATGATCGCATAGCGGTCCGCGTGAGATTCGATTTCATCGAGATGATGAGAGGCGACCAGGACTGCGGCCCCCGCTTCGCGAGCTTGGTGCACAAGACGCCACACCTTCCGCCGGTGGATCGGGTCAAGTCCAGCAGTCGGCTCGTCCAGGAGAACCAGTGGCGCTGATGGCAGCAGTGCCAGAACGAGGGAGAGGATCTTGCGATACCCTCCTGAGAGGCGCCCGATTTGAGTCTCCCATACCGATTCCAGGTCGATCACCGCAGCGAATCCCTCCACGCGCTCCGCAATCGCTGCCTTGGAAAGAAGGCGAATCCGCCCGATGAAATACACCGCCTCACGAAACGTGAGTTCGCTGAGTCCGGTCAGGTGTTGAGGTTGGTATCCAATCTGTGACTTGGCTTCTCGCGGATTCGTGTTTACGTGCGTCCCGCAGACCCAAAGGTCTCCAGACGACGGTCGGAGGAGACCCGCGAGCTGGCGCATGAACGTCGTCTTGCCCGCGCCGTTAGGTCCCATCAGACAAAAAAGCTCTGCCTGATGGAGCTGAAGCGACACATCTCGGTTTGCTTGCTTACCGGATTTGTAGGTCTTGCAGAGTCGTTGTACGGCAAGAATGTCAGTCCCGCAGATCAACGGAACTCGCCCCCACCGTTTAGATGTCAAAGACATGCTGACAGATGCTGTAGATCGTCTCTCCACTCAACATCTTGCTGTGTACTGATTCTCACGAACGCTGGATACGCCAAATCGAAGAACGCTTTCTCGCAGTTCTGTCGTCCTGTGATTGCTGCGATGTACTTGCAGCCTCCTCCACACAAGGGAGCCCAACAGCACTCTTCACATCTGTCGGGAAGGGGTTCCGTGAGAAACCGAAGGTGTGAGCGGCTCATCCTCCCGTCCGGAAGCTTTCCTTTCACATACTCGGACATACCAAGAAATCCCGAACAAGCGTATAAATCTCCACTGGGATCCACCAGCGTACCCCATTCGACGTGCAGCCCGCATGGGAAGACGTTTGGGAAAGCCACAACAGGCAAGCCCCTTGTCGCCATCTCTTCCCACAGGCGAACAAAAACTTCACCCTTCTCTCTTCCCCTTAGCACATAGGAATTCCAGTTGTCTTCCGGGTGGAATGACGGTATCACGGGTGCGATGTACGCTTGCACACGCCGTGTGTCAGCGAGGATCTGCTGTTCTTGAAGCTCATCCAGTAGATGTGGTACACTTAGCGAACTATGTCTATCGATGTTGATTCTGATTCCAAGTGCATTGAGCCTCTCATCCTGAACGAGTGCTATCATGTTTCGGACAATTCGCTCCCATGTTGCTCCTCCACCGCGAAGCACTCGCCGCGAATCATGCACATCTTTCGGGCCATCGAGAGTGACCTGGAAGCTTACAACTCCGGCATCCGCCAGTCGGTCAAAAGCCTTGGGAGTTAGCTCATACCCGTTCGTAACCGCAAACAGGACAAGCTTTGTCCTGGTAGATCTAAACGCTTCTCGGAGAGCGTGCGCTGCGTGGACAATTCCTTCGAGATTCAACAGCGGCTCCCCACCATAGAACCCCACTGTCAGATGCTGAGTCCCCTTCGCGTCCGCTACGTTCTTGATGTAGTTCACGGCAGCGTCAGCAGTTTCGTCTGTCATATGCGCATCGGAAAACCTCCCCGCTTCGGTGCAGTACTTGCATCGGAAGTTGCATGCCCTCGTCGCAACAAGAGCAACTTCCATGGCTGTGTAGTTAAACTTAGCTGAATTAACTAGGTACCTAATCCTGTCGCGTTCATCGACATCATCGGAGATGAGTATCTCCTGTTCCACTAACCGACGAATGTCCTCGGGATCGAGCTGCAGAGAGGTGTCGCTGCTGTTGGTGATGCGGTCGTGTGTGGAATGTAGAAGAACTGATGAAATGACAGCTGTGGATCCGTACAACGTTGAATGCAGGATTGTGAATTCTTCCGAAGCTGGTACCTCCAGTACATATCTTGATAGCCGATACCCATTGATGGAAGGCATTATGATCTACCTCAGATTCACAAAGGTGGAGAGATCCACTTGGATCTCTCCACCTTTGATGGACTGTCTCGCCGCGCTAACCGCCACCTGGCGTGAAGTGAACACCACAGAGGCAACCACAGAACCTCGGCTCAAGTTTCGCGACGAAGTCTTTCTTCTCCCGGACGATCCAGATCCGCTGTTTTTCTTCCACGGTTCCCTCCTTTCTGTACTGCGATATTTATACGTTATCATCTCTGGACATATATGTCAAGCGACGACATCATCCCCTTGGCCCTTCTATTCGTTCGCCAGCTCTCGCCGGAGTTCAAGGAAGAGGGGTCTACCCCCTTGTGTCTTTTGCGGTTGTCTGGCTTTCCCTCCTGCAGCACCGATGGGATCTCTGCTGGGTGGAGAAGGCGGAAGCGGGCAGCCCGTCGGCACGTACGGTGAAGCGGTGAGCACCGCGTGAGCCGTGTTGCTGCGGTGAGCCGAGATGACGGCGTGGACATGATGAACAGCACAGGGAGCAAGGCCCCTGACCCCGTGGACCCCTGACCCCGCGATTGCTACTGACCCAAATTGCTACGTGTTGTGTTTCGATCCTGTCGTATTCTGGGAGAGCGCCGAGATCACGCTGAGTGCGCCCAGGCCCGCCATGACCCAAAGCATATTACGAAGCCCAACGACATCTGCGATGCTCCCCGAGATCACGGGCCCTAGCGCACCGCCCAGCGCGAGACTTGCCTCATACAACCCGAACATCTGCCCATGCCTTTGCATCGGTGTCACATCTCCGACGTATAATGCCGTTCCCAGATACATGGAACCAAAACCGATGCCGCTGACTACGAATCCGACTGCCATTTCCGGGGCACTCGATGCGAGGGCGTAGATTGCCGGGGCTGCTGCAGAAAGCGCGAATCCCAACAAGAACATTGCTCGACGCCCGAGTCTATTGGCCAGACGGCCCAAACACAGCAGGCTGATGACCTGTATACCAGGACATAGTGCACTTGTCACTCCCATCCAGCCTGGCGAGATGGACAGGGTCCCCATGTAGATGTAGATCAGCGAGCCGGTACCTGAGATCGCCATCTGGCGGAGAACAGTCGCGAGTAGGAGGCGGTACATGGGCGGGCGTCGTGTAGCCGCGGTTGGTGGGCTTCCACCCTGTGTCGCGCTGCCTTCCCAGTGGTTGATGCGCTGCTTGATACCCAGCGTGACCAACCCCAACGCGATGAGAGACCACGCAGCAAGAGAAACGAACGTGCGATGGGATCCCAGGCGGCCGAGGAGAAATCCTACACCGATTAAACCAACAACGCCCCCAAGGGAGCGGGATGCGACAGCAGTGGGGAGGTCCCGTTCTCGACGAGCCTTGACGTCATTTCTCGAGATCAGGGCCAGTATTATCGGGTTGCTTCCGCTTACCACAAGATTGCGGATAAAGGACAGGGTGAGCGCACCGGCGGCGGAAGACAGCAACGCAAGGGACCCGATCGAGGCAGCAGTGCCAGCAGTCACAATGTGCATGAGCGGCCGTGCATGACGCAAATCAGCAAGCCTTCCCCACACAACGCCACCTAGGAGGGCCCCTATCCAGCACATCGTGCTACTCATACTTACGATCAGTAGCGACGCTCCTTGCTCTCTAAGTAAGAGCTGTACAGCCATTCTCACAGCCCACTCAGCGGAGAAAAGAATGAGGATGATCATTGACAAGGGGACAACGTGATACGTGCGCGGGGTGTCTCCCCCAGTCGGCATTACGGGTCAACTCCCTTGATCGGCATCTCTAAAAATTAAAAACTTGTTCGCGACCCATTCTCGGTCAGCTTCTAAGGTCAGTCTAGGCTATAATTGCCTCCCTTGCCAAAAGCTAGAGTTCAAGGAGGTGGTGTATTAACCGGTTGAGTGGATAGCCCCTCCCGCAGCCGAGCTCCTCCGAGCTGATCTCACATGAATTCGGTGCTATAATGACATGGAGAGGACGGGGACACATGCAGAAGAAGATACGTTGGGGTGTAGCGGGAGTATTGCTGGGCTGTCTTGTTGCGCTGGCGGGATGTAGTCTGTTTAATGCGGCGCCTACCGTGGCCTTCTCGTGGTCACCGATCGAGCCCCTGGCACGCAAGAACGTTCAATTCACCGATCTGTCGACGGACAGCAATAACATTGTCAGCTGGGTGTGGGATTTCGGGGATTCCCAGTCGTCGGTGTCGAAGAATCCGGTGCACGCGTACCAGAAAAGCGGCACGTACACCGTGCGCCTCACAGTCACGGATGAAAAGGGTGCAACCGGCGTGGCCCAACTGAACGTCATTGTCGGACAGAGCGTCGATGGGAACTGGCGGGGGACGATCACCGACGGGTTCTACGTGCAATGGACCCTGGAGCTGCACCTGAATCATTCCACGAGCGGGGGGATCACCGGGACGATGACGATCGGAAGCGACACGCAGACGATCAATGCGGCGTCGTTCAATCCGGACACCGGTGAGGTGCAGCTGACGTGCAACGTATTCGGGCTGATCCTCCGTGGGACCCTGAACGCCAACGAGAACAAACTGTCCGGCTGGTGGTACGACACGACGTGGGGCGACCGATGGGAGGACTGGAGCGTCACGCTGCAGTAGTCCTCGGCTCGCATCGTGCGCCCCTCCATCTCAATAGAGCTGCAGGGAAGCGGTGATCCGCAACCTCGATCGGCCAGCCACCATGTCGCCCGAGCACGCTGCGACGCCCGCGGTGTTGAGCGGTCTGACTTGCGTTAGGTCATACAGAATTCGCGGGGATTTCCCTGTCCAGAGACGCGTTTGCGAAATGAACGCGGTAAAGTCGTGCGAGGTGTTTCGCTCATCGGTTGAGTGCTCAACTCCTTAACCCCACCGGCATCCCTTCGATACGGACTGCTGATCCCTCTTTCTTATGAAGCGGCTGGACGATGAGAGATTGGAGCCTTGAACCTCACACCGGGTTTTGTGGCAACGGAGGGCAACGGTGGGGATGACGTACGGGCCCTGAGGCATGACGAGGATCTTCGCTCCCTCTTCCAGAAGCGACAACGCCCGGCGAATGCCCGCCTCGACTGAGGGAACCGGCTCTGTGAATGTCAAGGAAGCGTCTTCCTTCGCGAGTCCATCAGAGTAGAGATAGAGATGCCTCGTTCGACGCAGCACCTGAGCCAGCTTCTCGACCTCCCACTGGTCAGGGGCGAAATGCGACTCGACCGCGATGTCGTCGATGTAGGCCGCGGGATCACGCATCTCCAGAAGACGGACGAGGTTCTCTCGGAACGTATTCTTCCCAAGTCCATCTCGGCATTCTGATGCCAACACGATGGCCCCATTGGGCCTCACCACCCTGGATGCTGCCACCAACCCCTTGATCGCCTGGTAGTAGTTTCTGTCTTGAGGATATCCACCGTTGGTCGTCACGACGATGTCTGCTTCAGACTCAATACCGACCTCGGAATAGTGGGAAACGTAGGCGACACAAGCGTGCCACGCCGCCTCCAAATCGCCGGCGAAGACGCCGGAAACGCGTTTCTTCCCATCGATTGCTACGTTCACGATGAAGTCTACGCCCACTGTCCGTGCCATCTCCATGGCCTCGTTGTGGACGGGGTTGCCTTCGAGAATGCACCAGTCTGCTCGAGGTGATTCCAGAAGAGCTGGGGAGTGGAGAAGCTGAATGGTCCTCCTTCCTGCGATTCCGGGGCAGATGGACTTTCGCCCCCCGGAGTACCCCGCCATGAAATGCGGTTCGACAAGACCGGTCAAGATCTTCAGCTCGCTCTCGACATAGTGCTTGTTCAGGGAGATGGGAATGCCGCTGCGGGTCTTTCCCCATTCGACGAGCTGCTCGTCGTCTTCTGCATCGTGGCAGACGACCCCGCAAGAACTCGGTAGACTCCTTCCAATGAGTTCCTGGATGGCGCCAGGGTTCAGGGGACGGTGCAGGCCTGATGCGACAAGCACTGTGCAGCGTCTCACGTCCGCACCGATTGTCTTGAGGATCGCCTGGAGGAGGAGCCGATTGGGCACCGGCCTCGTGTTGTCCGACACGACGATGCAGGCAGATTCTTTGCCCTTTGCCAGCTCGGCAAGTGGCGCGGTCCCGATGGGGTGGCCCAACGCGTCAGCAACGGCCTTCTCGGGGTCTGGGAGCAGAGGCATCGGCTCACTCGCAACGGTTCCCAACATGCTGCGTTGCGGGATCTCGACCTGCAATTCCTTCTGCCCGTAGGGGAGCCGTAGTTTCATGGAGCCTCCGATGGATCCTTCGCATCTGGCGTTCCTCGGGCCTCCCCGTTTGCTTGGAACAGCTTCCCTGGATTCAAGATTCCGTTTGGATCGAAGGCCTCCTTGAGACGGCGCATCCATGCGACCTCGAGCGGCTTGGTCTGCGCAAGGATCTCCCGCTTGACGAACCCGATTCCGTGCTCACCGCTTACAGCGCCGCCCAGGCGAGACGCTGTAACAGCAATCCGCTCCAGGATCTCCTCCGTGATGGGCTTCCATCGATTCGGCTCCATTCCATCCGGCCTCAGTGGCGCGGGGTGGATGTTGCCGTCCCCGGCATGCCCCGCGCACGGGATCTCCGTCTTGTACTCCTCGGACAACTCAGCGATGAAGCCCATCATCTCTGGAATTTCCGAGATCGGGACGACGAAATCCCCTGTGTTCACATGAGGATCGGTCGCCTTGAGGGCCTCCAACCAGTTTCTCCGCATGTTCCAGATGCGCTCTGACGCAAACGGATTGTCGGCGACGAACACCTCAAGGGCTCCGTGTTCCAGGCAGGCGTTTCCTGTTGCTTCGTAGATGTCCTGGAGTTCGGACCGTGAGCGTCCTTCCAACTGCAGAATCAAGTACGCGCCCGCCTCCGACTGGAAGGGGAGCGTGGCATTGACGTAGGCAGCGCAGTGTTTGACCGAGACCCGGTCCATGAACTCGATGGCGACCGGGAGTCCCTTGCCGGCGAACATCAACTTCGGAACAGCGTCGATCGCCTCCTCGACGCTCGGAAACGGAACGAGCAGATCCGCGACTCGACCTGGCTGGGGAATGAGGTTGAGGTAAATTTTGGTGAACACGCCCAGTGTCCCTTCTGAACCGACAAGCAGGCGGAGAAGGCTGTAGCCGCTTGCATCTTTCCTCCGCTTGCCTCCGAGTTGAATGATCTCACCGGTTGGGACGACCACTTCGAGGCCAAGGACGTGCGCGACCGTCGCCCCGTACTTGATCACTTTCGCTCCCCCCGCGTTGCAGGCGACGTTCCCCCCCACAAAGCTTGACTCAACGCTCATCGGATAGCCGGCATAGAATAGTCCTTCTTCGGCGACCATGCGACAAAGGTCGTTCGTCACCACGCCCGGTTCGACCACCGCGACCAGGTTCACTTTGTCGATCTCCAGCACTCGGTTCATCTTTTCGAACGTGAGGACGATTCCGCCCAGCAACGGCACCGCGCCACCGGCAAGTCCACTTCCGGCCCCACGCGGTGTCACCGGGATCCGTTCGCGGTTGGCAAGCTTGAGGACCTGGCTGACTTCCTCACTGGAGCGCACCTTCACAACGGCCTCCGGCGGTCGGGCGTAGAGCGCGCCGGCTTCGTCGTTCGCGTAGCTCTCCAGTTGATCTGCCTCCTCGTAGAGGACGTTCCGTTCTCCAACGATCTCCCTCAGACTCTCGACCACCGAGAGGGTCACCTCGCCGTATTTACGCATCGGACGCCCCCTGGTGATTCTTCCCGCAGGCCTCTCGTAGTTGGGCAATCAGAATCGGTACCACCTCAGCCAGGTCACCGACGATCCCGAAGTCGGCGACCTTGAAGATACTGGCATCGGGATCCTTGTTGATCGCGACAATCCGTTCCGAAGAGGCCATCCCCGCAAGGTGGTTCGCGGAGCCTGAGATCCCCAACGCCATGTAGAGCTTCGGAGTCACCGACTTTCCACTCAGGCCGACTTGGTGGGCGTAGGTCACCCATCCCTGGTCGACCACCGTGCGCGAAGCCCCGACCGCGCCCCCCAGCGCCTCGGCGATCTCAAACACCTGGGAGAACCTGTTAGCATTTTGGAAGCCCTTGCCCCCGGCGACGACCACATCTGCGTCTTGGATCGGCGCTTCGGTGGTCGGATCGGATTCAAACGCGATCCGGGTGATTCGCGAACCGAGGTCTGCGGGATCTACATCGTGTTCGATGATCTCGCCCGTCCGTATGGAGTCGCGAGGGAGAGGATGCCGCGATTTCGGGCGCACCGTAGCCATCTGTGGTCGATGGTTCGCCGTTCTGATCGTCGCCATCACGTTTCCTCCGATCGCGGGACGCGTCTGCAACAGAAGGCGCTCCTTCGGATCGATATCGAGCCCGGTGCAATCTGCAGTCAGCCCTGTGCGCAACTCTGCCGCAAGGATCGGCATCAGGGTCCTCCCCATCGTGGTCGCCGCCGCAAGGAGGACATCAGGCCGTTGCCGTCGGATGAGCCCGGTCAGAATGCGCACGTAAGGGTCCGGCAGGAACGTGCCGAGCAGTGGGTCGGTCGCCATCAAGACGCGATCCGCGCCGTAGTAGATCAGCTCTGTTGCCTGTACACGTACGTTTTCTCCAAGGATGACACAGGTCAGTGGCTCGCTCAGCTTGTCGGCGAGGCCACGTCCCCATGCAAGCAACTCATAGGAAACCGGATGGATCGCACTGTTGCGTTCTTCCCCCAACACCCACACGCCTTCTGTTCGCTCCATCACGCACTCCCTTCGATGATCTCTACATCGCGAAGGAAAGCGATGAGACGAGCAACGCATGCCTCCACGGGTTCGCGTTCCGTCGAGACCATCTCGCCGGCGCGCGTGAGGGTGGGGTAGGAGACCTCCACCACGCGTGTTGGAGATCCCTCCAGTCCAAGAAGGCTCGTTTCCGCTTCGATCTCTTGCGCTCCCCACACGGGGATCTTGGCTTCCCGAGCGGCGATCTTGCCCCGCAGCGTCGGGAATCTGGGCTCATTGATCTCCTTGACAACGCTCACCAGTGCCGGAAGCGGGGTCTCCACGATCTCGTGTCCACCCTCAATTGCCCGGTGGACGATTGCCTTCGTGCCGCTCCCCGCTACTTCGATGTGACTGACGTAGGTGAGCACAGGGATCCCCAGCATCGCTCCCACCATGGGCCCCACCTGTCCTGTCTCGCCGTCTGTCGCCCGTTCCCCGCAAAGGACGAGGCCGAACTCGCTCAGGCGCTTCACCGCCTGGGACAGGGCGTACGCCGTCGCCCACGTGTCCGAGCCGGCAAAGGTCTTCTCGCAAAGGTGCACACCCTCTGTGCATCCCATTGCGATGGCCTCGCGGAGTGCATCGCCTGCCGCCGGGGGTCCCATCGTTAGGGCCGTGATCCGCACATCACCGCCGCGCCGTTCCCGTATCCGGACGGCCTCCTCCACCGCATACAGGTCCAGCGGATTGATCACCATTTCGAGGCCGGTCCGCACCATGGTCCCGGTCTCGGAATCCATCTTGACCCGCTCAGTTGCCGGCACGAGTTTCACAAGGACTACGATCTGCGTCATCATTCCCTTTCGTTCTCCACGTGCTCTTCGGTTCGATGAAGGCCACCCTTCACCAGCGCAGACCCACATTTGACCGGCGACCGATCACCCAACCTGGAAGGGGGTCACGTTTCATTGTACTTGACTCGCCAGTACTTGATGGTCCTGGGCATGCCCAGCGGGTGGAATGAGCGACCGTCCTCGGGCTAAGGATCGAGAGATTGCCTCGGCATACATGCAGTCCTTTCTTGGAGGCGTTCCCTTCACCCTCGCTCGATTTCGCTTCGGTCCATGAATCGAGTAGCTTCATTCCCATGGAATCGAAGGAGGTTCGCATGGTCAGTCGAGTGGGCATTCGTGGGGCCATCGTAGCCGTAGTCGTTCTGCTCGGTGCTGCATGGGGCATCGTAGCCCAGGAGGATCTCGCCGTCTACGGGGGTGTCGGCATCGTGCATGCTTTCGCGTACGACGCAGGGAGTCTTCCGGAGATCGAGGGCTGGCAATGGATGCGGCCAGACACGCGGCAGTACGTCGACTGGGTTTTTGGTCCCATTCAGACGGGGATGATTGCGCTGAGCGATCCGTACCTCTACTTCAACATCGACGCTCTCGTCACGAATGGGTTGAACGGGGGGAGTGGGTGGAGCACGCATGTGCGTGTGGAGGTGTACCAGATCAGCGATCTCGGCGTCGCTCTAGGCTCGCCCGAGCCAGTAGGAAAGGCTCTCTCCACGAGGACTTCGGTGCTGTTGGACAACCCTTACCTGCCCCAGGTGGAGGGCAACACGTACGGGATCGGCTATCAGGCGTCCGCGGAGCCGTTCCGTATCGCGACTGAGTTGTTCGACCGGTACGCGAACGAGTATGGGCCTCTCCTGATTGTGCGCATCATCCGCAAAGGGGGAACAGGAGGAGAGCCGGAACACATTGCTGTGCGGCCGGACAGTGTCTGGCTTTCGTTTGCCATCGCACGGTAGAAACCCGGCTGCTCTGTCCGGCCTCGTGGATGATTTCCACGAGGAAGACCGTCTTCGTTCCGCGTTTACGAGGAGGAAGGGCCGCATGCGGAAGGAGAGGATCATTAGACTATTCCTGCAGTCTGGAGCCTGGGGGACTAGGACGTGTTCGGCGGCTGTTTCATGGTGACTGATGAATGCTGGAGCGCATCAAGAGGCGCTTTGAGGGTGCCTGCACGAACCCTTTACCCTCTCGAGGCTCGCCTTTGGCAGCGATCCCCCTTCGGTGACCCTTTCCAGGAGGTGATGTGCGGGGAGGTCCGTTTGGCCCGTAATGTGATATTGTGGTACGCAGGTGCGAAGGTGAAGGAGGCGAAATGGCGCCTCAGCCAAATCTCGTTCTGACGTTGACGATGAATCCCTCGCTCGACAAGAGCACCGAAACCGGGCGGGTCTCCCCAAATCGGAAGTTGCGATGTCAAGGGATCCTACAGGAGCCGGGTGGGGGTGGGATCAACGTGTCCCGGGTTCTCCGGCGACTGGGGCAATCGACGACCGCAGCGTACGTCTGTGGGGGCGCGAGGGGGAATGAGCTGGCTCGGTTGCTGGAGGAAGAAGACGTTGCGCAGTGCCCGATTCCGATTGAATCACCAATTCGGGAGAGCTTGATGGTGATGGAGACGATCTCGAACCAGCAGTATCGCTTCTCGTTTCCCGGTCCCAGATTGGAGGCATCGGAGGTGGAGCGCTGCATCGCCGCGATGCGTGCCCTTGCTCCTGAGAGCCGGGTGATCGTGCTGAGCGGCAGCCTCCCTCCCGGCGTTCCCTCCTCGTTCTACGGCCGACTGATAACGGAGTTGGCGTCGGAGAATCGAGCCGTCGTGCTGGACACCTCCGGTGAGGCATTGAAGGAGGCGCTGGGCTCACCCGTGTTCCTGATCAAACCGAACCTGGGCGAATTCGAGGACCTTGTAGGGAAGTCGCTCCCCGACGATCGGGCGATCGCGGACGCAGCACGGCGGTTGATCGATGAATCATCGGTGGAGCATGTCGTCGTCTCGTTGGGGGCCGGAGGTGTGGCGGTGTCATGGGGCGATCGGTTTGAGCGGATTGCGTCTCCCACGGTCCCGATACGGAGTCGGGTGGGAGCCGGCGACAGTGCGGTGGCGGGAATGGCGTACGGCTTGGCCCATAAGATGAACGTCTATGAGGCGGCTCAGCTGGGGGTGGCGGCCGGGGCCGCCACGGTCATGAGCCCCGGGACCCATCTCTGCCGCTCTTCCGACGTCGAGCGCCTCTACCGAGACATGACCGGCCGGGTCCTCTCGGAACGCGGACGATCGGGATGACCTTTCGCTCGATCGAACGCCTGGGCGCGGCGAGGAGCAAAGAAGAGTTCCGGGGACGCATACCATATCTTTCGCGGGCGGAGGCATCCGGTATTGGAAACGGCTCTCGCCATTGAGGACGATGATCACTTGCTGATCCGGCAACATAACAAGAACTGGCCGCCCTTTAGGGGATGAGTCGTTCATCAGCCACATCGAGGATCTGCTTGGCCGCAGGCTCAAAAAGCGCTGGCCGGGGCCCACGGCCAAGAGATGGGCAAGAGCTTGATCTTTACGAGTTTATGGTATGCGTCCCGCCGGAATCCCGCCGAATCCGCCCCTATCCATTGGACGCCTGATTCTTGATCTCCTCCTCCACCTCTTCGGCGCCTTCGTCGTAGAAAGATTGCTCCTCCGGCGCGAGTTCGCGCAACAGGCGAAGGAACTCGCCGGCATGGACGCGCTCCTCGTCGGCTACGTCCTTGAGGACATCGATGGCCAACGGGTGGTCGGTCGACTCGGCCAACTGCATGTAGAGTTGGATCGCCTCGTATTCCGCGGCGATGCTGTAGCGGATCGCCCGGATAAGTTCTTCGTGGGTGATCTTCTCCTTGCGGGCGAGTCCCGTAAACGGATGGGCGAATTCGGGCATGATGGCTCTCCTTTCCCAGCCTTCCTCCTTGGATCTCCAACAGAACTCTTCAGCATCGCACGTTGTCGTTTCGAATACAAGGGAGTAAAGGCGTTGGTTTGACGTTCGCTGACTGATGAGGAGTATTCTGGTAAGAGTTTTCTCCCGCATGACGTGTTTTGCACCCTACGCGTCTTCTTATGGTGAAGTCCTTCCTCCGCGCCGGTTTTCGGTGAAAATCGTGTTGCAAAAGAGGAGCGATGCTCAAACACGAACCGTTTTTAGGACTTTCGGAGGAACAGCGGCAGAAGCTGTCCGAGCAGTCGAAGCCGGACTGGATCTCGCCGATGCTAGCGACCCTTACTGACGAGGCCTGCGACGATCCGGATTGGATCTACGAGTGGAAGCTGGACGGAGAGCGCGTGCTCGCCTACAAGCGGGGTGACCTGGTCCGCCTCCTGTCGCGTAACAAGAAGGGCCTCAACGACGCCTACCCCGAACTGGCGGATGCGGTTGCCGGGCAACCGGCCGAGCAGATGATCCTTGATGGAGAGGTGGTTGCATTTGCCGGAAACATCACGAGCTTCGAACGACTCCAGGAGCGGATGCAGGGTGAAGGTTCGCGACGAGGCCCAGGCGAGTCGTGTGGCCGTCTCGGCCCCTGTTTGGGCTCCCCAGGGCGGCTCTGCTTGATGCATCCGTGGGCCGACCGGGTGTCTTCCGTGCCCGCGTCAATGACAGCCAATGGCGCTACGACGAGTTGAATCGAAGGATCCTGACTGCGCTGGATCATGACGGCCCGATCGGCGACGAGACGGCAAAGTATCTCCTTGCATTCCTCGCCCCCCGACGGGGATTTTCCCGACTACTACCGCCTCAACCCCAGGAGCTCGGATGGGCGAGAAACCCTGATCTTCGGCAGCGTTAGTCTGTTTAAGCGGAAGGCGCGGACGGTCGAATCGCGCTACGGCTGGTATGCCGATCTGTGGGTGAAGATTCGACTCGGGAGCTACGTGGAGGGGTGAGCGCCGGCGACGCGCGGGACGTTGGCTGAAGTGTGCGGTTGCTGGTCAACCATTTGAAGCCCGAACATGACATCGCGCTCCTCGATCTGGACGCAATCCTCAGGAAAGAGATCGTCGAGGATCGCCTCGATCACGGAGCACGCCTGGTGCTGGAGCAAAATTGACTATGGAGGGGGAGAGTGCGATTTCGCCGGACGGGGTTCATCGATGGAGCCGGGGGGAGGGCAGCCTCGATGGTGTCGGGTGTTTTCTCGGTCGGAGAATGCCTCTTTGCAACGTCTCGATGCCGAGCTTTGAGCTCTCCAGCTGTCCGGCGATCGGGAGGTCGGTCCCCCGCTTGAGGGTGTGGGCGCATCCGGCGGGGCGGGTTGCCCGGGAACCTGTCGGCCATCCCTGGACCGGGTTCTCGCGTTTGCCGTACCTGGTGCTCTACAATCCACTCCGAAGGAGGAGAATGATGCTCTCGAAACCGACCCGGAATCTCGCCCTTGAGCTCGTCCGCGTCACCGAGGCTGCTGCGCTTGCAGCCGGACGTTACATGGGGCGTGGAGACAAGGAAGCAGTTGATCGTGCGGCGGTGACAGCGATGCGCCATCTCCTTGGTACGGTCCGAATGAACGGAACGGTCGTCATCGGAGAGGGGGAGAAGGACGGGGCTCCGATGCTCTTCTGCGGGGAGTCCGTGGGCACGGGGGATCCGCCGGAGGTGGACATCGCCGTCGATCCGGTGGACGGAACGACGCCGCTTGCGATGGGAAATCTGAACGCGATTTCCGCAGTGGCGCTCGCGCCGCGCGGGACGATGTACGACCCCGGACCGTTCATGTATATGGACAAGGTTGCGGTCGGCCCCGAAGCCCGGGGGAAGATCGACATCCACGCCCCGGTCGCCGACAACTTGGCGAAGGTCGCCAGGGCAAAGGGGGACAGCGTTCGCGATCTCACGGTGGTGATCCTCGATCGCCCCCGGCATGAAAGGTTGATCGCGGAAGTGCGAGCATGTGGCGCTCGCATCCGGTTGATCCCCGCCTGTGACATCGCGGCGGCGTTGATGACGGCGTGGGAGTCGTCTCATATCGACATCCTGCTCGGGGTCGGTGGAAGCCCCGAGGCGGTCCTGGCGGCCTGCGCCCTCCGCGCAATGGGGGGGGAGATCCAATGCCGCCTGATCGCCCGGAGTGACGCCGAGCGCCGAGCCGGCGAGGAGCGAGGGTACCACCTCGACCACGTTCTGACCCATGACGATCTCGTGGCCTCCGAGGACGTTTTCTTCGCGGCGACCGGTGTCACCGACGGCGAACTCCTCCGTGGAGTGGACTACTCGGGCCGAGGGGCGGTCACCGAGAGTTTGGTGGTGCGGGGGCTCACCGGGACCATCCGGCGCATCCACGCGATCCACCGGCTGGACAAGATTAGACAGATCAGTGGGGTGGACTACTAAAGGATTAGGTACGGCTGCCGGAAGCCGCGCTCGGATCGACCTTTGCCTTCTTTAGTAGAGGCGATTATCCAATCCCATGTCTCCTCCCCGGTTTGATCTCCGATCCTACCGTGGCAGTAACTCGCTCTGTGCGAGCCCC
>Ga0180434_10004696_pt1 | contig 16488 bp, 15 predicted proteins | sample SS_ome_7_FD_132453 | JGI IMG/M metagenome (GOLD analysis project Ga0180434, IMG submission 132453) | Hypersaline lake sediment archaeal communities from the Salton Sea, California, USA - SS_1_D_2 metaG | ecosystem: Environmental > Aquatic > Non-marine Saline and Alkaline > Hypersaline >...
GCGGCCAACCGCGATCCGGCCGTGTTCGCCGACCCCAGACGCTTCGACGTACGCCGTGAGAACGCCGGCCGCCATCTGGCCTTCTCCGGGGGACGGCACTTCTGCCTGGGCGCCGCCTTGGCCCGGCTCGAGGGCGAGGCCGGCCTGCGCCGGTTCTTCACCCACTTCCCCGACGCGCGCTTGGCCGGTGACGGCCGCCGCCGCGATACCCGGGTCCTGCGGGGCTGGGCCGAGTTGCCAATCCGGTTGGGCGACCCGGCCCGGATCGCCAACTAGCGGCTGCCGATGGCCGACATCACGGGCGACGGTGCCGCAGCCTTCCAGCGGATCACGGCGCTGCTCGACTATCCGATGTTCGTCGTCACCACCCGGGCCGGTGCCGACCGGGCGGGGTGCCTGGTGGGATTCGCCGGGCAGGTGTCCATCGATCCGCCCCGGTTCATGGTCGCCCTGTCGAAGCTGAATCAGACCTACCGGATTGCCGGGCAGGCGAGCCACCTGGCCGTGCACCTGCTGAACCGGCGCGACCGGAATCTGGCAACCCTGTTCGGCGGTGAGACCGGTGACCAGGTGGACAAGTTCGCCCGCTGTGCGTGGACGGACGGACCTGAGGGGGTGCCGATCCTGTCCGGAGTGGCGGCCTGGTTCGCCGGCCGGGTCCGCGAACGGCTCGATCTCGGCGATCACGTCGGCCACGTGGCCGAACCGGTCGCCGGGTCCGCTCCGGCCGGACTCCCGGACCTCCTCACCTACTCCGACATCCATGGTCTCGATCCCGGCCACCAGGCCTGAACACATGTAGGCCTGAACACATGTATTGACACCCCTCGGCTGCGGCGGTTTCCTGGGGTTGTGAGCTATGACACGATCATCCGCGGCGGCCGCTGGTTCGACGGCACCGGTGCGCCCTCGGCGATCCGCAACATCGGCGTCAAGGACGGCCGCGTCGCCGCGGTGACCCCGCACGATCTGGACACCACCGGCTGTCCGCAGGTGGTCGACGCGGCGGGCAAGTGGGTGCTTCCCGGGATGGTCGACATCCACACCCACTACGACGTGGAGGTGCTCGACGGGCCGGGCCTTCCGGAGTCGGTTCGCCACGGCGTCACCACCGTGCTGCTCGGGTCCTGCTCGCTGTCCACCGTGCACGTCGGAGGCGAACAGGCCGGTGACCTTTTCGGCAGGGTGGAGGCGATTCCCCGCGAACATGTGATCGCCGCCCTCGACACGGCCAAGACCTGGCGCGGTGCCGAGGAGTACATCGCCGCCCTGCAGGAACGGCCGCTGGGTCCCAACGTCGCCGCGTTCATCGGTCACTCCGACATCCGAACCGCAACAATGGGTTTGGATCGCGCGACCCGCGGTGAAGTCCGTCCGACTCCGGCCGAGCAGGAGCAGATGGAACAGATGCTCACCGACGCGCTCGACGCCGGGTTCATCGGGATGTCCTCTCAGCAGCTGCTTTTCGACAAGATCGACGGCGAGACCTGCCGATCGAGGACTCTGCCGTCGACCTACGCCAAACCCCGCGAGTTGCGCAGGCTGAAGTCCCGGCTGCGGCGCCGAGGTCGGGTCCTGCAGTCCGGACCGGACATCCAGAACCCGTTGAACCTGCTCTCCCAACTGGCGCAGTCCATCCCCGTCCTGCGCGGCCGCCTCAAGACCAGCCTGCTGTCCGCGGCCGACGTGAAATCCAATCCGTTCGCGATCGCGGCGCTGGGGCCGCTGGCGCGACTGGTCAACCGGCTCGGCGGCGACTTCCGCTGGCAGCACCTGCCGGTGCCCTTCGAGGTCTACGCCGACGGCATCGACCTGGTGGTCTTCGAGGAGTTCGGCTCGGGGGCGGCTGCGCTGCACCTGCGGGACGAGGTCGAACGCAACGCGTTGCTGGCTGACGAGGACTATCGGCGCCGGTTCCGCAGGGACTACGACAGCCGGTTCGGGCTGCGGGTGTGGCATCGCGATTTCTTCGACGCCGAAATCGTCGCATGCCCTGATGAGGCGGTGGTCGGCAAGTCTTTCGGCGAGGTAGGGCTGGAGCGGGGCGGGCTGCATCCGGTCGATGCGTTCCTCGACCTGGTCGTCGAACACGGCACCAAGGTGCGCTGGCGGACGACGATCTCCAACCACCGCCCGGAGGTGCTCAAGAAGCTTGCCCGCGACCCCGGCATCCAGATCGGCTTCTCCGATGCCGGCGCACACCTGCGCAACATGGCGTTCTACAACTTCGGACTGCGACTGCTGCGCCACGTCCACGATGCCCAGCGAAGCGGGCGGCCGTTCATGACCGTCGAACAGGTCGTGCACCGGCTGACCGGCGAACTCGCCGACTGGTACGACATCGACGCCGGCCACCTGCGGATCGGCGACCGCGCCGATCTGGTCGTGGTCGACCCCGAACGTCTCGACGAGCGTCTCGACGACTACGCCGAGGCGCCGGTCGCGCAGTACGCGGGCCTGCCGCGGATGGTCAACCGCAATGACGACACCGTGGCCCTGGTCCTCGTCGCCGGGCGCACCGTGGTCCGCGACGGGGTGCCGACCGGCCTGCTCGGTACCGAGCGCACCGGTAGCTTCCTGCGGGCCGGGCGCCGAAGTGCCGCGCCGTCGGACGAACCCGAGCTGGCCGATGCCCGCTGAGACACCCGGCGTCCCCGACCGGGTTGCGCGGACCGTGCTGGGGATGTGGAACGCGCTGTCCGCCCGCGACTGGGACGCGCTGAAGGCGTTCCTCTCCGAGGATTGCATCTACGTCGACATGCCCATCGGCCCGACGGCCGCCGCCAGGGGGCCCGAGGACATCGTCAAGCGACTCAAGGTCGGCCTTGAACCGCTGGCCGGCTATGAGAACCACGACGGGCTTCTGGTCAGCAACGGCACGGACGCCATGTACGAGCACTCCGAGACCTGGCGGTGGCGCAGTGGCGAGTCCGCGGTGCTGGACTTCGTCACCGTGCACCGGGTCGAGGATCGCGACGGGCTGCCGAAGATCACCCTGTGGAAGGACTACTGGGATTTCAATGGCTTGGCGAATCATGCCCCTGCGGACTGGATGGAGCAGCTGCAGAAAGCCGATATGAGCTGGGTATTTGATGCGTCGGGGTTGATCTGACACCCACCTGAATCGGGGTGGTTCCGGCCGCCTCCGAGGGCAGTACAGCGCTTCATGTCACGCTATGTGTATGAGCCGCCCCACTCCACCGGCCCTTGCTGCCCTGCTCCCCTCCTGTCAGGTGGGGGCCACCGCCGATGGGCTGCTGGCTGCCGGCTTCGCACGCACCCCGCGCGGCGTGAGGATGCGGTCGGGCGGACGTTAGACTTCCCGGGTGGGAACGCAGTCCGCCGTCGCGGTGCTACTCGTCGCCGCATTGACCGGCTGTTCGATCAGCATCGGCGGTCCCGAAGTGCGGCCACCCGGGTGTGCGACCTTCGACCGGATCGCGGTCTCGATCGAGGCGGACGGTCCGCGGGCCGACGTCGCCGACCAACTGCGCGAGATCGAACGGGAGGCCCGCGGCGGCGGGGAACCCGATGTCGCCGAGGCAGCCGCGGAGCTGCTGGCCGCCCAGGGCGGCAGCGAGGCCGCCTGGTACTCCGCGCTGGGCGACATGCAGGCCGCCTGCTTCGGTCAGCGCTGACGTGCCCGCGGGCAACACCATCTTCCGCACCGCCACTGTGGATGCAGGAGCTGGCCGCCGCCGACTCCAGCTGGATGTTCCGAGGCGACCGGGCTGATCTGAGGCCGGTCAGAGCCGGTAGAGCCGCTCGGCGTTCGATCGGCCGATGAGCCGGGCCGCCTGGATGGCGTCGTCCTGGCTCCACTGCCCGCGACCGACGAATCCGCCAAGCACCTCGACCATGGCATCCCGCCACAGCCGGGCCCCGAGATAGTGCAACTCGGGAGCGCCGAAACCGTCCGAGGAATAGAGGATCTTGCGGAAGGGCGCCAGTTCCACGGTGCGCGCCAGGAAGTCCGCGGCGCGCGCCCCGAGCTGGTTGACACTCAGTCCGACGTCGATGTGGACCGCGTTGAACGCCTGGGCGAGATAGCCCGCCTCCCGTTCGTAGGGATAGCAGTGCAGCAGCACCACCGGGGTGTCTCCCGACTCGCGCAGTAGTCCCAGCAGGTGCATCGGGTTGGTGCGGTGCAGGTCGCAGTCGCGGTCGCCCAATCCGACGTGAACCTGGAGCGGCTTGCCCAGCCGCAACGCCTCGTGCAGGCCGAAGCGCAGCAGTACCCGATCGGTGACCCGACGGCCGCCCTGATCGCGCCATCGCCGGGCGGCGGCGTTGACCTCCGACTCCCCCGGCACCGACAGGTCACCCTCGAATCCGCCCCGGTAAGCCAGCACCGTCTTGGTGGCGACCGCGGACCGTGTTCTGCGCCAGAGGATCTCGCGGAAATCGTCGACATAGTCACCGGATTCGGCGGCGGCCTGCTCGGCGACCTGTTCCAGACGCACCACCTCGTGAATCCGCCCGCCGGTCGCCTCGGCCATCTCCGCCATGCCCGCCACACCCTGGCTCAACCCGGTGTCCAGCAGCCAGTCGCTGACCCCGGCGGCGGGCAGGAACAGCCGGGCCAGGTCGATCTCCCCGATGCCCGACCGGCGGGCCCAGTAGCCGTCCGGCCCGGCGTGCCGGTCCAGGCCGAGCAGCGGCGCGCAGTGCGCGCGGACCGCGAAACCGAGTTGGGTGTCGAAGCCGGAGTCGAACCCGGCCAGCGGCTCGGTGTTGGCTTCGTTGAGCCCGTTCTCGAATCTGGCGCGATCACCGGGTGCCAGCCAGAAGCCGTGCACATGGTTGTCGATCAGCGGCAGCTCCCCGATCTGGTCGGCAAGCCGCGTCGTCACAGGCTCCACGCCATCCGGAAGGTGTCGGTCAGTTCCACCGGATCCAACCGGCCGTAGTGCTCGTTCTCGTAGCGTCGGACGGCGACCGTCGCATCGACCACCGCATCCCCGAGGATCCGTCGCATCCGCGCCGAGCCGTCCAGCGCGGCGATGGCATCGGCCTGACGGTCGGAGAGCACGCCGACCCCGGCGCGGGCACGCTCGTCGGCGGAGAGTGCCCGGGGGTCGACGCTCACCTCGGGCGGGAGCGGCGCACGGCGCTCTATCCCGTCCAGCGCGAGGCCCAGGATCGCCGCGCTCGCCAAATACGGATTCGCTGACGGATCAACGACTTTCACCTCTACGTTCGCGGCATCCGGGTTGTCATCGCCAGCGGCCACGAATCGGACCGCGGCCTCCCTGTTCTCGGTGCCCCAGCAGGTGTGCGCACCGGCCCAGTTGCCTGGCTGCATCCGGAGTCCAGAGACGACGGACCCGCAGAAGACGAGCTGGGCTTCGGTCAGGCCGGCCAGCGCCCCGGCGATCGCCGCCTCACCGGCGTCGGTCATACCGCGCGCACCGGCGCCACCGGCGAAGAGCGGCTCGTCGCCGCGCCACAGCGAGAAGTGCTGGTGCGCGCCGCATCCGACGCTGCCGGAAAAGGGCACCGGGGACAAACTGACCCTCATCCCGTGCGCCCGCGCCGCCCGCCCGATTAGGAGGCGCGCGACGGTGAGTTGGTCGGCCGCCGCCACCGGCGAGCACGGCGTCAGGGACAACTCGAACTGGTTGACGCCGTACTCCGGGTGGAACTGCTCGACCCCGACGCCGGCGCCGGCCAGCGCCGCCAGGGCCGTTCGGACGAAGGCCTCGTGCTCGAGCACCCCGGCCAACCCGTACTGCGCCCAGAGCTGTCCTGGCAGCCGCCCTCCCTCGGGATCGACGAGGAGGAACTCCATCTCATGACCCACCCGCGCGTGCAGGCCGGCCCGCTCGAGTCGGAGTTCCACCCCGCGCAGCACCCCGCGGGTGCACTCCGGGACCGGGCGGCCGCCCTGATCGAAAAACGATCCGGGCGCCCAGGTCAGGCCGTCGCCGATGGCGCGCATCCCATCGAGGTCAATCCGCACCCGATGGTCCCCGACCACGCTGATGGCATCGGTGAACGCGATCCCCACCTGGTCGATGGCGAAGCCGTGCCAGGTGGGGCTCGCCCCCAGTCCGGGGTCGGCGAAGGCAGCCGCACGGTCCCCGCCGACCACCTTGGCCAGCGTCAACCCGGCCGGATTGACGACGGTTCCGATCACGGCGCCGCCGATCGGGCTCACCGCTCAGCCCCGGCTCGGCAGGGTGATCCGGCAGGCCTGACCGATGTCCAGGGTGCGCAGCATCCGGCCCATGCCCAGCCACATCGCGCAGGAGATGGCCAGGTCGGCGAGCAGTTCGTCGGAGAAGTGTTCCCGGCAGCGCAGCCAGAACCCGTGATCGTCGCGCAGGCCGGCGTGGTCGGTGGCGAATCGGTGCGCGAACTCGGCGGCCAGCCGTTCCCGGTCGGAATACCCCGGCCAGGTGCGCCACTGCGCGGCGTGGTCATAGAGGTCCTCGTCCACCCCGGCCCCCGGGCCGTCGGCGTCACGGGTGTTCAGGCACACCTCGCATTCGTTGGCCCGGGCCAGCACCACCCGGGCGATCTCACGCACCCGCAGAGGGAGCCGGTTTCGGGTGTACACGGCGTTGCTGAAACCCGCCATCGCCGCGCCCAGGTCCGGGGACAGCGCCACCCAGCCGGCCACGTCGTCGTCGGCGAAGTCCCCGATCCGGCTCACCGGGTCCGCCTAGGCCCCGATGTCGATGCCGAGGACCCCGCCGATGCCCTGGGCCCACACCAGGGCGCCGATGAGACCGGCGTAGGTGATCAGGCCCACGGTCGCGGCGATGGGCAGGCCGATCGCGTTGATCGCCCCGCCGATCAGGTCGCCGCCGATGATCTGCTGGACCCCGTCGAGGAACAGTTCGACCGTGTAGGCCGGCAGCGAGGTGAGGATCGAGTTGACCAGATCCGCGGTGGGCAGCAGAGCGGCGTAGAGCGAGGCGGCGGCCGCGGAGATCCCGTTGGCCACGTCGCTGATCAGGGTCTGGATGCTGTCGATGACACCACCCGGAGTGGGCAGGCTCAGCGGCGGCAGGGAGATCGACGACAACTCGCGCGCCACCGAGCCGTCGGGGCCGAAGGCGCCGAAGAAGTCGCCGACCCCCTGAACGACGCCCTCGGCCATCCGCCCCAGCACCTCGAGGGGGTTGACGTCGGGGAACAGCCCGAACGGAACCAGCACGTTGGCGTCGGGCTGGGTTCCGGACGCGAATCCGTGTGCGGGATCGGCGTAGCCCAGGTCCACGATGACCTTGAGGACCGGCTGGACCAGGTCGGCGATCGGGTTGCCGATCAGCGGGATCGCCCGAAGCGGTTCCAGCAGCGGCAGGTTCTCGGTGGGGATGAAGAAGTACTTCTGCGTCGGGTCGGTGGTGGGCAGCGGGATGGCGGCAGCGACCCGTTCCGGCGTCATGCAGTAGGTCCGGCAGCCTTCAGCACCCTCCAGGGTCGCGTACTTGGTGTGAACCAGCGCGAGCCCCAGTCCCGCGTTGAGCACGGACAGGAAATTCAGCGGATAGCGGGGGAAGTCGGCGAACCCGTCGTACTCCAGTGTGTAGTTGACCGTGGGATAGGCGTCCTCCGGGGTGGGACCGTAGAACGGGATGCCCAGGCTGGCCAGTTCGAAATCGGGGAACCGCGACAGGAGTCCCCCGTTGGGGTTCATCTCGTTGCCGACGAACACGAACGCGATCGAGTCCTGCAAGTCCGAGGGAATCGGTTCGTAGCTCTCGTCGGGCTGGAAACCGCCCTGCAGCAGCGACCCGATGATGGCGCTCTGGGAGTAGCCGAACACCGTGGTGTCGGTATCGGGGTCCAGCAGCGAGAGCGTGTAGGACAGCTCCGCCGCGCCCTGGTCCACCGAGACGTTCAGCGGCAGGCTCCTCACCCCGGTGATGGGGTATAGCCCCTCGGGGGTGAACACGAGCTGCGCGGGGAGCTCGACACCGTCCGGACTGTTGGGAATCACGTAGTAGGCCAACACGCGGTCCGCGTAGGTCTGCGAGGGCAGCGGCGTTCCACTCGGCCCCAGGATCAGAGGCAGGGTCGCAGCGGCCGCGGGCACCGACGGCGGTTCGACAGCGAGGCTGACCGCCCCAAGAGCGTCACGGCGCGCCAGGGCCAGCACCGTCCACTCCAGCGGGGATTGCGCGGGGAGTACCGGGTTGTGGTCGGTGAGCGGATCCGTCGACACCGCCGTCGCCGTGGCGATCTGCACCACCGGGGCCGGCACCTGTGCGGTCGCGGCGGCGGGCTCGGCGGTCACCGCCGGCCCGGCCGGATTCCCGGTGGCGGATATCGACAACGGAGCCAGGGGTGCCACGGACATTGCGGACATTGCGGACATCGCTGACATCGCGGAAACCGGGGGCACCGAGGGCACTGTGGCCGCGGAGACCGTCACCGACCGCGTCTCGCCGAGAGAGGTCGACGCCCGGGGCGCCACCGCGGCAGCAGTCCGGGCCGGCGCGTCCGCCGACCGCTGCGTGGTGGCCGGAACGCTCGCCGACCGCTGCGCGGTGGCCGGGACCCTCGCCGACCGCTGGGCGGTCACAGCGCGGGACACCGCGGCCGAAGCCGCACGCGGCGGGCCTGCTCCGCCGGCCGAGCGGTCTGCGCGGGTGCCCGCCGAACCGGCTGCCGGGGACGAGGAGGCAGAAGAAGAAGCGGCTGCTGCACCGTCCTCCGCCGCCGCCTCCGGCGCCGCGGCGAACACGACGACACCGGCTCCGAGAGCGACCGCCAACCCCCCGACCCGACCCACGAAGTTGCACGCTCTCATAACGAACCTCCACACCCACCTGAAACCTGAGACGGACCTTAGAGGGACGCTAGCCGACTGCGGGGTTCCCCACGGCCGATCCGGGGTGTTAGTCGTGCCTTCGGCGCGGCGGGGCACGAAGCAGTGTCGCCCAGCCGCCGGGAACATGCCGTTCTCTGGGGCGCGTGGCGGGGCGCCTCCCCCGCAGACTTCCCCGCCGAGATTATTGAGCAAATTCACTGCCACTAGATGGAGGCTTTGCAAATCCATAGAGGAAGCTGAGAAAAAAGCTGTGGAGTGTGTCGATGCGATGCTAGGGTCGTGCAGGGGTCAAACCGATCATGATCGTCAGTTAACAGCAAGACAGGGACCGCGATGGGCACGAGGGGCGCACGTATCGGAGCGGCTGCCGTGGCGCTGGGATTGTCGATTGCCGGGCCGCAGGCCGTCGACGTCGCCAACGCCGAAAGCGCTGACCCGGAACCGGGCCCGTCAGGGGGCTCATCGGCCGCCGCTTCCGGTCCCGGCGCCACCGCCCGAACCGGCGAGCGGCGATCGCGCCGGGCCATGAGCGCCGGTGCGGGCCGGACCTCCCCCGGCCCGAGTCCGGCCGCCGGGGTGTCAGAAGCAGAGTTCACCGGCGCCGGGTCGGCCGCGACGGCACCGACGCGGCAGCCCCGGCGCAACTCCGCCCTCACCGCGCACCCGGAACGGCCACCCCGGACGGCCCGGCCCGACGTGGTCGCCCCGGCCCCGGCGGCGCAGCCCGCCGGCGACCCCGCACCGGCGACCGTGCGGCACACCCGCACCACGATGCCGTTCGCCGCCGCCTCCGGCGAGGCACCCGCCCAGAGCGGCCCGGCCGCGCCGGTCACCATCGAGGAGTCGTCCGCCCCGTCACCCCCCGGATCGCCGCCTGCCGCGGCGCCCGCGCCAGCGCGGCCGCTGGCCGTGCTGAATTCGGCCCTTGGCAGCGTTTTCGACTCCGCCGCCAACTGGCTGTCCGGACTACCCGCCAGCCCCGTTGTGGAGTTCCTGCAGGGAGCGCTGCTGCTGGTGCGCCGTACCGTGCTCGGCGTCATCGGCGCGGTCGGTGCAAACCAGACCGGGCAGACGGCCACGGCGTCGCCGTATCTGGGCGAGCAGGAGCTTCGCGAGCACCTGCTGGCGCTGGCACAGCAGCAGTACGGTTCGCTGTTCGGCCAGACCGTGCCGGACTACGGCTATTACGGCTACCGGTGGATGGACGGTGGAATCACGCCCCTGGGCGCCGGACCCGACAACGCCGGTCCATCCAGTTCGGACACCAACACCCAGGTCGACGGCGTCGACGAGGCGGACTTCGTCGAGACCGACGGGCGCTATCTGTACGTGGCACGTAACGGAGCCCTGACCGTGCTGGACACCGAATCCGGTTCGGCGGTGCAGTCCGCCCTGTCGGGATTCGTTGTCGGGCAATACCTTCACGGCGATCGACTCACGGTGATCACGCAATCGGGCGACTACTGGTACGGCCCGGCGGCCCGGATGGCCTACGGCCCGTGGTGGGACTGGAATCCGCAAACCACCGTGACGGTCTTCGACATGTCCGACCGCACCGCCCCGACGATGGCCGGCCAGACCGTCTTCGACGGCTCCTATCGGGATTCCAGATCCGTTGAAGGGACCGTCTACCTCGTTCTGGACCGGTCGCTGAAGGTTCCCGAACCGCTCTACACCGAGGTGCCGGCAACAAAGACCAGTCCCATCGGGCAGACAGACCCGATCGCCGTTGGCCGGCCCTATCCCGGACCCGTCAGCTATCGGACCTACGAGACCTGGGACGCCTACGTCGCGCGGGTCGGGGACCAGATCACCACCCTGTCGCTGCCGCACGTCTATTCCGTCGGCGATGAGGGCAACCTCGTCGACCTCGGGGTGATCGCCGAGGCCGGCCACATCGTGCGTCCGGAGTCGACGTCGGATTCGGCGCTGCTGACAGTGGTCTCGGTCGACTCAGCCGCCGACGCGCCGGGATTCGCCTCCGCGACGGGCAGCCTGGCGGGGTCTTCGGGCACCACCGTCTACATGACGCCGGGCGCGCTGTACCTGGCCACCGCCCAGGACAGCTTCTCCGATACCGGCTCGTCGACCTCCACTCGGATCGAGCGTTTCCTGATCGAGGGCGCCGAGGTGAGCTGGCAGGCCGCCGGCGTCGTCCCGGGAACCCTCATCAACCAGTTCGCCATGGACGAACGGGACGGCTACCTGAGGGTCGCCGCCTACACATGGAATTCGCAGTGGGCCGGCGGCACCTGGGCCACCGTCAACCACAGCGGCGTCTACGTTCTGGACACCACAACCCTCGACGTGGTCGGCAGTGTGACCGGCCTGGCCCCCGGCGAACAGCTGTACGCGGCGCGGTTCGTCGGCGACACCGCCTACCTGGTTACCTTCCTGCAGACCGATCCGCTCTTCGCCATCGACCTCTCCGACCCCACCAACCCCACCCTGGAGGGCGAGTTGGTGATCCCGGGATTCTCCAACTACCTGCAATCCGTCGGCGACGGCCTGCTGCTGGGGATCGGCCAGGAACGCGAGCCCGGCACCTGGAACAACCGGCTGCACGTGTCGCTGTTCGACGTCGGCGACGGCGCCAACCTCAGCCAGATCGAACGGCACTTCCTCGACCAGGAAGGCCCATGGTCAGCCCAATGGTCAGCCCAATGGTCAGCCCAATGGTCATGGTCACAGGCCCAGTTCGACCATCACGCGCTGCTGTACACCCCCGAAGCAGACGGCGGCGGGATGCTTGTCGTCCCGGTGGTGTCGGGTGGGCTGGACTCCGACACCGGCGCATACCGCTACCAGACCAGCCTGCACGTGCTGCGGATCGGCGACGGGATCGAGACGGTCGGGGTCATCCACACCGACGACACTGTCGAGCGCACCGTCCGGGTCGGGGATGTGCTGTATGCGGTCACCGACGGCCGCATCACGGCGTACAGCCTCACCGATCTGACCGAAGTCGGCAGCATCGCACTGAACCGGCTGCCGGAACAGCCCGTCGGCCTGCTCGCCTGACACGCCGACCGGGTCGGAACCGGTTCAGGCCGGCGGGCGCGCCACGCACTGAGCGATGTAGAGCGCATCGCCCAGAGTGTCCATCAGCGTCAGCTGGGTCTCCAGATAGTCGACGTGTTTCTCCTCGTCGGCGATGATCTCCTCGAACAACGCCGCCGTGGTCGAGTCCTGCTTCTCGCGGCACATGACGATGCCGGGCTTGAGCCGGGCCAGGACCTCGTGCTCGATGGCGAGGTCGGACTCGAACTGCTCTCGCAGCGTCTGGCCGATCCGCAGCGACCCCAGGCGCTGATAGTTGGGCAGTCCGTCCAGCAGCAGAATGCGGTCGGTGATCTTCTCGGCGTGGACCATCTCCTCGAAGGACTCTTCGCGGGTGTGCTTGGCGATCTCGGTGTAGCCCCAACTCTCCTGCATCTTGGAATGCAGGAAGTACTGGTTGATAGCGGTCAGTTCGCTGGTCAGCTGCTCGTTGAGCAGTTTCAAGACCTCGGGATCACCCTGCACCTGCGGCCCTCCTGATCTGGATTCGGTCAAGATCGCTCTGCGAACGCCAATGTAGACCCGCTACCGCCCGCCCGCATGTAAGGTAGCACTTAATTAGGGTAGGTTTACCTAGTTGTTCGGCGAGAGGTGTGGCTGGATGTACGTGTGCCTGTGCAGTGGGGCGACCTGTGCGGCGGTCACCGAAGCGGTGGCCCGTGGCGCGTCCACGGCCCGTCAGGTCGCGGCGGCATGCGGCGCCGGGTTCGACTGTCGGCGCTGCCACCGCAACCTGCAGGCGATCATCGACGCCGCACACGTCGGCGACGCCGTGCGAGCCGTCAGCTAGAACGCCCCCGGTTGAACGCGGCCAGCGCCTCGGCGTTCGCCTGAGCCCCCATCAGCGTCGCGAAATAGCCGTCCTCCCGAGTCCGCGCGTGGACGATCTGGGGGCGGATCGACTCCATCATCGTCTGTTTCACCGCCATGAGACTCGGGATGGGCCGTGCGGCGATCACCTCAGCGTGAGCGCGGGCCTCAGCGAGCAGGGCATCGGGCTCGGACAGTTTCCAGACCAGACCCATCCGCAGCGCTTCGGCCGCGTCGACCCACTCGCTCGACATCAACAGCCAGGCAGCGTTCTGGCGACCCACGAGCTGTGGCAGCAGGTAGGACGATGCCGCCTCCGGAGCGACCCCGAGGCTGGTGAACGGGCACTTCAGCCGAGCGGTGGTCGCCATGAACGCCAGATCGGCGAAGCCGAGGAGCGTCGTTCCCAGACCCACCCCGACCCCGTTGACCGCACAGATCAGGGGTTTGGGAAACCGGCTCAGCGCGTCGATGAGTCCGGGGAACCCGTGTCGGCCCGGGGTGAAGTCGGGATCGTTGATGCGGGACTGCATTTCGGTGAGGTCCTGGCCGGCGCTGAACGCCCGGCCGGCCCCGGTGATCACCACGACGGCGACGTCAGGATCCGCACCGGCGGCGTCGAGGGCGTCGGTGGCGGCGTCGTAGAGCGCTTCGTTGAAGGCGTTGAGCGCGTCGGGGCGGTTGAGCGTCAGCGTCCGCACCCGGTTCCCGTCGGCGATGAGCAGCGTCACCGGAGTCAGCCTAGGGCCCGGAACGGATCACGGAACACGTAGCGTCCGGTCGGCACGGTGTCGACATCTGCGTTCGCCCCGAAACGTGATGTGCTGGCGATCATCCGAGCCATCCGGTCGGCGAGGTCGGCGTCGTCGGCGGCGCCGAAGAAAGCGTGCAGACTGCCGACCGCCTCAATCGGGAACAGTTCCTCGACGATGCCCGCGAGCGGCGGGGCGCCGTCGGTCAGCGGCCGCACCACGGAGTTCTGGACGTAACCGAACGTCGACTGGGTGGCGATCGCGACCGGGGTGTGGTCTCGGTGCCAGCGGGTCAACCAGGTGGCGTCGTCCAGGCCGGCCGGCCTTCGCAACAGCGCGACGTTCGCCAGACCCGCGGCACGCACACCGGCCGCCGAGGCTGGTGGCGGCATCGGGACCGACTCGGTGACCAGGTAGGCCGACGCTGTCTGGCACTGCGCAGCAAGCAGGTCGAGCGCGGAGCTGATCTGGTCTCCGTAGTAGCTCTGGCTCCACAGGCTTACCACCGCCTGCACCGGCGGATCGAGGGTGGTCAGCGTCATCAGCGAGTCCCGGACCGGCGCATCCCGGACGTTGAGGCACACCCCGGGCAGGTCAAGGCCCAGCAGTGCTTCGGCGACCGGCCCGCACAGAGCCTCCACCCAGTCGTCGCCCGACTCGGCGGCCCGCAGCACCACGATTACTTTCTCCATCAGCGCCCCGTCACGTGCCTGCGTCCCGCAGCCAGCGCGGGGTGATGAACACTCCCTCAGCCTCGACGGTGATCCCCTCGCCATCGGCGATATGGCCCGAGCAGAACGTCTTCACCCCGTCGGTCCGGGTCCGGACAGCCTCAGCCCTCAGCCCGCCGAGTGCGGTGGCCCGCAGGTAACGCACCGTGATGCCGCCGGTGAAACGCGGGGTGCCGTCCGGGCTGGCGGCCTCCCCGAGCAGATGGTCGAGAATCATGGCCGACACCCCGCCGTGAACGTGGCCGGGCGGGCCCTCGTAGGCCGCGCCGAGTTGGAACTCGGCGCGGACCGTGCCCGTGTCATCGCGATGCGTGACCACCGGCGGGGCCAGTGCATTGCGGATCCCGATGACCGCATTGCCCCATCCGACGCTCTCTCCCGCAGCGGTCCGTCGCACCCCGAACGCACCGTCGATCTGGCGGCGGCGGAGCCTGGCGACGACAGCGTCGACCTCTTTCTTGGCGGCCGCGACAGTCGCGGCGTCGGCCTCGGTGCGGATGGTCGCATCGACCAGATCGCGCACGGACTCGGTGAGCGGCCCGTAGATTCCGCGCAGCCGCGCGAGCTCCTCGCTCGACCAGTCCTCGACGGTGAATTCCAGCACCCATGAACTAGAACACGCCCCGGCGGGGGTGTCTAACCTGACCTCATGACCGAGCCGGGCTGGGTACGCCACGCGATCTGGTGGCAGGTCTACCCGTTGGGTTTCGTCGGCGCCTACCCCGCCGACAAGCCTCCGGCCGCGGCCGAGCACCGACTCGCCCGGATCATCGGCTGGCTCGACCATGCCATCGCACTGGGGGCCTCGGGGATCGCGCTCGGGCCGATATTCGACTCTCGCACCCACGGCTACGACACCACCGACCACCACCGGATCGATCCCCGACTGGGTGACGACGCCGACTTTGACCGACTCGCCGACGAAGCGCATCGCCGGGGCCTGCGGGTGCTGCTCGACGGGGTGTTCAATCACGTCGGGACCGACTTCGCCCGCTACCGCGACGCAGTCGAGCACGGCGATGATGAGGCAGCGGCCTGGTTCCGGGGACGACCGGGGCGATTCCACACTTTCGAGGGCCACGCCGATCTGATCACCCTGAACCACCGCAACCCCGCCGTCGCCGACTACACCGTCGCAGTCATGCGACACTGGCTGAGCCGTGGGGCCGACGGATGGCGCCTGGACGCCGCCTACGCGGTGCCGGAGTCTTTCTGGGCCCAGGTGCTGCCGCGGGTCCGCGCTCATCACCCGGACGCCTGGTTCGTCGCCGAGGTAATCCACGGCGACTACGGCGGGTTCGTCGAGGCCTCCCGGGTGGACTCGGTGACCCAGTACGAACTGTGGAAGGCGATCTGGAGCAGCCTCAACGACGGTAACTTCCACGAACTGGACTGGGCCCTGAGGCGTCACAACGGATTCCTGCGCGCTTTCGACCCGCTGACCTTCGTGGGCAACCACGACGTCACCCGGATCGCCAGCCGGCTGGAGCGGGCCGAGCATCTCGGCCACGCACTGGTGGTGCTACTCACCGTCGGCGGGGTCCCCTCGATCTATGCCGGCGACGAGCTGGACTATCGCGGGGTCAAAGAGGACCGCGCCGGGGGCGATGACGCCGTCCGGCCGGAGTTCGGGCCACCGGTCGTCACCCACGCCGGCACCGATAGTGAGCCCCGCCCCGACACTCTCGGCCTGCACCAGTACCTGATCGGGCTGCGCCGCCGGCATCCCTGGCTCCACCGGGCCGCGACCGAGGCGCTGGCCGTGGAGAACCGGCGGTACGCCTACCGGGTTCACAGCGGCGACGACGCGCTGATCGTCGCTCTCAACGTCGAGGACGTCTCCTGGCCGCTGCCGATCGAGGAGATCACCGGACGGCCGGCATTGGTCGTCGCGGGCACCGGCGCTCCACCGCAGGACGTGGTCGGGACGGCGATGGTGGCCCCGCACGGGTGGCTGGTGCTCAGCCCCCGGTGAGCTCGTCCGGCACCGGTCGGCGCCGGGCACCAAGTGATACGACCGGCGAGGTCGGACGCGTTACCCTCGCTGAGGTCGACCGAAAGGAACCAGATGTCGGCACCGCCCCAGACCGACGTGGGCGCAACGGCCTCGTCCACGCGCTCGGCCCTGGCCGAGAAGCTGCGTCGGCGCAAAGCCAAGCGCGGACTGCTGGAACGGTTGAGCATTCAGTCCAAGCTGATGCTGATGCTGCTCGCGATGACCATCCTGGCCACCGCCGTCGCCGGGGGTATCGGCTTCGAGTCCGGACGGACATCGCTGCGCGCCGCGGTCTTCGAACAACTCACCGGAATCCGGCAGGCCCAGGCCCGGATACTCGAGTTGGGCTTGTCC
>Ga0180434_10004697_pt1 | contig 16487 bp, 14 predicted proteins | sample SS_ome_7_FD_132453 | JGI IMG/M metagenome (GOLD analysis project Ga0180434, IMG submission 132453) | Hypersaline lake sediment archaeal communities from the Salton Sea, California, USA - SS_1_D_2 metaG | ecosystem: Environmental > Aquatic > Non-marine Saline and Alkaline > Hypersaline >...
AAGTTAGTAAATTATATTACGAACACGGTTTGACCCAGCAAAAAATAAGCGAACGTCTTATTCTATCAAGACCAAAGGTTTCCCGATTGTTAAAGCAGGCAGAAGAAGTCGGGATTGTCAGGATCAATATCATCCCGCAGCCCGGTTATTATACGGATCTTGAAGAAGCCCTCGAAAAAAAATTTAATTTATTGGAAGCGATTGTTGTGGGTGTTAGTGATCCTCGATCACAATTGGCAGTATCACGAGAAGTTGGTGCTGCGGCTGCTGAATATTTTATTCGCTCAACCACCAATCCAAGCGTTATTGGCATTTCATGGGGGACAACATTAAGGGCGATGGTTGACGCGATGCCGGTTGTGGATTGTTCAACATCACATATTGTACAGCTTACCGGCGGACTTGGAGTTCCCGAATCGGAAGCCCACGCGACCTACATCCTGCGGCGTCTTGTTGCGCAAATCAACTCGAAATTATCTATTTTATCTGTACCGGGGATTGTTGACAGCACAAAAGTAAAAGAGGTTTTTATATCTGATTCACATGTGCAGGAGGTATTTGGCAAGTTTGATGAAATGAGTATTGCATACGTTGGAGTTGGCGCACCAACACCAGACTCGGTTGTAATGCGAGATGGATCAATCATTTCTGAACAGGAACTGAAATATTTAATTAAACTTGGCGCTGTTGGTGACATTTGCCTGAGGTATTTTAACGACAAAGGAAAACCGCTGGCATCTGATGTTGATGAGCGTGTGATGGGGATCACGCTGGAGGAATTAAAACAGGTGGACCGCGTGGTAGGTGTGACAGGTGGGCCAAATAAATACAAGGCGATTCAGGCAGCACTGAAAGGTAAGCTGATAAACGTATTGATTACGGATCACAGAAGCGCGAAGAAAGTACTTGAGGAATAAAAAATGATGGAAAAAGACACGTTGATCACATTAGCCAAAGCAACCATTCAAAAGGAAGCGGATGGCGTTTTATCCTTATTGGACCAAATCGAAGACAGCTTCTTTGAAGCTGTCAAGCTGATGTATGACTGTGAATGCCATGTATTAGTGGCGGGTGCTGGAACTTCCCATTCAGTAGCTCGACGTTTGGCACATTTACTCAGCTGCTGTGGAACACCAGCACTGCTGATTGATGTCGGTGACAGCCAGCATGGTCTTTCAGGAGCAGTTCGCAAAAATGATGTATTGATCGCTTTATCAAAAGGGGGACGCACGCAGGAAATCATCACATTGGTCAACGTAGCAAAAGAGCGCGGTGCGAAAGTGATTGCAATTACTGAAAAGCCAGAATCTCAACTGGCAAAGGCAAGTGATGTTGTGTTGAAAGTTGTGGCTCCGGAGGGTGTTGATCCATTCGGCATGGTTGCGACAGGGAGCTCGCTGGTAAACTCCGCATTTGGAGATGCGCTGTGTGTTGTTCTGCTGACAATGCGGGGATACAGTCTTGAACAATTCGGGGAGACACATCCTGGTGGTGCAGTTGGAAAAAAACTAGAAGATATGGGAATGTAAAGGAAATATGATGAAAGCAGCATTTTTAACCGATAGCAAGACATTTGAATTACGGGATATTGACATCCCAAAAGCTGATAAGTTCGGAATTGTCGTCCAGGTAAAGGCATGCGGCGTGTGCGGGTCGGACCTGCGGCGCTGGAAGGAAGGTCCAAGCGGAGACCCTGTGGTTTCCGGGCATGAAGCATCCGGCGTCGTTACGGCGGTTGGGAATGGTATAACCCAATATGAAGTAGGCGATCGCGTGGCAATAGCTCCGGATATCCATTGTGGTGAATGCTACTACTGCCGAAAGGGGATGTATAACCTGTGCGATGAACTTCATTTTCTGGGCATCACACCAGGATATTACGGCGGATTGGCAGAATATATATTGTTGAATGAAGAAGTGCTCACTTTTGGCGTGGTGCATAAAATACCAGAAGGCTTATCCTTTGACCATGCCGCCCTCTCAGAGCCATGCAGCTCAGTTTTGGCATGTCATGACCGCACAAATACTTCGATTGATGACCTGGTTGTGGTGATGGGTGCCGGACCAATTGGATGCATTCATACTGCTGTGTCGCAGTCGCGTGGAGCAAGAGTCGTTATTTCTGAACCGAGTGATACAAGACGGGAATTGGCTTTGCGTTTTGAACCGGATGCAATTGTAAATCCATTTGATGAAAATCTCGATGCCGTTGTGCGATCTCTCACTGATGGGCGTGGTGCAGATATTGTCATCTGCGCAAATCCTGTGGCTGCCACACAAACGCAGGCTGTTGAAATCGCACGCAAAAGGGGAAAGGTGATGCTTTTTGGTGGTTTACCAAAAGCGGATCCAACCACAAAATTTGATGGAAATAAAATCCACTATGAAGAAACAGAGGTCATTGGATCGTTCTCATATCATCCTTCATATCACGCTTTTGCATTAGAAGCGCTTCAACGAGGGATCATTCCAGGCGAAAAATTGATCACGGCAGCATTTCCATTGACTGAAGTGCGCAAGGCGTTTGAAACCGCTGCGGGGGGTGAAGCACTAAAAGTGATGGTAAATCCTTAGAAAGGAAATAATATGATCGGATTAAATGATGAGTTGAGAGCGCTTGAGGCGCAGGATAAAAATGTCCGGATCGGTTTGATTGGCGCGGGCCAGATGGGAACTGATGTCGTCGCAGAAGTAAAAATGATGCCAGGGGTTGAAGTTGTTATTACTGCCGATGTTGATATTGAAAGAGCCAAGAAAGCTTTTATTATCGGACAAACTGCGGGTGAGGTTGTTGTTACAAAAACTGCGGCTGAAGCAGATGATGCCATCAAAGCAGGAAAATATGTCGCTGTGAATGATTACCGCACGCTGGTTGATGTGAAAAATATCGATGTCGTTCTCGAGGCAACCGGCGTTCCGGAAATTGGTGCACGGGCTGCACTTCGGACTGCCCGCAATGGCCACGATCTGGCGATGATGAATGTGGAATCTGACATCACTGTTGGCCCATTGTTGAATTGGTACTGCAAACAAAAAGGCCAGCTCTATGCACTCGCAGCCGGCGATGAACCCGCGGCATGTAAAGAGCTTTATGATTTCGCCGATTCCCTTGGTTTTACAATTGTTGCAGCCGGCAAAGGAAAGAACAATCCTCTGGACAGGCATTCTTCGCCGCAAGATCCAAAGATTGCAAAAGAAGCCGCTCGACGTGGGTTAAGCCCTTATATGCTGGTTGAATTTGTTGACGGTTCTAAGACCATGATTGAAATGGCGGCCGTATCCAATGCGACCGGGTTGATACCGGATGTGCGCGGAATGCATGGACCAGAAACCCACCGTGACCGCTTGCATGAAACGTTTAGATTGAAAGAAGATGGGGGTATATTAGACCAGATGGGTGTTGTCGATTTTGGCGTCGGACATGTTGCGCCGGGTGTTTTCCTAGTTGTCTACACTTCACACCCGCGACTTCAGGAGGCGATGGTGTTGCGTGATATGGGAGATGGACCATACTACACACTATTCAGGCCATTCCACCTGTGTAGTATTGAGGTGCCTCTAACCTGTGCTATGCTTGCTGTGCGGAAACGTTCAAACATGGTACCGCTTGACCGGCTTGTTTCCGAAGTGTTTGCAGTCGCTAAAAAGGATCTAAAACCCGGGGAAACACTCGATAAGATTGGCGGCGTTTCCTATTACAGCTTGATCGATACATATGATATGGCCCGTAAAGAAAATCTACTGCCGATAGGGCTGGCAAAAGACGCGAAGGTAGTGCGTGAGATAAGAATGGATGAACCGATCCATTTTGATGACGTTGAAGTAGCACCTTCCACGGTGTATTCCTTATGGAAATTACAGAACGAATGGATGTCCGGAAAGATTTCCGATGTGAATCTGTTAAAGGAAATCGATTCGCTCGAAGGATAGTAGACACAGAAAGGAGAGTGCGGTAATGGCGATTATCGGATTGGATATTGGCACGACTGGCTGTAAGGCACATGTTTTTGATAACACACTTACCCTCGTCGGCAGTGCCAGCCGGGAATATGCTGTTGATATCCCCAATCCTGATTGGGCTGAGCAGGACGCTGAACATGTTTGGTCCCTGGCGAAAGAATGTCTCCGTGAAGCCACCAAAAAAACAAATTCACAGGGAAACATTGATGCCATCGGTTTTTCTGTACAGGGCGAGGCGATTACACCTGTGAATGAAAATGGGGACGCAATCCGGGCGACTATTCTGGGAATGGATACCAGAGCGGGCGCGCAAAACAAAATATTAAAGGAAAAGTTTGGCGCAAAAAGCCTTTTCCGAAAAACGGGTATGCCGATTCACACAAGCAATACACTACCAAAGTTAATGTGGATAAAGGAAAATGAGCCGGACATTTGGAAAGATGCTTATCAATTTCTTCTTTACGAAGATTTCGTCATCAAAAAAATGACCGGTAAAGCTGTCATCAGCAAGTGCCTGGCTTCAAGAACGCAATACTATGATCTACAGGAAGAGGATTGGTTCAGCGAGATTTTAGATTTCCTTGCCCTGAAAAGAAAACGGTTGGCGGAATTGGCACAATCAGGAACCAAAGTCGGCCTTATTAAAGCGGACCTGGCCGATGAGCTGGGTTTAGAATGCCGGCCAGTGATAGGTGTTGGCGGACATGATCAGGCGTGCGGTGCGCTTGGATCAGGCTTGGTTGAACCCGGCCTGGCAATGGTATCAACCGGGACAGCCGAGGTCGTTGAAGTAGGGATCGAAACCCCCGCATTGGGTGACACGCTTTTCAAAGGAAATATGTCTGTTTATGAACATACGTTCCCGGGATTATACGTGGTAATGACATTAAACCAGAGCGGGGGGTTCTTACTACGCTGGTTCAGAGACACTTTCTGTGAAAAGGAAATCGAAACTGCAGTCGCTGGCCAGAAGGATGCCTACGATTTAATTCTACAGGATGTCGATACCAAACCGTCTTCGCTGATGGTTTTACCGCACTTTTTTGGCAGCGGTACGCCATATTTTGATACCCACTCAAAGGGTGCTATCCTGGGGTTGACCTTCGGAACGACTAAACGAGAAATTGCGAAAGCGATTCTCGAAGGGTTAACTTTAGAATTACGGCTTAACCTGGAAGTTCTGAAAAAGGGAGGCATTGACATATCTGAATTGCGGGCAATTGGGGGCGGTGCGAAATCCAACCTCTGGCTGCAACTAAAAGCAGATATTACAGGTATCCCGGTAGCAGTACCCATGGTAACAGAAGCAGCGGGATTAGGCGCTGCAATATTAGGCGGTACAGCAGCTGGCATTTTTGATAATGCTGCAGAAGCGATTAAAGAATATCTACAAATCAAGAAAACTTACCATCCCGATCCTGAAAATCAAAAATTGTTCGAAGAACGTTATCAGATTTACAAAAAGTTATATCCGGCAATAAAAGAGATCAGCTTTCAATTATAAGAGAGAGGTGCAAAAAATGAGAAAACAAACACTTGCAGTTTTATATGGGAATCGAGATTTCTTTCCCGATGAACTGGTGCTTGAGGCGCGCAAAGATATCGAAAAACTTTTTGAAGATTTCGATATCAACATGATAGCGCTTCCTGTTAGCGCTACAAAGAATGGGTCAGTCGAAACCTGGGAACATTCCAAGGAATGCGCTGAATTATTTAGAAAACACCGGGATGAGATTGAGGGTGTGCTGGTATGCATGCCTAATTTTAGTGATGAAAAAGGGATAACCGATACACTAAAACTATCCGATCTAAACGTACCGATTCTTGTGCAGGCTTATCCAGATGATCCCGTTAATCTGCCGCTTGACCGTCGCCGTGACGGATTCTGCGGGAAGATCTCTGTCTGCAATAACCTACGACAGTATGGTTTTAAATATACATTAACGCAAAACCATACAAGTGACCCTAAATGCGACATGTTTCAGGATGATTTCAGGAAGTTTCTTGGGGTATGCCGCGTGGTTAAAGGGCTGCGAAACGCACGGGTTGGCGCGGTTGGCGCGCGACCAAACGCATTTAACACTGTTCGTTTCAGCGAAAAATTATTGCAGCACTATGGTATCAGCGTTAAAACCATCGACCTTTCTGAGTTATTTGGCAAAGCCCGCCGGATGGATGACAGCAGCAAAGACGTGCAAACTAAACTATCTGAGATAAAGAGCTATATCCCAACCGATGGTATTCCTGAAGAACCACTGGTTCGCATGGCAAAATTCGGAATAGCGCTTGATGAATGGATCCAATTTCATGACCTAAACGCAACAGCACTGCAATGCTGGGACTCGATCCAGGTGAATCTTGGAATTAACCCATGCACATTGATGAGTATGATGAGCGAAAAGCTCATGCCTTCTGCCTGTGAAGTGGATGTTACCGGCGCAATTTCCATGTATGCTTTATCACTCGCTACAGGCAATCCGGCAGCGTTGGTTGACTGGAATAATAACTATGCAGCGGAAACAGAAAAATGTGTTTTCTTCCATTGTGGAAACTGGGCGAAATCCTTCTATCCAGATTTCACGATGCGTAACGCGGAGATCTTGGCAACCACATTGGGTGAGGAGAATACCTATGGTGCAATTAATGGGCGTGTACCCCCGGGACCGATGAGTTTCGCGCGGATCACAACAGATGATGTTGCTGGGGTGATTCATGCATATGCTGGAAATGGTCAGATAACGGATGACCCATTGGATACATTTGGCAGCCGTGCTGTAGTGGAAGTGCCTGGTCTGCAAAAATTACTGAAACATATTTGCAGGATGGGATATGAACATCACGCAGCCTTCACAAATGCCCATTCCGCCGAGATCATTGTTGAGGCGTTTGAAAATTATATGGGTTGGGACGTGTATCATCACCAGGGCTAAAAAATTTCCAATATTGTGGGCTGATGTGACCATCGGCCCATTTTTTATTTTAGGTCGGGAAGGAGATTATGATGCGTAATGTTACCGCGCGTATTAATTTATATTCATACCAATTTAAAGCTGATGAAAAAGAGATTGCTTCAATCGGAGAGATGCGAGTTACAGGATTTAGATATCAAAGTGGTGTTGCCGCGCTGCGTATACAGAATTCCCGCGGAGAGATCATTGTTCTACCGTTCCATGGACAAAAAATTTGGGATGCGGTTTTTGACGGGCGACGGATCAAAATGCAAACCGCTGTAACTGAACCGAAGGATACCCAGGACTTTTTGTTGAATATGGGTGGATTCCTCTTTCACTGCGGGATGTCCGCGATGGGATCTCCAGGACCAGAAGATGATCACCCCATTCACGGCGAACTGGTGAATGCAAAATACCAGAAAGCGTGGCTGGAAGCGGGAGTGGATGACGAAGGTAATTATTTTGCAGTTGGGGGTGAATATTTGCATTCTGCTGCGTTTGGCAATCATTACACCGCCGCTCCCACGGTTAGATTGAATGAAAATGGTTCATTGCTTCATGTCACCATGCGTGTGAGAAATCTAAATAGGACGCCTATGGAATATATGTATTTGGCCCATATCAATTTTATGCCGATTGATCAGGGTGAATTGGTGTACAGTGCTAAATATGATGCCGATCATGTAAAGATCCGTTCATCTTTTCCAAGTCATATGCAACCAACCACAAAGCTGAAGCATTTTGTTGATAATCTAGCCATGGACCCGCAAATTCACCATATTATCAAACCTGAATTCACTTTTGATCCAGAGATTGTGTTCATGATTGAGTTCGAAAAAGACATGGAAGGTTGGGCGCATGCCCTGTTTGTGAATCCGGACGGAAGCGCAGACTATGTTCGCCACAAACCGGAACAGCTAGACCATGGCGTGCGTTGGATATGCAGGACGCCCAATCAACAGGCTCTTGGTATGGAGGTGGGAACTGCCGGAGTTGAGGGATACAGTGTTGAAAAAGCAAAGGGAAATGTGAAAACCTTGGCACCTGGCAGTGAGTTTTTCTGCGAGTACATTGCCGGGTATGTAGATAAAGCAAAAACTGAACAATTAAAAGAAAGGATAAACTCCCAGATGGGAAGGCAATCATACCAATGAGAGAAAAATTAATTGTCGATAAAAGAGCAATATTGTGTGATGCTGAAAAGAAGCAAGCACGCGTCCGCGCGTACCTTGAAAAAAATGATCTGGATGGTGTTGTTATCACGACACGAGAACATTTCGCATGGGTGACCGGAGGTGGCGATAACCATGTTACCTTCCCGACAAATATCGGCTTTGGCGCAGTCGTGATCACCAGGCATAAAAAATATTTGGTTGCGCACACGATGGATGCGAAGCGTCTGATGGAAGAGCAGATTGATGAACAGGGCTATGAGATGGTGGAAATGCGCTGGTTTGAAGGAGATATCCGCGCAAAGGCGAAGGATCTGGCTGGTAAGCGCGTTGGGTCTGATACAGCCTTTTCAGGCTGCAAGGATATCTATATGGACCTTGTTGATATGCATTACCCGATGACTGATCTCGAAGTCGCCAGAATTCGATGGCTAGCAACTTTAACTGACGATATATTTAGTGCGCTTGGGAGAACGGTTTATCCTGGAATGACTGAAAAAGATATTGAATCGAAACTGTGGAACCTGCATACGATTAATGGGCTCGCGGTTGATGGGATGATCGTGGGAAGTGATGATCGGTGTTTCAAGTACAGACATCCTATTGCCACAAAAAAACCACTTAAAAGATATTTAATGCTTCATTCCGTAGCACGAAAATGGGGTTTGCATTGCAACCTTACCCGTTTCGTGCATTTTGGAAAGCTTAGCGATGAGATTGAAATGGTTTACCGATGTGCCACGAACATAGAAGCTCGGATTTTCAAGATTATTGAACCCGGCATGAAGTTTTCACAGATTTTAGAGAACCAGAAAAAATGGTACGCGGAATTTGGGTTTGAAAATGAATGGAAGAATCATTTTCAAGGCGGCCCGACTGGTTATGTTATAGCGGATGGTGGACGATCTCTGACCGATAAACTTGTTCAGGTTAACCAGCCGTATGAATGGTTTATTACTGTTACGGGAACAAAGACAGGGGAACTGAGTTTGCTCACAGAAGATGGTCTTGAAATATCATCGTTTATGAATTCGTCCTGGCCAGGGAGAAAAGTGAGGGCTGGGTCCAGCGATATTTTTGTGCCCGACATACTCATTCGATAAATTAGAACAAGAAATTAATGGTATAAATTTGATGGATGTCGCAATTGTTATTGACAATTGTTATTAATGCTTTACAATAAAGTACAAAAGATTATTAGGAGAATGAATGAAGTCTTTACGTGAACGATTAAGTCCGCCGGAATTGATTGCATATGCTGCTAACTATTATTTCAAAAAAGGGTTAACAGATGCGGCTGGTGGAAATATCAGCATCAAGGTGGATCAGAAAATATATATGACCCCTACGCTTGCCGGTACTGAATATCACTGGAAAATTGGTCCAGAAGATGTAGTCGTAGGCTCGGCGAAAAAGCTCAAAGCATTGAAAAATCATCCACGCTTTTCTCGCGAGGGGTTGTCGCATCTATCAATCTATGAAGCGTTTCCAAACGTAAGTGCCATTGTACACGCACATCCAAAATATGTCAGTGCATTTGTCGCCCAGTCAAAGGATATCCCTCCTCTTTTGCGTGCCTCAGATAAGCTTGGAGTCCTAACATATCATGAACCGGCAGAGCCTTATTCACAGGATCAAGCAGATAAGATTGTTAAAGTCCTAAAAGAGAATGAGGCCCGAATTGAGAAAAAAGCTGGGGCAGTACTAATGCCGCGTCATGGAATAATCATTGCAAGCAAAAATCTAATGACAGCATTAGATGTTTTAGAGCGAATTAACACAAATGCATTTGTGGTATTGGCTCAAAAACTTCTGGACTAGATGAGATATCAATGGTCTTGACAGTCTGTCCTAACACTGCCTTAGATAGGATCCTCTTCATTGATGAGTGGATAGCTGGCACTCCCATGCGCACTGATCGCATTGTAGATTGTGTGGGCGGAAAGGGTTTGAATTCTGCTGTCGTTCTTAAACATCTACAGGTTAAAACAACTGCGCTTGGTTTTTTCGCGGGATCTATCGGAAAAGAATTAATTGATATTCTGAACGATTACAAAATCTCTACAATACCGGTCTGGGTTGATGGCACAACTCGTATTGCTCATGTCATTGCGGACAAGAAGCGTGATATTCACAGCCATGTTATTGCAGGTAGATTAGAAGTAAACCCTCAGCATAGAAAGGCGTTCATCGATCAATTTGATAATCTTCTTACAAAGACAAAATTCATTATTTTTGCAGGATCCATTCCAAAGTCAACAACACCTGATCTATATGCGGATCTTGTGGCTAAAGCAAAGGCAAAGAACATACCAACGCTTGTTGATGCGCAACATGAAATAATGGCAGAAGCTATCAAAGCCAAGCCGGATATCGTCAAGATGAATTGGGAAGAGTTTAACTGGACATTCGACCAACGTTCCACGACTATTGAAGAATTGATCGAGGAATCCGAGCAATTTTATATGGAAAGAAATCTAACAAATCTGGTTATAACGATGTCAAAAGAAGGTATCCTTGCCATCACCCAGGAAGGGACATATTTAGCAAAAGCACCTCTTCAGAAACCAGTCAATGCTGCCGGAGCCGGTGATGCTGTTTCATCAACGCTCGCCGTCAAACTGAATGAGGGTGAAAGCTGGGAGGTGGCTTTGCAATATGCCAGTGCGGTAAGTGCTGCTGCTGTACTCACAGAAAGAACGGGGGATGTTTGGATGGAAGATGTAAATCGAATTCAGCCGCATGTTGTAGTGAAGAAAATCAATTAGGAGAAGTGTTAATGCAATTAAAAAAAGAAGATTATCCGATCAGTGTCCAGTTTGATTTCGAGCGAGGAGAATTTGCACCATTTCAAAACAAGGTGGAACGTAATGTCAGCGATGTTGAGATGATGTATGCTGATAGGCAAGCTGTAAAGGATCTCACGGAAAAAGACGATCCAATGATCTACGAGATTTTTTACTATGGTTTTACAACAAGCATGTCTGATATGGCGCTGGGTGTAACCCGCATTCAGCCTGGGACGATCGGGGGCGAATATTATATGACAAAGGGCCATTTTCATGAGGCAGAGGATGAGCCTGAAATATATTTTTGTGTAAAAGGGAAAGGTTATTTATTACTCGAAACGCGAGACGGAGAATTTCAGGCTGAAAGATGGACTCGCGGGACAATCAGCCATATTCCTCCTATGTGGGCTCACCGTGTTGTCAATACCGGGGATGATCCACTGGTGTTTGTTGCTTCTTATCATTTGTCAGCCGGTCATGAGTATGAGCCAGTGATTAATAAAGGTTTTGCTCAAAGGGTGTATGAAGAAAACGGGAAACCGGTTTTCAGGGTGAATCAACAAAGGAAGTAAGCGCATTCAGGTAAAAGCGGTGTGAGGAAAAGTGAAAGAAGAGAAAACATACTGGGTTTTGGCGGTAGACATTGGGGGTACAAAAATGGACATTGCATTCATAAACCAGCATGGCAGTTTGCATGCGCCCTCACAACGCATGCTTGTACCTTTCAAGGAAGATGGATCTGCTGATGCGGAAAAAATCATGGATTTGCTAGAACCATTTGTTGATGACGCAAAGAAAAAATTTGAGAAATTTTTAGGGATTGGACTCAGCGTGTGTGGGAACATAGATGAGGAAACTGGTGAAGCAGTGCTTGTTGCTAATCTTTATTGGCGGAATGTCCCATTTGGCAATATGATGCAAGAACGGTTTGAAATACCCGTCTTTTCGGCAACAGATGTACGTATGGCATTAATTGCTGAAGTGATTTGGGGAAAGGGTGCAGGTTATAAACATGTTGCCTGGATGACTTTGGGGACCGGTTATGGCGGTTATCTGTTCCTCAATGGGCAGATCTATGGTGGAACGCACGGCTTTGCTGGTAATTTAGGCCATAGTATATATGATGAGATTCACGGAGAATCCTGTGGATGCGGACAAAAGGGATGTTTTGAGAGCTATGTAGCTGGGCCTGCGATTGCTAAACAGGGTCAGAAAGCAGCAAATGAAGGTAGAAGCAGCACACTTAGATCATTACAAGAAGAAATGAACTCGAGCGTTACAACTCAAATGGTTTTTAAAGCGGCGGAACAAGGGGATAAAGAGTCATTAAAAATCATCGATGGTGTTGTAAGAAAACTTGGAATATCTCTATCTTGCATGGTAAATTTGTTGGACTTGGATATGATCATACTGGGTGGAGGCGTTTGGAATGGGGCGCCGGACTTCGTCGAACGTGTTGATAAATGCGTTCGTGGATTTTTGATGACAGAAGAAGCAAAACGGGATCTGAAAATTGTTCGCGAATCATTCGGCAATTCGGCGCTGATGGGCGCTGCTGCTAATGTGTTTTTGAAGGAAGGATTCCTGTCTTTTTCATGACACTCCGAAAAGTTGTTTCGAAGGAAAATACAGCGATGATCGTGGAAGTGGCACGCATGTATTATGACGAGAATATGTCCCAGCAGGAAATTGCAAATAAACTCAATATATCCAGGTCATCTATTGCCCAGTATTTACGCCAGGCGCGTGAGTTTGGAATTGTTCGCATCGAAGTTGTCAGTCCGCAGGATAACTGCGAAAATATGGCATATGAAATAAAAAAACATACACGCCTCAACCATGTACATGTCGTTGCGGGGATCCATCAATATCGAGAGCTGACTATGCGCGCGATTGCTGCTGAAGCGGCTAAATACCTGGATAAATCGTTGCAAGATGGGGATGTATTGGGGCTCGCATGGGGCAGAACAATTACACGGCTTGCTAACTTGGTCGCACCGTCCGCACCGAAACAGGTAGAAGTTGTACCATTGATGGGAGAAAGGGATTATACAGGAAATTATTCACAAATAAATCAGATTATACTTCAGACAACAGAAGCACTTGGTGGAACACCCTATTTTCTACTGGCACCCATGTTTGTTGGCTCTCAGCAGTTAAGGGATGATTTCATTATTGATGCATCCATTAGAGATGTTGTATTGCGATGGGAGACATTGACGGTTTCAGTTATTGGAATTGGTGCTGTCCCGCCGCAGGATGGTGCGATCGTTTATGTTGGTGAAAAGTATATGCAGACAATGCAGGACCAGGGTGCTGTCGGTGATGTATGCGGCCGATATTTCGATATTGATGGTAATTTAATTGACGCGGAGTTTTATGACCGCATGATTTCAATTGACCTGGATCAGCTTAAAAAAGTAAAAACAGTTATCGCGGTTGCTGGTGGCGTGGAAAAAACACAGGCAGTGTTTTCCTCGATAAAGACAGGAATTTATTCGGTACTGATTATTGATGAGCTGTTAGCACAAAACATCATCGATAAATTTTGAGGTTAGATAAAAATAATCACTTCATGATTTGTAAAAGAAAAAGGATTTTCAATTTGAGAATATTGTCAGATATTATTGTTTTTCATTCAATGCAAGTTGACATTTGTTATTGACATATGAGATAATTGTGTATAATGCTTATATGAGTAAGTATCGAATGTATTCAGGTCACATATTCAATATAACAAATTGTAAGTGTTCTTAGAATCATGGAATTCATACCTGTATAAGAAGAATAGAAATAGAAAGGAGGAAAACGCGAAGGAAGTAGAATAAAAGAACGGTTCAAATGGTAAGTTATTTATCAAATAAACAGAAAATAGGAGAAAGAAGATAATGAAAAAATATGGTGTATTGATTTCTTTATTAGCCGTTTTTGCATTGGTTCTTGCAGCTTGCGCACCCGCAGCAGAAGAAGCAGCGCCCGCAGCAGAAGAATCAGTGGAAGAAGAGGCTATGGAAGAAGAGGAAGCTGAAGAAGAGGTAATGGAAGAAGAGACCTATACGATTGGTTATGGTGCTCCTGAGCTATCAGGTGGACAGGGCCAGATCCGCCAGGGTCTTTTGGACTACGCGGCAGATAAAGGCTGGGAAGTCATTGATGTGAACGCGGACCAGGATGCAGAAACACAGGCGAATCAGATGGAAAACTTCATCGCCCAGGGTGTAGACGCGATTGTTACAGTTCCTGTTGACAGCCAGGCAATCTGCGCATCAGTTGCGAAAGCAAAAGATGCAGGTATCCCATTCTTCACAATTGACCGTGCACCCATTGGATGCGAAATCGATATGGTTGTGCAATCAGATAACTACCTCGCAGGCAAACAGGCCGCGGAAGAAATGGTCGAATTGCTAACTGAGAAATACGGCGAACCCACAGGCACAGTACTTGAACTGCAGGGTGACCTGGGACAGAACGTTGCGCAGCTACGTGGCGGCGGATTCAATGATTACATGGCTGAATACCCCGATGTCACTGTTATCTCCAAGCCGACCGAATGGCTTGCTGATAAATTCGCTGCGGCAACCACCGATGTTGTTGGCTCACAGGATGTAGATGGTATTTATATGCATTCTGACTGCGTAGGCACCACAGTTGTTCTGGCAGCTCTTGAACAGCTTGATAAAAAATTCATGCGTGATGAGGAAGGCCATATATTCATGACTGGTGTTGATGGATGTGCTGAGGCCATTCAGGCGATCAAGGACGGATACTCCGATCAGGCGTCCAGCCAGCCAATTCCAGACTTCGGTATCATCACTGACTGGATGGAAAAGGTCTTTAATGACGAACCCATCGAAGAAGGAACAGTTGAACAGGAAGGTGCACTATGGTCACCTGCTACAATTGTGAAATCTGATGTTGGCTTCATGCTGAATCTCGCAACCACAAAAGTTACACCCGAAAATGCTGACAATCCCGCATTATGGGGCAACAACTAAAATTGCGAAATTAGCAACATAAATATATAATGGATGAGCCGTAGATTCTACGGCTCATTCACTGAATATGGATAAATATTTTTTCATGAAGAGGTGTTTTGTGAAGAAGAAATTAAATCAAATCGTATATTTTCTTTTCGACAACCTTATTTGGATTCTTGTAATTTCAAGTTTAATCATTTTTTCTGCGCTTTCTGAAGGTTTTAGAACTCCCTATAATTTGGTCAATATTCTATCGCGGACGGCTGCGCTTGGTATGTTGGTGATTGGCCAGGCTTTTACAATGATTACAGGAAATTTTGACCTTTCATCCGAATCCGGTTTGGGTTTGACAGCAATGGTGGCAGGATTGCTTTTAGCTGCAGAAGAAAACGGTGGGTTAGGGTTGGAAGTATCTCCAGCTGTGGCAATTGCCGCGATGATTGTTGTAGGTTTAGCCATAGGATGGATTAATGGCATATTAATCACACGGTTAAGAATGAACAACCTGATCGTCACAATTGCCATGCTGATGATATTGCGGGGATTGGTTTACATTATTTCTCCTGGTGCCACAGCATCGTTTTTCCCGGATGGTTTTAAATGGCTGGGTGCAGGCTCACTTGTAAAAATTCCACAAGAAAAAGGTTTCTTCGCGATTCCGGCATCTTCTGTGTTTATTGTTGTCGCCTTTATTATTGCGCATATCATAACCCGGTATACACAATTTGGCCGTAATATGTATGCGATTGGCTCAAATATAACCGCAGCAAAAGATGCTGGTATCGACGCGGATAAAATCACACGCCAAGTGTACTTAATCAGTGGTTTTTGTATGGCGATTGCTGGCCTGCTTGCTGCAGGCCGATTGGATTCAGCAACTCCCCGTGTTGGTTCGGGTTTGATTTTCCCAGTGCAGGCAGCGGCTGTAGTAGGCGGCATTAGTTTATTTGGCGGACGCGGCACCATGATTGGGGCAATGGGCGGATTATTTCTCTGGTCTATTCTTGATGTTGGATTGCCAATTATGAAGGTATCTCCTTTTTGGATCGAAACCAGCCGCGGTTTACTGCTTTTGTTCGCTGTTGGATTGGATGCGATTCGTGTGCAACGGATGCGAAAACGTGCGTTGGCCGAATCATTGGCACAAACTGAAATCGGTATGGTTGATACAAATGTAGTCGTAGACTAAGTCTGGTGGAAAAATGAAAACAATGAAAACAAAAGAACAATTAATATTGAAAATGAAGGGAATAAGTAAAGCATTCCCTGGTGTGCAGGCACTCAAAAAAGTGGATCTATCAGTTAGAACTGGCGAAATTCATGGATTGGTTGGTAAGAATGGAGCCGGGAAATCAACACTAATGGCTGTTCTGATGGGATTACAGGAGCCTAACGAAGGCAAAATTTCCATTGAAGGTGACACATATCACTCCATGAATCCCAAAGAGGCAATAGAGGCTGGCATTGCATTTGTCCCGCAGCATGTTGCCATGATGGACAGCCTAACTGTGGCGGAAAACATTCTCGCTGGCGAACTGCCAAAAAATAAACTTGGATTGATTGATTGGAATGAAGTAAATAACGAAGCGGAAGAACGCCTTAAAAAGTTAAATCTGAACCTGGATGTAACTAAACGCG
>Ga0180434_10004702_pt1 | contig 16479 bp, 29 predicted proteins | sample SS_ome_7_FD_132453 | JGI IMG/M metagenome (GOLD analysis project Ga0180434, IMG submission 132453) | Hypersaline lake sediment archaeal communities from the Salton Sea, California, USA - SS_1_D_2 metaG | ecosystem: Environmental > Aquatic > Non-marine Saline and Alkaline > Hypersaline >...
ATGCATCCAAGATGGCCGAGGAGCTTGAGGTTCAGCTATAATGGGACGTGGAACAGAAGCCCTTCATTTTCTCAATTCAGATATTACCATAGCTGAATCCAAATCAATGTATAATCATTTCAGTCCGAGAGATGCAGACCTGAAAGCCAGGCGAGAGTATAAGGCAGAGAAGCCGAAGCCCAAAGAACCGGAAATGGAACAAGCGGAGCTTAATCTGTTTTGAGTCACGAATACGAAAATGTCCGGCGAATTGTTTATGGTGAGGGAGCTACCTTTGTTCCGGTCTGTACCAAGTGCGGACGGTTTGTGAAGCCGGATAAAACAATTCAGGTCAATGATTATAAGGGATTGAGAGACCAGCCGAATGCGACCTGTACCAAGTGCGGGAGAACCAAGATGCTGTTTGAGGGATTTATTTAAAGGAGCGGGAAATGGCAGCACATTACAGAATCAGCGTGAAGCATGTTCAGGAATTATCGAAGCTTGTTTTTGATCTGAATAATCCTCAAATAGAGTTTACCAATAATAAGGAGAAGGATTTGGAATCGGCTTTCCAGGTAATGAAAGAGAATGCTGCAAAGCTTGATGAATTTTTATCAACCATTATGCTGACACAGGCAGAATCGAAATGACCGAAAAAGAAATTGCATCCTATGTTGTCCAATGGTTAAAGTACCAGCATTGGGAGGTATGGCAAGAGGTACGCTTCCGCAGAGGTTCGGCCATTCATGACATTGTAGCTACCAGGAAAGGGCTCATGTGGATCGTGGAGGTCAAGAAAGCCCTGTCATTGTCTGTTATGGCACAGGCCAGGCGGTCGGTCGCTCACTTTGTTTCCGTGGCCGTCCCGAAAGGAGATAAGCGACATTATAACAAAGGTGCTAACTTTGCCGAGTTCATTTGTAAGCAGCAGGGGATCGGCGTGATACTGGTAAACGGCGAGGTCATGCAGAAATATATCAAGCACAAAAAACAAAAAGACATTTTCCATCAATACGGATATTGGGAGCGCATGATTGTTGACCAGCATATCCCGCCCGATCTGAAAAGAAGCGCACATAGTTTTATAAAACGTGATATGGAGGAGCTTCAAAAAATACCGAAGACTTTCTGCAAGGCTGGCAGCGAGAACGGCGGGTATTGGACTCCATACAAACAGACCATAAAGGATGTCCGGGCATTCTTAAGAGAGCATCCGGGTTCGACATCCAGGGAAATCATTGACGGTATAAAGGAACATCATTATGCATCGGATAAATCCGCATACTCATCCTTGACATCGGCTTTACAGGACTTTGAAAAAGATTGGTGCTATAAAAAGAGAACAAAAAAAGGTTTTAAGTTTTATATCAGAAAGGGAATGGAGCATGAACAATAAAGAAGCAATCGTTATTAGCGTGGTGGTGATCTGTGTGACGGCTCTCTGCATTGCATTCAAAACATTTTCGCCGTTTGTATGGCTGGTAGTGGCCGGGATAATAGTAATTGGGGCAATGATTATTCCATAAAAGGAGTGGTGTATGTTTGAGAATATTATTATATTCGGAATGTGTTTGGCCGGTGCGGTGGCCATTGGATACGGCCTGGATAATTTCTTTATCGGCCTGGGAACATTTCTGATATCAGTGGTAATTGCTTAACCAGAAAGGGGAACGATGAAAACGCACAATCTTAAATGCTGGCCGGAGTTTTTTGAAAAGCTCATGACCGGGGAAAAGACTTTTGACATCCGGCTCAATGACCGGGATTACCAGGTGGGAGATACGGTCAAGATGCGTGAGTACAATCCCGATACCAGGGAATATACTGGCCGGGGAATGGATTTTAATATCAAATACATTACCAAGGGATTGCATGGCCAGCTTGGAGTAAATACGATTGTGATGCAGCTTGAACCGGCAATGGTATTGGGTTTCCAGGCGGGAGCGGAAAAGAAAGTGGATGACGTGATAAAATCCCTGGCACAAAATAAAATCCTTAGATGCAATGCCGATATTACCGTGAGCAAGGACGGTGAGAGAATGAACATTGACGTTAATCGGGTGCTGGAACAATTATGAGAATGGGAGCGGTCTTCTCCAAGAACAGAGTATACCGGTATACTTTGTTCAGGATATGGGACGATAAAAAGCAGTACGTTGTTTTTATCGGCCTCAATCCAAGCACTGCGGACGAGACCACAAACGATCCGACCGTGACCAGGTGCATTAATTATGCAAAGGCGTGGGGATACGGCGGGATGTATATGCTTAACCTGTTTGCATGGAGAGCGACCGACCCGAAGGAAATGAAAAAGCAGGGCGATCCAAGAGGCAATGAAAACAATCAGTGGATTCTCCATGTTTGTAACCGAGCCGGAATAATTATAGCTGCCTGGGGAACACATGGCGTTTTCTTAAACCGTCATCGTGAGGTACTGGCATTGTTAGACCTTCATAATGTGTGGTGCTTGGGAGTGACAAAACATGGACTCCCAAAGCATCCGCTTTATTTAAAGGCTGATTTAAAACCGACCATTTATAAAGCTTGAGAGCTTTAAAAGAAAAAGGTATTTTAAAAGTATGCAGTATTTCTTATTCAATCCAAAACAATTAACAGAGGAGGCCCGATATATGATAAGGTTCCTTGTCTGCGTGGGGGCGATTCTATTGCTGGTAATACTGGCAATGGCTTTCGATACATCCCCGCATAATGTGAGCGGTGCGCTGCCCGATAACGAGATCATTGCGGTGGCGCACACATACCAGGTATCAGAAATTGTTTTTGACATTTCCCAGGCCCGGCCCGGATATGCTACCGTGGAAGAAAAACGGTATTGGCGTGATCCCGGCGAAAAGAATTATTATAATTCCCAAGTCCTTTTAATTAAAGGCATGAACGCAAAGGAAATATCGGAGTCGCCCGGAATGGGCATACGGTTACGATGTTAAGAATAATTCGGTAAAGTATTTTCATGCTAAATCGGAAAAGCCGGAGACTAACCCTCCGGCTTTTTTATTTGCACTGTCCAGGGAACAGGGATATATTAAAAGTAATAAACAAACGGTTCAACCTTAACCGATGAAAGGGTGCTGCCTATGGAAAAAGACTTTTTCATAAAGCCGAAGAAAGAGGCCAAGAAAAAGTAAGCAGATACGCCAATAGGTCTTAGGGCCGGGTTTTTAACAAAATCCGGCCTTTTTTTATTTGACTTTTTTGTTTGACTTTTTTAGAAGTTTTGATTATATAAGTAAAGACAGCATCTTGATTTATAGAAAACCGGAACATTGAATCTGAAAGGAGTGGCCCATGAGTAAGATTGCCTACCGTGACGATCTTCATTTATCCAAACCCAATATCGAACGCCTGGAAGAAATTAACGCTATCATTGAGCGTTATGCAGCCGAGGGATACCGGCTTACTCTCAGGCAGCTTTATTATCAGCCTGTGTCCCATGATATAATCCCAAACAATCCCAAGGAATATGCAAAGCTTGGAAACATTTTGGTCAAGGGACGCATGGCCGGGATCGTGGATTGGGACGCAATCGAAGACCGTATCCGTGTGCCTCATCTTCCCTATTATGTTGAGGACATCCCGGATGCAATCAACGATACGATCCGGGCATACCGCCTTGACCGGCAGAAAGGCCAGCCGAATTATATAGAGGTCTGGTGCGAAAAGGATGCGCTATCAAACGTCCTGAAAAGAGTTACAAATAAATACCATGTCCGGCTAATGGTCAATCGTGGGTATTCAAGCTGTACGGCTATGCATGATGCATACCAGCGTTATGCAAATGCCAGCAAATACAATGACCAGGAATTAAAATTGATTTACCTGGGAGACCATGATCCGTCCGGTCTGGATATGATACGGGATATCACGGAGCGAGAAGAAGAATTTGGAATTTCCATTGACGTTATTCATATCGCACTTACCAGGCAGCAGATTACCAGGTACAATCCCCCGCCAAACCCGGCAAAGATAACAGACCCAAGGGCCGGATGGTATATTAGCAAACACGGCGGGACATCCTGGGAAGTGGATGCGCTTGAGCCCAAAGTCCTTAATAAGCTTTTGACAAAAGCCATTGAGGATTTAATGGATATGGATTTGTACCAAGAGCAGCTTGACCAAGAAGAAGTGGATAAGGAGAAGATGCAAGACTTCATGGAAAATTACGAAAGCGAGGAATAATTATGCGGAAATGCCAGGTAACATACCGTGAATGGATCAAGGAAGAAAAGAAACAGGGCGAGGAAAAAACCGAGGAGGGTTTATTCCATACCTGGGGGCAAGATGGCGATACAGAAAACGGATTGAGTACGGTCGGTATAATTGAAATGCCGGACGGCAGAGTTATTGAAGCTTATCCATCACAGATTAAGTTTTTGCCATATCAAAGAGAATACGATTATCTTGAACCTTTGCTGATAGGTGTAAAGGACACCTTTGAATTAATGGCCGAAGGGTTTAAAGAGAATTTCAGTTTGGCCGATCCATTGAGAAGGATTTTAACAAATCAAATAGCTTTGATGAGTGCGCTGGAAGCTATTTATAAAAAATTAAACAAGGAGTGAGTCATGCTAAAAGAAAAAATTCAACATGCCCTGGGTGATGCAAAGTCATTGAGGCAATCACCAAAAATCAGTGGTGTGGCAAAAATGCTCTGCGATAACCAGATCATAATTCTGGAAGTCCTGGGTGCAATGGTAGAGACCATCCAGGCCATGAACATCGGACAGCCGGAGACGGCCAGCAAATCAACTAACCCGCCACCGAAAAATAATGAATCGGATGGAAAGAGTTATCTTGAAAGGGTTAAGGATGTTGATCAGTTGTTTGGCATGGAGTCCGTGGAATCCTCAAACATTGAAAGTGTGGGATTCAAAGACGGTACGATGCGTGTCCGGTTCAAGAACAAATCCATGTACCATTATCAGGGAGTGCCGGAAGAAACATTCGAGCTTGTGAAAACGTCCAAGTCCGTGGGGTCTGCTTTGAATCGTCTTGTGGTTGCTCAGTTCAAGTATGAGCAGGTCTATAAGTAAGATTAACCCCAGGGGTTAATTAACCGGAGGAGTTAATTGGACAAATCAGATACCGAGTTCACACCGGCAGAATTGGTAGGATGCAATTACGGGTGGATCATAGGTGGAATATTTCGAGAGCCATGCAGCGTTATCCTAATCTTTCCCTATGAATCAGAACGAGGATACCAGGTAAGACCATGCGGTGATTGTAACGGTACGGGCATTTTCCTTTTGCCAGATAACACGGAACATAAATGTAATACTTGCAAGGGGAGCGGGAGAATTTATTTTAATGTTTGACGTGAAGAAAAAAGTAAACTTATTCATTACTCCTGATTTATTCAAGAAGTTTGTTCTCAATCTCCCTTTCGAGCCGAATGAGATAATTTGTGATCCATCTCAGTTACAGGATATCGGTGATCTTAAATTTGATATGCCGTGGAGCAAGGCGCACTTTGAAAAACTGATTAAAGGCAAGACGGCTCTTTATGATACCGGCCAGCATATTATCCATTGGGACTTGGTAAACTGTACGCCGGATGACAGGATTCGGCTCATCCATTTAATAGACCAGAACCTTATGAGGAAAAAGAAAGCATGAATAAAGTGGCAGCAGTAAAAGAGCCCCCGGCCAAAGAGGAATTGAAATGTAAGCGGTGCGGTCAGTGCTGCTCACAGATTGTTTTGCCATTATCGCCATTAAGACTTAAAAGAAATTATATGCTTTGGAAAGATTGGCATGATAAAACAAGGCGCAGGGTATCGAAAGTAAAAAGACGTACTGTGCCTCATGAGATTTGGCTAATTTATACAATGCTGATTTTCATAAGAGAAGCCAATGAGTTCAATGGAATTACTCAGGCCGGAAACATCCAGGGAGAAAAGAAATATATGTATCGGTGCAAACATCTTGTTATGGAGAACGGAAAAGCGGTATGCACTATTCATGAGATTAAGCCTGATATGTGTTCCAGCTACGGAACAATACCGGCCACTTATGCCAGCAAAGGATACAATTCGTATTACCCAAATTGTGTGTGGATGAGTTGATGGATGAAATAGGAGACTGCAAACAAGAACGCCTTGACGATTACCTGGCAGATAAGATAGCTTCACTAATAAAGGGCAGGATTGAGAGTGCTTATATTCCAAAAAGCCAGGAGGAGTTAGATGATTGGCGAAGGCGAAGACAAAACAATCCCGGATAACCTACTTAATGGTGAACCGGATGACGAAGATATTTTTGCACAAGAAAATTCCGGTCTCATAGAAGACCTTGACGAATTGGCCAATGAAGAAGAATGGCCAGATGAAGACTTTAATTAATGGAGGTTAAGATGTTTATAGTCAATGATAACTTATCGGTGAAGCCCCTTGAGGACGGCGTGATTCTTTTAAAGGCCAAGCAAGGTGATATATCCATTGATTTAAAAATCAATGCACATGATTGGATTAAGCTGGTAAATGAATTTCCGGTAGGGGATAAGAGCATGTTCGATGAGACCCGCAAAGCGCATGAGAAGTTTGTTCAGCTTCCAATACCCAAACAGTTGGCAATAGGTGTGGACATCGGAGTTATCACGGAGGACGAGGCAAAAACCCACGACTCTCTTAAGCTCCACAATAAAATTCTTACCATGATATACGGAGACGAAGCGGAGATATCTGCCTGTGACACGTTCATAACCGAGGTTGAACGGGCCAGGGAGGAATTACAGTCAAGGCAGGGAGCATGAAGACCATTCTTTTTTTAATCCTTGTATCCGTGGCGATCCCGCAGACCTTACGGGATCGGATAGTTACCCTGGAAGCCGATAATAAAAATCTCAAGGAAGACATTGAAGAAATCAAGAGTGACCTGAACCAGTATTATCATGAAATCTATATCAAGGGGAGCAAGCGGTACAAGGAACAGGAAAAGCGTGATCGGATTTATGAGCAGCAAATAAGCTCAAGTAAAATAAATGCATACGGTACGATGATAGGCGTGGCCGTGGTATTTATTTTGAATGCCTTGGGATTTGTCCATCTTAAGAAAAATGGAAAAGGAGCAAGGCCATGATGACAAGCCAGGGATCAAAAAAGGAAAACGAGCCGGAGAAAATCAAGCATGACAATAGGGATCGCAGATTTGGCCATATCTCTATCCGGTTTGATATGTACCATGATACGTCAAACGACGAAGCGTTCAAAGCTTTATTCAGCCAGTTTTTTCCCTACAAGGCAGAGTATGATATGTGCAGTGATTCCGTTATATACTATGGGTGGTGTCCTTTGTTTGACGTTTTACCAGAAAACTGCAAAGCCCCGCACTATGACGTAGTGTTTAAAAAGGAGCGTCACGATTCGGGCCTGGGGAGCGTGATGGTTGTTGAAGTTTTAAGAAGGGGATAATGGAAAGGAGAATAGGCAGATTTCAGTTAGGCAGCAGTTTTTTCTTTGTGCCTGGTGGTGAGAAAATACGGGATGCTTTATTGTCCGAGGTTAAAATTCTCAGCGTGGAATTTGATTTCAAGAGCAAGTGCTATGAATATAAATGCCGATGCGCTGATTTTGATAATCTTTCCGAGGATGAGCAAATTCCGTATTATAACATAGCGCATGTGGAAGGGAAATTTTTGTTTCACCGTCAATCAGAAAGCAAATTTACTCATGAGGTTTTCCAGGTTTGAAACACAAGACCAAAGTTTATTCAGAGACATTGGATTAACACCGGGAACGCCGGTGGTGGAAATGGAAATTAAAAAATCAGACAGCATGGTATTTGAGAGCAAGGACGGATTCAAGGTTTATATATACGGTGCAAATCTCAGGCGACTGTTTAATACCGTGGTGGATGATAAAAGGAGGAACGAGTGAGCGAGAATAAAACCAAAGAGACCATTGACGCAGCAGCATTGAAGATGATTGAAAAAATTCGGCTCAAGATGGAGCGCATTGACTTCACCGATCTTGAGGAGACGTTTTTTCTTTTCAAGGTTCAAGGCATGGAGAGTATTGGCAATTCCGAAAAGCATGAAATCATGAAATCCTTTAACAGAGAATTGAGCAAGATGAATTTCAAGGCAGAGACTTTGGGAAAGGCCATGATTTTATTTACTCCCTATGATTTCCAGTTTGAGCCCCACAAGTTTTCCGATGCAGACCTGGAAGCCCTGGTGCGTGGCCGTGGGATGACCATGATCGTGAATTATTACAAACCCTTTACCATTGATACCAAGCTGAACGATGCACAGATTGACCAGGTGATTGCGGAATGGGAGAGCTATGAGAATATAGCCCATGAGCATATCCGGGAATTGCGTATGCAGAAAAAGAACCTGGAACGTCACCGGCGCATGATTCAGCGCAAGGCCCAGGCGATCCCATTGTATCGGATAGGGGATAAAAACCCATGTGGTAAAATCGTGCTGTTACCCTTACAGGCAATGGTGGCGCATCCAGCCCCGGAAAAGAAATGGAAAGGCGGGGAGTGTTCAGTATGCCATAAACCGGTATGGATTGCCCCTGTGAATGCCGATCTTATAGGCAAGGGTGCAATCGGTATGTGTCCTCCATGCGGATATTATAAGGCAGCGTTAAAATGAATACCGATCTAATGTTTTCAGAAAACCTTAAACCCCAGGATGGAGAACACGATACTCCCCAGGATTTTTATAACATGCTGGACAAGGAATTTCATTTCGACCTTGATCCATGCTGCACAACAAAAAGCCAGAAAGCTCCCAATGGTTTTTGTTTGGACAAAGGCCAGGACGGTTTGGCAGAATCCTGGGACGGCTATAAATGCGCTTTCATGAATCCCCCCTATGGCCGGAGTATCACGGACAAATGGGTAAGGAAAGCTTTTCTCGAATCTTCAAGGCACATCCAGGTAGTTGGTTTAATCCCTGGACGGATAGATACAAAATGGTTTCACCGGTATATATGGGACGATGAAATCAATATGCCTCAAAAGGGGATCGAGTTCAGACCGCAGCAGGGCCGGTTAATTTTCGGCTCAGACGAATATTGGGAATGGCTATGGGAACAGCACACGATTCACAATAAGCCCAATTCTCTTTATCATCAATATGGGAAAAAGAACGCAGCCGGTTTTCCATCAATGGTAATCGTATGGCATCCGAGGCATCCATGACAGAAACAGACCAGGGCAGAATGACTTTTGTGATGAGAACAAAAGATTATGAAATCTACCGTTTTCCAGATGAGGAACATTGCCGGTCAGCCCCAGGAGAACCGTTTTACTGGTTATGAACTATTGACGGTGAAGGGATGTCTGTATGCAAACATAGATTTGAGGCCATGATTAATAAAGGACTCAATGTTGTTCTTTGATCAGTTTTTCAGGAGTAATTTTTAATGGGTATACACGATGATACTCAATCGGTTTCTACCGAGTGCCAGGCGTGTCCGCTATACCGTACAAAATGTACTGGCAGACCGGCGCATCTCCCTTGCAGAAATGAATTAAGCAAAAGGGTAGATAATGTTACCAGACCTGATATGCTGGATGATGACAGCAATAATTATCCTTCTGGTATTTCGCCTGTTTAAAAAAAATTGCTATTATTCATTCAAGACCAAGGGCTTTAATCCTATTTGCCATGAGTGCATTTTAAAGGGAAAGCTTTTTCAAGAAAGAGAATGCCGGTCATGCAGAGTAAAGGAGCTTGACTATGTTTAATGGAAGCGGATACTATTGGGTGAACCGGCGGGGAATTATTCACTACAAACAGACCAGGGTGGTGGACGCAATAGGAGCGGAGATTTATTTCAATTCCCCGAATTGTATAAAATACTGGAAGGTGCAAACCCTTGATGATTACAATAAGGTAATAGAGATTATCAGGAAAAGTATTAGAGTGGAATCCCCGAAATAAAAATGTATATTAGAAATAGCTTTTTAACTTTTCTGGCCAGGGGGCGGTCGATCTTGGCCGATTCCGCTCCCCTCCGTGGTTAAGTAAGAGCCGGTGGCATCTCTCCCATCGGCTCTTTTTTTGTTATATTATAGATATGAAGCAAGGATTTAAAATACAAGTTATTCTTAATTTTGAACCGGCCAGCCCTATTATCGATCTTACCTATTCCATTATCGAAGAAGGTACGGGCAGATTGACCGCCATATTCGGGTTATGGCACGTGCTTGAGCGTGACATTTATTATCCAAACAAAGTTATTATCTGTCCTACGGACAAAGGATACTATGATGTCCTGGGAACGTTTGATAATAGATGGTTTTGTCACGGTAACAAGCCGATATTTAAAAAGAAGTGGCGGGGATAAATGTCAAGATTGAAAAATTCCGGTGGAATTTCCGAAGACTCTTTGATCGAATCTGTTTTAATTAAACCGGTAATCCCTACTCACTTCGGCAGCATAGCGCATCCCCAAGCTTCGAGCGGACGGAATATAAATGTTGTTGACCAGGCATATATGGAAGAAGAAAAAACCTTTGATGATATTTGGAGGTACGAGCCTGTTGACGTTCTATATTTTTTCAGAAAGTTTTTGAACAAAAAATTATCTGATCGTCAAAGAAAAGCAGGGCTGGCCATCTGCGGTGAAGACCCGTTTTCCCTTATTCCACCAAAGCAAGAAGCCGATCTGATATGGGGCATGAGATCGGGAAAGAATTATTTAAGTGAGGGGATTTACGTTTATAAAACATACCAGCTTAAATGCCTCATCGATCCTCATGGATATTTCGGACTGACCCCGGATAGAACCATTGACCTTATCAATGTGTCCGTGGTGAATGAACGCCAGGCCCGGCAGGTGTTTTTTAAAAATGCTTGTAATACTTTGAAGCATTGTATAGACCCGGATACCGGTCTTAACTGGTTTCAATCAAGATTAGGTATGGATATCCGGGATGGCAAAGATATTAAAACCAAGGAAATGGATATCCCAGGTAATATCCGGTTATGCTCATTCAATACAGAAGCCGATGCTTTCCAGGGATTCAATGTGTACTTTTGGGTAGGTGATGAGATTTCCAGGGCGAACACAAAGCCCAGGTATGAAAAAGCGAAAGCGCAGCTTAAGACCGTGATCGCAAACTGCAAGGCGACTTTCAAAAAATACGGAAGCGGGATGCTGATAACATACCCGGATAACGATACCATTGACTACGGGTGGGAGCGGTACAAAACTAATATCAATAACCCCAATGTTTATACAGACCTGGCCCGGACGGTCGAGGTACGAGACGATCTGACCCAGGAAGATTTGCAGCAAATATTCGATGACGATCCAGAGTTTGCGGACGTTGCGTATAACTGCAATGTGAAATCCCCTGAGACCGGTTTCTTTGCAGCGCATCCAGAGCGCATAAAAGAAATCATGGACAAAGAGCTTAAACCTTTCGCTGAGTATAAACGGGGAATTACGGAAAGGGTTATCAAGCAAGATAACAAGGTGGTTGCGGTAAGGAAATATACGGCCATCAGTTTTACAGAAATGATTTCAGACCGTTTAATTAAAGTCAATCCTTTGGATGAAAGCATTAAGATAAAAACCGTGGATGATCTCAATGAGCATTTCAGGATAATGTGTATTCCCGATCAAATGAAACGTCTCGAAGAATTAAAGGCCATGAAGTTACGCAGTACCATTACCGAAGGATCGTATAATGCAAAGGGCGAATTTGTTGGCCGTGGCCGGGGAACGCATGAGAAGTTGATCGGTGATAATAGAATCCGGTTTGTTGCGTGTGATCCAGGATTGAGCGGGGATACCTATGCGCTTGTGTGCGGGTATTGTGAGCGCATAGATATTCAGAATAAAACGCTGGCCGAGGCAGCAGCCAGGTTCAAAGTCTTGTCCATGCCGGTCATTGATCTGATTGTTGAATTTCTGCCTATCAAAGACAAATCCGGCATGAAGATACCGGTGGATTTTGTCAATGTTCAAAACGTGGTCAGTACCTTAAACATGGTTTTCCCAAACATGAGAAAAATTAAGTATGACCACTGGCAAAGTGAATTGGCAAAGCAGCAGTTGGAATCGGAAGGCGTGGATGCCGATGTGAAATTTTTCAGCAACAAAGTTCAGTATCAACTCTATGTCCATTTACGGCGGGTAGTTTATAGCGGTCTTTTTCGATGCATGGATTATCCAAAACTGGAAACCGAATTAAGGCAGCTATTGGACATAAACCACAATAAAGTTGACCATCCACCAGGGGGATCAAAGGACGTGGCCGATGCGACCGCTATGGTGGTCAAGATGATTACCGATACAGACCTGGACGCTCACGGATTCGATTTCGGCGCATAAACCCCAAAATGTAGAGATTTCTTGACCGGGATCACAAGATATGGTATATTATAAGGGTAAACATGGCACACTCCGTTACCTTTCGGTAATGCCAGGCATTGAGCCCAGGTTACTCCTTGACCTGGGCTCTTTTTATAAGACTTGACAAATTTGTAACTTATTATTATTTCTTAAGAAACAGGGTATTATAATCAGCATAGTTCAATTTTTTTTCAGGAGTTATGAATGATCCAGTTGGAAGAATTGGAAGCTCTTGGAATTACGAATAAAAAGAAATCCAATATTCAAAAATCCTCAAATACCCCAATTCCTATTCAAGCCGGTGGAATTATTCAATGGGTCGATCCGAATCAGATTGAGAAAGCTCTTGATATCCAAAACAGAGTTTTGGACATTCAGGAAAAAGTCTCAGACCTGAACGACCGCAAACGCTCAAACACTGTTCAGCTTGACGATCTCAAATCCTATGTGGTAGACCCGTATGATATGTACGAGTATTCATCTTACGGGCAAATCCGCACAAAGCGTTTTCTTACCTTTGACGTTCTTCGGCAAATGGCCGATACCGAAATCCCCGCAGCTATCATATCTACCAGGATCGCCCAGGCGGTACGATTCACAAAGCCGACCGATGAAGGATTGGACGAGCTTGGATACAGGATAAGGCTCAAGGATCGGAACGCCAAGGCGACTGAACAGGATAAGAAACGCATGGCCGAGATTGAACAATTCCTGTATCATACCGGATGGGACGAGGGTTATGTTGGATTTCAGAAAAGGGACACCCTTAAAAAATTCGTGACCAAGGTTATCCGTGACCGGCTTACCTGTGACAAAGTGAATATCGAATTGCAGCGCACACGCAAAGGAGATATTCACAGTTTCTATGCCGTGGATGCAGCAACTATTTATCCCCTTGTTCCCAGGTACATGAAAGAGCTTTATTTCCAGGGGAAAAATCCACAGCAGATGCAGCCAGCCCTTTTGCATGACCATGATTTGTTAGAGGACAAGAATGTAAACCCGGATGACATCGTTTATGTCCAGCGCATCTATAACAGGGATACGGCTTACTTTCTCAGAAATGAAATGCTGAACATTTCTGAGAATCCCAGGACTGATATCAGGTTTTTCGGATATGGCGTGGCCGAGCTTGAGCTTTTGATCAGAGCGGTCACGGCATGGATAAACGGATTGAGCTTTTCGACCAGCACCTTTTCCGAGAACAAACTTCCAGCCGGTGTCTTGTCCATTATCGGAAACTGGAACACCCAGGAGCTACAAGATTTCAAAGACCAGTTTTATCTTTCCATGTCAAATCCCAATTACAAGCACAAGATACCCATTATGAGAACCAAGGACGGCAAGGGCGTTTCCTTTGTGGAGTTCAAGGGAAAGAACGCAACGTCCGAGGAGCAACATAAATTCTTGACCTTCATGGCTCAGATATGCGGTGCGCTTTTCCGCATAGACGTGGAGGAGATCGGATTTCAGTCATTGCGGATGGGTGCTGCTCCGCTATCCCAGGGAAGCCCTCTTGATAAAATCAAGTCATCGAAAGATAAGGGGTTTGAGCCCCTTATGGATTTCATTGCGGATATTTTCAATAACAATATCCTCAATGAGATCGATGGCGGTAAATATGAATTTTATTGGGTGGGTGTCAAAGAAGACCGCACAAAAGATAAACTTGAGATCAGAAAATTAAGGTTGGAAACCGGGTCAACGGTACGTCAACTTATCAAGGAGAATGATGAGGAGATACCGGAAGGAGAAAACCAGGAATGGTTAGATGCCCCGGCCAACCCGATACTTTTTCAAGCCTGGCAATCAGAAAAAATGGCTAAAGCCCAAACCGGCGGTGAGTTCTCAATGGAAGAAGGCGCACAAGGAGAAGAAGGCGCACCAGGAGAGGAACCGACCGGGGAGCAAGGCACAGTCGAGGGAGAACAAGTTACACCACAGGAAAGTCCCGAAGCTAAGACCGGTGGACGCTTTAAGCCAGCCGAGGGTGCGGAAATGGGTAAATCCATTTCCTTTACCATAAGGCGTATAAGTGAAAGGCTTAACAGAAGCGTACAAGGTTAATTTCGACGATGATTTGAGCGCATCGGAAAGACTTGCCTTATCCCCTCATTTATTTAAGGCTTTTACTTCTTATCTATCTTTTTCTACAGATGATGCCAGTGAATTAATCAAGGCCGTTAAAGAAAAAGATTCAAGCAAAATCTGGAATCCTCACACCTATAAACCCCAGGCTATTCTTGAGGATATCTATTACCTTTATTTAGCAGAGCCCATGAAAAGTTTCCAGAATGCTGTTCTGGAAAAATTCAATTTGGGAAAACGGCGTGAGACTTTGGTAAAAGCCATGCCTAAATACGAGTCGGATGATATCGATCTGATTGACCGGCTTATGAAAAAGTATTTTCCATCCCCGGAAAAAAATAAGGCAATAGCGGAAATGGTGGCTGTTCGGTCTCATCTTTTGGGATTGATCCGGGCCGGGGAATCCGCAGCCCTGCCTTTCAAACTTGTCGATCCCAGGAAACTCCCAAAGACCGTTATTGAAGCCATGAAAAAATACCGGGTAAAACCGGACATAGCCAGGTCTATGATTTTCTCAAAAGATTTTACCGGCTCTCTCATCCAGACCCAAACTGATAAGGTCAAAGAAGGGACTAAGAGAATCATTCTTGATGGATACCGGAACAATTATGCGACCGGGAAAATTCGGCAGAATTTATTCCAGGAGCTTGGGAGCGATAACCGGGATTGGAGAAGGGTGGCATTGACCGAGGTATCTTACGGGGATTCAAACGGGTATATTGATGCCCTGTCTCAAGGGGAATGGGTGATCGGGGATTCTGCCCCGGATGCGTGTGAGCATTGCCTGGATATGATTCATGGTAAGATTTATCAGAAGACCGATGCCCCCGGAAACTGGAAGACCCAAATATGGGTAGGGAAAACAAATTATGGCCGGTACGCAGCGCACTACACGAAAGACCCGGTTTCCGGCAAGTGGGTACGCAGACCGGATTCAATGATATGGATGCCTACCATACCCTTGCATCCTCATTGCCGGTGTAACTGGAATAAGTTCTTTCCAGAATCTCAGTGGATAGATGAAAAAGGATATCCACGAATGAAACAAGAAGATTCAAAGAAGTGGGAACAGTGGTACGAATCTTTTAAGAAAAGGAAGGCAGCGTGAATAAAGAAAATGAAACGGCGGTATTAGACCTGGAAACTGCAAAAGAGGGAAAGGTTATCAGAACATCGGACGGCCAGGCATTAAGAATTGAAAAAATAACACACCACAAGAACGAGGCCGGTGTTAAAAAAACTAAGGATGAAATCAATAAATCCAAGCTTTCTATAAATGATGTGATCCCCCTGGATGCAAAACAATTTTCTGCCAAGATGCGGGAAATGGTTATTGTGGCCCTGGCTACTTACGGGGAATGGATAGATTATAACCGGCTGGAAAAGCAGGTGCATAATCATTTACGTGGTCAGTTCAGGAAAAAGCTTGCCAGGGGAGCGAGAGATGGAATGTACCAGATCGGTTATTGGGAAACCGGTGCTGGAAACCGGCGCAAGATTATTTGTCTTGACGAAAAAGACCCGCAGTATGATGTCGCCCTTAAGGTCTATAAGGAATCGCAGCACAAGAAAATGGATGGCGAGATCGCCAGGGAAATGAATTTACTGGAACGGCGCAAAAAGGAAATTGAGGATGCCTATAAAGAAATCAAAAGCCGTCCCGAATCAACAGACATTGAGATCAGGAATCTTGAGACCCTTATTCTCAGGATGATTGACGAGCGGGATCGCCTGGTTAAGCTTTTCCGGGAAGCCCATGCCAAAAAGGAAAAAGTGGAATTGACCGACTATGTTAATAAGCTTGAGCAAACCATTGAAGGTCTGGAATCCACGGATATCAAAACAAGCCCCCTGGAAATGGAGCATAATTCATTAGCCGATCTTGATAAAGCCATTGACAATGCCAGCAAAAAGTATGGCGATAAACCGGCAGAGATGAAAATGCAGACCGGGGAAAGTCTTAAAAAGAAAAAAGGATTTTTCTCAAAACTGTTTTCATGATCCAGTTATTTAAAAAGACCATTGGCAATCTTGGATTGTCAAAAGCGCAGCCGATAAAAGGGAGGCCGGG
>Ga0180434_10004704_pt1 | contig 16478 bp, 17 predicted proteins | sample SS_ome_7_FD_132453 | JGI IMG/M metagenome (GOLD analysis project Ga0180434, IMG submission 132453) | Hypersaline lake sediment archaeal communities from the Salton Sea, California, USA - SS_1_D_2 metaG | ecosystem: Environmental > Aquatic > Non-marine Saline and Alkaline > Hypersaline >...
AGGTGGTATCCGGCTCGCTTCAGTCCAGAAATTCCATCTGTTAGTAGCGCAGGGGGTATTTCTATCCAACCGAGGGGAGAGATTGGTCATGAACAACAAACGTGGTTTTACACTCATCGAGCTGCTGGTGGTGATCGCGATCATCGGCATCCTGGCAGCTATCCTTCTCCCGGCGCTTGCACGCGCGCGTGAGGCTGCACGCCGAGCGTCGTGCGCGAACAACCTCAAGCAGATGGGGCTGGTGTTCAAGATGTATGCGAACGAGTGGGACGGCAGGTATCCGCCCATCCACGGTGAGCGAGACTTGCCGTGTCAGGGTGAGCCGAACAATCTGGACGATTTCGATTTTGCGCCGATGATGTCCGCTATCTACCCTGAATATCTTACCGATCCGGGTATCCTGTGCTGTCCGTCCGATCCGATATTTGAAACTCCACCAGAGGCTATGCTCAATATGATTCAGGATGAGCCGGGTCATGCGGTGAGTGACCCATCCTGCAGGAACCTGATAACGCAAGGAGACGCGAGCTACGGGTATTTCGGGTGGCTGTTCGATCAGGGAGATGACGACGATCTCGTTGGTGAGCTTCTGGGAGTCAGGGGCCCCATGCAACTGCTCATGTGGGTGCAGTTCGGGTTGACGCACGGTTTGTCGGACGGCGTTTGGGACGACAAGGATGCCGCTTTGGATCAGGATGTCCTCGTCGGCGAGCCATACGGCAACGCGGGTGGTGGCACGATTTACCGGCTGCGTGAAGGTATTGAGCGGTTCCTGATACGGGACATCAATAATCCGGCGGCAACTGCCGTGGCGCAGAGCGAAGTGGGGATCATGTGCGACAAGCTCTCTGTAGAAGCGAGCACCTACAGCCACGTTCCTGGCGGGGCGAACGTGCTCTACATGGACGGCCACGTTGAGTTTCTCAGGTATCCTGGTAAGTGGCCGGTGAGTCAGGCGTGGGCGCAGTTTGTCGGAGACATGGTCTAATCGGCCAGGCTTGAACTACAATCCTTAGACGAAGGGGGACGTGCAGATGCGCGTCCCCCTCTCCTTTGTCATCGAGCGCAACGGTGGCAGGGGCGGTTCGCGAACCCGCCAGTGGCGTAACAGTGTGTCGTCATTGCGAGTCTGCCGTGGCGGACGAAGCAAGCTCGGTTTGTCCGGCGTGCCCGAAAACCAGATTGCCGCGTCGCTACGCTCGCAAGGATCCCGCGGGCACGCCACGGCGCATGTTCGATGAAACTCCTGTTCTACCGGCGGAAAAAGCCTCTGTCCGAGTACACTCCTTCCATACGGAGCTTGATTTCGCTCGCAATTGTCTTTACAATGAATCTCGGATCACACAGTCGGGCAACAGTCACCGGAGTCGAGCGGCACAGATCCGACTTCGTCGAGAGCTGTCAGTAACGACCTGTTAAAGGAGGGGAATCGGACCATGGCGAGAAAAGTCAAAGAGGTTGTTCTGGTATCGAACGGCGATTTTCGCGATTCCGCCGGCGTCGAGTGCTGGCCGATGCAGAAGGAGACGCTGCGGCTCGTCAAGAAGGCGTTCGCCGAACTCAACGTAAAGACCACGATTTACCCGAAGTACAATCCGAAACGAGGTCACGGGTTTCTCACGAAACAGTGTGAAGGTGCCGCGCTGTTCGCCAAGCTCGATCCGAAGATGCCGGCCGTTATCGTCCTGAGCTGTTGGGCTTACTCGCACCACGTCTCATCGTGCCTGCAAACGCACAGGGGACCGATACTACTCATGGGGAATTTCGACGGGACGTGGCCGGGTCTCGTGGCGCTGCTCAACCACGCCGGAACGCTCGAACGGCTCTCAATACCACACAGCCGGCTGTGGAGCACGACGTTCACCGGCGACAAAGCGTTCATGAAGAAACTGCGAAAATGGGTCGGCACCGGCACCATCGAGCACGACATGTCGCACGTCGTCTCGGCGGATAAGCTCGAGGTCTCCGCGAAAGCCGACCAGTTCGGGAAAGATCTCGCGGCGGATATTATCAAGAAGAAACGTATCATGGGCCAGCTCGATCCAGGGTGTATGGGTATGCTCAACGCGGTACTCAGCCCGGACAAGATCGGCAATATAGGTATGCCGGTCGAGCTGCTCAACCAGTCGGACCTGCTCGCCGAGATGAAGCTCGTCAACGACGACGAAGCGCAGCAGTTCCTCAACTGGCTCGTGAAGAAAGGCGCGCGGTTCCACTGGGGCACCGACCAGTTCAACGAGCTCGTGCACGGCCAGGTCATCGAGCAGATGAAGATGTACTGCGCCGCCGCACGTATTTACAATCGGTACGGGCTGAGCGCTATCGGTATACCGTACCAGTATGGGCTGGTCCGGAGCACCGCCGCGTCCGACCTCGCGGAAGGCATGCTCAACAACTCCGACCGGCCGCCGGTAAGAGACCCCGAAACGGGCGAAATAGTCAACCGAGGTCGGCCTATCGTCCATTTCAACGAGGGCGATATGGGCGCCGGGATACCCCAGGTACTGATGCACGACATTTACGTCAAGAAACGGATGCCGCCCGAGACCACGCTGCACGATGTCCGCTGGGGTGCGGAGGCTGAACACAAGTTCGTATGGGTGTTCGAGATATCCGGTGGGGCGCCGCCAGCACATTTCGGCGGCTGGAAGAAGACCGAGATTTACCGCCAGCCGAAGATGTACTTCCCGCTCGGCGGCGGTACGTGCGCTGGCGTGTCCAAACCCGGCACGATAACCTGGGCGCGGTTCTACGAACGGTTCGGCGATATCGGAATGGACTGCGGTACCGGCGAGGTCGTCGAGCTTGCCGCTAAAGAAGTCACCATGCGACGCGAAAGCACCACCAAAGAGTGGCCGATCGCTAACGTCTACATTCCGGGGTACGGGCGCGACCAGCTTATGGCGTCGCATATGTCCAACCATATCGTGGTCGGGTACGGCGACGTACTCCAGGAACTCATCGCCACCTGCAGACATCTCGGTATACCCACACGCGTGGCGGGTGATGTGAAAGATATGTTGAGGTGATGACAGGAAACAGCGGACAGAGCAGCTGTTGAAAAAATTGTTGTTGCTGTCATTCTGAGTCCGCCGCGGCGGACGAAGAATCCGTTTCTTCATCCCTTTCGGAACAGCAGATCCTTCGCCTACGCTCAGGATGACAACTAACTGTCTCGGCACGTTTGTTGGACACGCCAGGCTGCAGCAAAAAGGTTCACTTGCCGGGGCGAGCGCGCGATCCGATTGACAAGCTGGCCATGGCACGCCGGCTCCGGATCATCTTCCACATTGGAGGTACAGACTATGACAAGGCTCATGCATGCGGTTGTTGCGGTAGTGATTGCATCCCTCCTGCTGGCGTGTATGTGGCAGCATTCTTCGGCACAGCAAGGGCGGTCCATGCGAGGCGGACGAGGCGACGCGGCTGTGGAAGCTGCGCCGATACCGAAGACGGAAGCGGAGCAGAAGATCCTCACGGTACTTGACGATATGTACAAGAACGAGCGGAGACGGATGATGAACGTCCCGCCGGAAGACGGCAGGTTGCTCCGGTTGCTCACCGAGGCCGTTGGTGCGAAACACGTCGTCGAGATCGGTACCTCCAACGGCTACTCCGGGATATGGATATGTCTCGCGCTGCGGACTACCGGCGGTAAACTGACCACGCACGAGATTGACGCCGGCCGGGCTGCGCTGGCACGCGAGAATTTCAAACGAGCAGGTGTCGACGATCTCGTCACGATCGTCGAGGGCGACGCACACCAGGAAGTGACGAAACTGAACGAGCCGATCGATATCCTGTTCCTCGACGCCGACAAGGAAGGCTACATCGATTACCTGAACAAGCTGCTGCCGCTCATACGGCCCGGCGGCCTGATCCTGGCGCATAACACCAGTTCGTCGGCCGGAGCGATGCGGGACTATCTCGAAGCCATCACGACCAGTCCGGATCTCGAAACGCTGTTCTGGCACAAGGACGCTGCCGGCGTCGGCGTTACGCTGAAGAAACGGTGATGAACGCCGATACACCGGCAGGAGCCGCGCGTACCGCTCCCAGGAAAGAGCTGTCTCTTTTCGATTCGACCTGCATCATCGTCGGCATAATCATCGGCGCGGGCATCTATGAAACCGCACCAACCGTGGCCCGATGTATGTCAGGCGGCGCCGCAGCGCTCGGCATCTGGCTGGTGGGAGGTCTGCTGGCGCTTACCGGCGCGCTGTGTTACGCCGAACTCGCCACCGCCTACCCTCGCACAGGGGGCGACTACGTCTACCTGACGCGCGCATACGGCGGTTGGGCGGGCTACCTGTTCGGCTGGTCACAACTGATCATCATCCGACCGGGCGACATCGCGCTCCTTACCTTTGTCTTCGGCAGATACGCTCAGACCCTGTACGCCCCGTTCGACAATTGCAGGCCGTTGTACGCTGCAGCTGTTATCATCCTGCTGACGGCGACCAACATTCTCGGAGTCAAGCAGGCCAAATGGACGCAGAACGTCCTGACGGTGCTCAAGGTGCTCGGCCTGCTCGCCATCGTCGGTGCAGGCATGCTCGCACCCGGCCGGCCGGCAGCATCCGCCGAACCGGGCGCCGTATCGATGGGCGGTCTCGAGCTTGCACTGATACTGGTGCTGTGGACGTTCGGCGGCTGGAACGAGATGGCATACGTCGCCGCTGAGGTCAAACGACCGCAGCGGAACATTCTCCGCGCGCTCGTTATCGGAACCACGGCGGTCACGGTCATATACGTGCTCGCCAACAGCTCGTTCCTCCACGCGCTCGGCTACGAAAGGATGGCGGCGTCCGAAGCGGTCGCCGTTGATGCGCTCGCCGCAGTGCTGCCCGAGACTGCCGGCAGGGCGATCAGCGTCCTGATCTGCATCTCGGCGCTCGGCGTTGTGAACGGTCTCATCTTCACCGGCGCACGCATCTCCTACGCGATGGGCACCGACCATGCAACGTTCAAAGGTCTCGGCAGATGGCACCCGCGATTCCGCACACCGGTGCGCGCACTTGTCGTGCAAGGCTGCCTGAGCCTCGTGATCGTTCTGATAGGCGGCTCGTTCGTCGATATCATTAGTTATAGCGCACCGGCGGTCTGGCTGTTCTTTCTGGCAACCGCTATATCGTTATTCGTGCTCAGGCGGAAAGAAGCTCACACGCCGCGGCCGTACAAGGTCGTCGGCTACCCCGTGACACCGATTATCTTCTGTGCATCCTGCGCGTTCATGCTGCGCAACTCCGTGTCGTACGCGCTGGATAACAAACCGTTCGGTCCCATCGGACTGGTCGTCCTCGGCAGCGTCCTCCTGGCCGGCGCTCTCCTCCACCGGCTTGCCGACGTACGGACCGATACTCCCCGGCCGTAAAAACCTCCGGCGGGACGTCTCAATCTGTAACTCCCGAGACATTATAAGCATTTTTTTCACTTATCAGCGTGCGGCGGCCAATTTCGCACCGTGTCGTCTGAAGAATCCTCCCGCGCCGTCGCCATTTCGTGATAGCATAGAGATGGTGCGTACGGAGGAAAGCGTGATGAAAGAAAAGTTCAGAGAACCGAAACGCCGCTCCAGGCGGACACGCAACCTGATGGAAGAGATCGATGCGGCCGTCTCGGAGTACTACCCACCCACTCCGCTCACGGTGCGGCAAGTGTTCTATCGTCTCCTGGGCAAGCGGATAGTAAAGAGGACAGAGAAAGCGCATGACCGTGTCCAACGGACTATCAGCGAGATGCACTACACCGGCATGCTCGACTGGGACGGAATAGTTGACCCGAGCCGCAGAACACAAAAACACCCGGAATTCGCTGACGTTCCGGACGCTTTGCAAACGCTCGCGAAGGAGTACCGCACTGATTGGTGGGCCGAGCAGTCACAGAGAGTCGAGATATGGTCGGAGAAAGAAACGATAGCCGAGTTTCTCCGACCGGTTGCAGACAAGTGGCACGTGAGAGTATTGCTCAATCGCGGATACGGTTCCGACGCTGCCATGAGAGACGCGGCGGAGCGCATGAACGCGTTTGAGAAACAGACGTTTATCCTCTACGTCGGTGATCACGATCCCGCCGGATTGCTGATGATAGATTCGACGTCGGAGAAACTTACCGCGTTCAGCCCGCAAGCGTATGACCTTGTGCACATTGCGCTGACACAGAAACAAGTCCAGCAATACTCATTGCCGCCCACCCGAGTGAAACGGTCCGAGCCGGGAAGAAAACAGTATGTCTCGCGGCATGGGAGACGGTGTTGGGAGCTCGACGCGCTCGACCCGAAAGTGCTTACCGCGATCGTCGAGGAGGCGATTACCGCTCACATCGACCGCCCGGAAGCGTTCAAGCGGCGACAGGCGCAAGACCGCCAGGACGCGGAAAAGCTCAGACAGATTCTTGAGGGACAGTAGTATGAGGGGGGTGATGTCGGAAAGAAGATCGTCATGGCTCGCGACTAATGGAAATGGGGAGTGATACGGGACAGGCGTCAATCTCGCAGCGCGGTTGCTCAGCGAGGCGGATCTCACGCTGTGCTCGACACGGCGATGCACGCAAAGGTGTCCGTCGAGGTCTTCCTGATATGGTACCCGTCGCTGCCCCGATAGTCCCCGCCGCCGTATGCGGAGTCGACGCGAACGTAGCGTTTCGCCGGGTCAAAATAGATGGAGGTCTCCCGCGCTGGGTGCTCGAAGCTCTTGCACAAACGAACGACATCGTCGAGCGAACCCTGTCTCGCCCTTCGTCCGCCGGTAGGTGGAACCGATACCGGCAGCGCCTGGAGACAGCCGCGCAACCTCCTTTCGGAGTACGCCAAGCGCAGATACCAGATGTAGGTGCCCTTTCCGTAATGACGGACACCTACTGTGACGCCCGACCCTCGAGCCGCCAGCTCAAGTACGGCCTTGGCGTGCGGAAATGCGTAGGAACTTGGGTTGAACCTTACTATCTCAACGTCTTCCGGCCGAATCGAATAGTCCGTGCACTTTCCAATGATCCCGTTCGCATCACAAACGGCGTCGTCCATCTCTGCTGTTGATTCAGGTACAGAGTCGAGCCGTTCAAGCGCGCGAAGGATCTCGTCCCAACTCTGACCATGCGTCTTCACGGTTTCGTCGCTCCGCCCTCGTCAGCCGTTGGCGCAGCCGGGACAACAAACGCCTTCCCGCATCCAGGACACTTCGCCATTTTCCCCTGGAAACTCACGGGCACCTTCATCATCTTCCCGCACGCGCAGGTGACCGGCTCTGGCAGGAACTGAACCTTGGATGTGGATGCGTGCTGGGCAGACTTTGTCCACGCGCCAAGCAACATCACCAAACCAAACGCCCCAAGAACGATCACGCCCGCAATCTGCTGCCTTCTGAATCCTTCCGGAACACCTGGCTCGAGCACTATGAAACGAGGATCGTCCGGATCGTACCAGACGGTGACCGATTTGCCGACCGGGTTGCGGGCGACGTAGGCGTCAATCTCGTCTTTGGTGCCTGTCGGGACCGAGTAGGGTTGGCACTCGCTTTTGTATTCGACCCCGCCGACCGTATACTCATATACTATCGACGGACGCCACCTGAACCTGCCCGCTACTGCTCTTTTTGAAGCGGTTATGCTGCCTTCAGTCGTCGGCCACTCGGTGCTTTCAGCCAGCCGCGCCGCAGTACGCGGACCCAACACCATAATCGCCACAGCACACAACAGAGAAGAACATGCAATAACCAGGCAAAAGACCGCTGCTCCCTTTCCAGACATAGAAGACACCTCCGTTTATTAGGTTTCGCATCCGGCAGATACTACGTGCAATCGATCGCCGACTACCGCTTGTCAGAGAAAGTTTCTACCGGGTCGGACATTCGCCGCAACACTTGCAGGTGTGGCGACGCCGACTCCGTTCCCGCAAAGTATACATGATGAGGCGGCACGATGTCACGATTCTGGTGGGATCACGGTGCGGCGTGGCAGGTGGCAAGTCCCAGACCGGTGTCACACGCTGGTTTCGGTCGTCACCGTTTCGTCGTCACGTGCGGCTGCCCGCCGCAGGTATGGGCGGGTTCCTCGCGATCTCCCGATGCGGCTAACCTGGTTCGGCGCACTATCCAGCCATAGATCGCTAGATTGATACCGAGCACAAAGAGGCCGAGACCGATCTGTATCCGCCGGGTGAGTATGATCGGGTAAATAACAGGAAGGATATAGTGTTCGGTAAAGCCGGAGAAGTAACCGGCTGTACCACCTCTTTCACGCAGCCAGTTCTCGAGCGGGGTGAGCGGGCATATCCACCCGGCGAACGCGATGAGTGCCGCCCATAAAAACGCCGGCACATGTATCCACGCGCACCACTTCCACCTGAACACCAGGAATCCGCCCAGTACCGCGAACAGTATGAACGCGAGGTGACTTACCACAACGAGGTTGGCAAGGACGCGGTACAGCAATGGTCTCATCCGTGCGTGAGGTTACGTCACCACTCAACGCCTGGGCCGACCTGGAGGTCAGTCCTCCCGCGCACCGAATTGTGCCGGAACCCACGTTATCGCCGCTCTACTTCTCTTCGCCCCACACCCTGTTAATGTACTGATCCCGGCCGCTGCCGCTTCTGTACGCTTTGTAATGGGCGGTACGCTTCTTGTAATAGTCCTGATGATAGTCCTCGGCTTTCCAGAACCGGGTGTACGGCACGATCTCCGTGACGACCGGGTCCTCGTACTTGCCGGACTGTTCGAGATCACGTTTTGACTGTTCCGCCAGCCGTTTCTGTTCGTCGTTGTGATAGAAGATCGCCGTCCGATACTGCGACCCTCTATCCACGAACGACCCGCCGTCATCGGTTGGATCAATCTGTTTCCAGAAAACGTCCAGCAGGTCGGCATAACTGATCGTGGCCGGATCAAACGTGATCTGGACTGTCTCGGCATGACCGGTGGTGCCGGACGACACTTCCTCGTACGTGGGGTTCTCTTTCGTGCCTCCCGTGTACCCGGAGATTACCTCCTTCACGCCGTCAAGCTTCTCAAACGGTGGTTCCATACACCAGAAACACCCACCGGCAAACGTAGCTTTCTGGAATTTCGCAGAATCGGGTGTCATAGCAGCGGTATCCTCCTTGCCATGCTCACCACCGGGACCGGAGCAGGCGGTCAGCAGGAGAAGTAACGTCCCGGCCATCATCAATATCCTCTTCATGGTGAACCTCTCATGTCCCCTTTCAGCCGCCGGCGCTGCGGCGCGGCCTACTCGGCATCGTGTTCTCCCCAGTCGCTGGCAGCTATCACGCCACGGTCATCTGTTACCAACTTGTAGAGTCTCAACACGCTCGGTTCTGGTAACGGCCCTTCCCTGCGGCGGTCACGATTCGGCGGCAGCGTTTCCCAGCGGATGATGTATCGTACGCCCGGCTCGTCGGCACGACCGCTGTCACCGCGCCATATCACCTGCATGCCCGGGAAATGGGATTCCAGCTTGTTCAGGCTTGTCGGTATCATAGCATCGGATTCGAGTTCGCCTATCGGTTTGAGCGTCTCCGGGTCGAGCTTCCACACGCCAAAACCGGACCTCGTGCGCCTGTACCACTGGGACAGAGACCCGTCGTTCAGGGGGTGAACCGGTCCCGCGCGAATCTCGCACGGGATGGCGCCTCCACCGCTGAAGTCCCACCGGTACGACCAGTCGCTTGTCTGATAAACCGCCCACTCGCCGCCTTCCCACCGGGTATTGTAGATCTGACTGTTGCCGGCTCCGTCGTACTTGTGGTACGTGACGATAGGACGCTTTCGTGCGTCGAACCCCACACAGTGCCCCATATTGATCAGGCCGGCTTCGATCGGCACAGGGTCCACGATCACGCCGTCGGTCTCGAGCGTTATTGGTAACGCGATAGGCGTGCCGTCGGCGGTCTCCCAGCGCACGAGATCCCTGCTCCGCGCGTAAGAGATATCGTGGTTGCTCTCGCAGCCGCCGTGGTCACGCCACATCCAGCACAGGTGGAAGTACCCGTCAGGGCCGGGAATGGGCCCGTGGAAGTAAGCATTGACCTTCCCCTGACCGTCCGTCAACGGTGTGTCCAGCAGTCGCCGCCATGTCTTGGTCGTCATGTCGTAGACGTTGTAGATCTCGTTTCCGCTCCCGCTTCGGCCAGCCCGGTAGTGGAAGATCAGCTCGTTGTTTGCCCCTCTCATGAACTGCGGATAGGTGCACCGACTCTCGTGCCGACCCGTCATCTCACCCACCTTCTCGAAACTGCTGATATCCCATGGCCTGGTGGTTCTGAAATAGACAAGTCTGTCGCAGTGCATGTTGCCGCTCAGGTGGATGTAGCCTTCATCGTCGATCGCCATGGTAACGTAATTGTGGCTGTCCCAGCCCACCGTTGACGGCAGCACCTGATATTCCCATACCTCTGAATCGAGCATGCGCGACGCGACGGTCATGCGGTGCTCGGTGTCATAGTACGCCACGAACTGACGGTTTCCATCGGTGAGAAGGCAGAAACCCACGGGAAACCACGACGGCACACCGGCGATGTCCAGGTGCATTTCGATTCCAGGCTCGCGCTTCTTGTTTTGATCCGCCGCGAACGCGAACGTTCCGGCCGAACAGAGGAGAATCGTTATCGACAACAGTATTGTGGCGCTAAGAGAGCGGTTCTGAGCCATCCTAAGACGATTCCCTAAGACTATGAGGTCTTGATTGAGCCTGATCACTGGTTATCGCGTATTCTGCCCGGTAACCGCCGATTGATCTCCAAAAACTGAATGCGTGCCCGTAAATAGGTCAAACCCCGCGTTATTCATTTCACACGTTCAGAGAGTTCGCGCGTCAGGCCGGAGGTAAGGCCAGGTCTTAATCCGACGTCCCGGACGACGCTATTGTTCGTACTTCTCCTGTAGGTCCGACAGGCTCTTCTGCAGCCGTTGCTGAAACTCGGGCATTTTCTGCTGGAGCATCGCCTGGGTCTTCTGCATCGTCTTCTGCATCAGTTCGGGCATCTTCGCCAGCAGTTTCTGTCCCAGAGGAGATTTGTAGAACTCGATAAGTTCGTTCACTTCCTCCTCAGTGAACACCTCGATATAGATGTCAACGTACATGCCTTTCATCTGGTCCCACGCGAGAAATTCGGAAAGCCAGTCCATCATCTCTTTCTGGACCGCTTTTGCAGCTTCCTGCCCGTCGGGCGGCAGGTCCATCGAGTTGAACTGCTGGTCCATCATCGCTTCGAACGAGGTCATATACTGGTCAAGCATCTGCCGCGCATTTGTTGTCTCGAGAAGCTCGAGCGCCGCTTCCCTGTGGCTTGCTTCGTCGGCAGAGGCGACGGTCGCGAGGGTCGCGAGAACAAGTACTGTGACGATCCACGGTTTTTTCATTGTTCTTCTCCTTGTTAGCCGCATGTTGACGCCATCGTTCCTCTATAATACTCCTGCCGCCGTTTGAGTCAAGTCGAGCACGGCCGATGTGCGAGACATTTGAGGGTTCCTCCACCCAGTTGTGCTTGAGCGGAAGCCATTATTCCTCTCGTAGGGGAGGGTCTTGTACCCTCCCGCGGGAGGCCGCGAGGGCCTCCCCTACAGTCCGCGATTCGCACCGATGCTTGTCGAGATCTTGCGAAATCCACTCTTGTGTCGTAGAGCGCCGCACCGGAACCCCGTCACAGCAAAGCGACCCACCAGACTATTTGGTCACGCCCCGATCAATCCTCTCGGGCTTCGCCAGCCTGTTCCGTCGCTTCCTCCACGATCTGACGGGCCTGGTCGAACTGCCGCTCGTCGAGCACCCACAGTTCCGGCCACACCTCCGTGAACGGCACCCCGCCCGCCAGGCCGGAAACAGCCTCGTTTCTGACAACACAGGGAATGTCACGCGACTCCAGAACGGACTTCAGCACGTTACACTGAGCGGCGCTTGGACTGGTGTAGACCTTCTTCATCGTTGACTCCAACGCATCCGACGCTCTAAGCTCACCGCGGGCAACACTGCGAACGGTTACGCGGATAATGTGTCTTCGTCTTCGTTCTCCTGCTGACGCCGCATGAAGTATTCGCGAACCAGCACAAGAAGTGTCAGGGTGAGCAAACATATGCCGACGCCTGCCCAATCCTGCGATAAAGCGGCAAACAGGGCAGCATAGCCGCTGCACACGGCGACCCCGATGAGAAAGAACGGCAGGAACGGTTGGCCGATGTAGCCCAGCGCGTACCCGCCGACAAGCCCGATGAAGACCGCCCCTGCACTCCAACGGAGGGCGTAACCCAGGGAGACAAGGATAAGACTCATCCCGACTGCGCCGATGAGCGACGTGAGTATCGGCCCACCAGGCTTTCGACGATATCGCGGCAGTTTTGCAACGACCCTCCCGCCGACTACCGTAGCTGCAAGGATCACGAGTGCTATAAGAATCCTGATCACCACCATGGTTTGCCTCCTTCACTTACGCCCGACGCCGGAGCTGAAGCCGGCGACGGTGCCCGGTCACGCGAATCGTCTAATCAAACAGGTCGCGCAGCTTCTGCAGCCATCCTGCCGGAGGGACGTCCTCCTTCTGCGTTTCCGACCTGATAAGAGCGTTTTTCAGCTCCTCGAACGTAAACAGGAATGTACCCTCCTGCCCATTCTCGTCCTGCAGCCGTATACGAGCCCACCGGGGCGGTTCACCCTCCTGCGGGTCCTTGTTCTCGACCGCGTCGATATGGCCGAGCGGGAGGTACGTGCGAGATCTGTCACTTCCGGGATCGAGCCTGCCCATGGTATCCTCCTTTCTCGAATGAAACGAGCTATGTTACTCGTTGTTGCCGCCTTCGCCCTTCTTGGAAGGGCTGCCTCTCAGTACTGAGCGGACTACGGAGGCGCACTGTACCACGATGATTCCCAGCCAACCGAACGCCACGCCCCTCATGACGACCGAGTCTTCGGCAATGTAGCCCGTGCGAACCAGCAGGAAAAAGCAGACAGTGATTATTCCCAGGAGGAGTACGGCGAACCTTGGACCGAACGCGCGGCCCCGGAAATGTGTGCCGACATGTGTCAAGCTACTGGAGGCAACAACGAGCGCGAGTAGTGACAACCGCCAATAAGGGATCACGAGGAGTCCCACAGCTATAGCTACGGGAGCACCGAAGGCACTGAGAATCCAGTCGTGTTCCTTCGGCCACAGCTCAGTAGCGAATATGTTCGCCTTTTTCTCCATCGGACGCATCCTCACGGTGCTCGGCGAGGGGCACCGGCGATTGCGACTAGACCTTTCTTTCCCACTTCAACTGGAATTCGATTTCTTCCCCTCCCTTTCCTCGCTCATGTTCGATAGTGATCACGGCATCCGGCGGTATTGATACCCGTTCTCCTGCAACCTGAATTCTGAACCTCCTGCCGGCCTCGATGGCATCAGCCAACCTGCGCAGTTTCGTCACAAAATGCTTGTGCGGATACTCCTTCTCAATATCCCGTTTTCGCTTCCTTTTCTTGGCCATCGTTGACTCCTCCGAGATGCAATTGCTGCGGAACGCTCTGCATCACCCGTGTGGCGTGCCCGTCAGGTGTCCGTCTGTTGTCCAGCGCAAGCTCTATGGCGCGCGGCTCTCCATGTCTCGAACAATTGCCTGAAAGGCTTGATCCCAGTTCGCCACGAGAACGGTCCACTTGGCCGCAGAGCGGTTCGCCGCCTTTTCCCCAAACAGGTAGAGGTGGTCGACGGTGTTCTTGAGAAGCTGCATGACCTGTATCCGGTCGTCAATGAAATGTGTGATGCTCAGTTCTCTGCAGATGGCTTCTTTCTCCGGCCGCTCTCTGCAAAAGCGAAGGCGGTCGTCGTCCATGCCTGTCAGTACAAAGAACTGCCTGTTCTCCAGCCAACGACGCGTCAGTTGTTCAGTCCGGTGCCCGGCCTTCGACACTATCCACACATTGCCACGGAAAACCTGCACCAACTCTCCGACCGTCTCGAGGGCATCAGGTTGAGGCTCGGTGGAAAGGAATTGCTCAGAGAACTCGGTGTCCTCCTTGTGTCGCCGCCTGCCAACCATTGGAATTATAACACCGCCGAAGTCAATTCCTAGGCACGGTTGCGCTCTGGTACTCCGTTTTGCGTTGCTGATCATACCGTTCAACCTCTGGACGACCATTCATCACAGAGTCCGTACACGAAGCGCGCGATCTTGCGTCGCTGCGGATAAAACGCCCTGCTAGCAGACCGCAACAAGCGCCTGAATTTGAAGGACTTGACATCTACTCACATTTCGGGGAGCAGTACCGTGCATTTGCGCATAGCACCCCAGCGCCGCCCGGTCCCGACTGCACGCACGATGCGCCCACACTTTACCGGATACGTCCTACCTTCACAGGAAGTCTATCACACTATCCCACCGTTTTCAGCTTTCTTGATCGAGTTTCCGAACCCTCCTACGTTTTCGCCTGTGCGAAACGCCCGCCCTATCGGCGACAACGCTATCTCGCAAGACGCTCGGAGGGAGGTCCTCTTGATCGGTCTGACGGCGGGCTGTATAATCGCTCTCGGTGGGTTTGGAACCATATACAATTCTGAGAGGCCGTGTTTCCCCTGTCTGCGGGGATGGAGGGTAAAGTCATGGCTGGTGAGCCAATGAACAGACGTGGTTTTCTCAAGACCTCAATAGGAGCAGCGGTAGCCGCAGGAGCCGGCACACTGGTTGCCGGACACCGTGTGCTGGGCGCCAATGAGCGAGTCGTGGTCGGCGTCATGGGTATCCGCGGTCGGGGCAAGGAGCTCGCACAATGGTTTGCCGAACGCGAGGATGTCGACGTGGCGTACCTCGCGGACGTTGACACTCGCTTGTTCAAAGAGCGCGCCCGGCAGATCGAGCGCATCTCGGGCAAAAAGCCGAAGCTCGTGCAGGACTTCCGCCGCGTACTGGACGACAAGGATGTTGACGCTATCGTCATGGCGACGCCCGACCACTGGCACGCGCTCGGCACGGTCCTGGCGTGTCAGGCCGGTAAGGACGTCTACGTCGAAAAACCGACCTCCCACAGCATATGGGAGAGTCGTAAGATGGTCGAGGCGGCGCGCACGCACGACCGGATCGTCCAGGTAGGCACCCAGAACCGCAGCGCTGACTACTGTGTGCAAGCGTTGGAGCATATCCGGTCGAACGATTTCGGCAGCGTCCATTTTGTGCGTGTGCTGAACAGCAAACCCCGGTCCACCATCGGCACGAAGCCCGACACTGAGACGCCGCCCGGTGTGGACTACGACATGTGGCTGGGCCCCGCGCCGAAGCGACCGTTCAATCTGAACCATTTCCATTACGCCTGGCACTGGTTCTGGGAATACTCGGGCGGGGACATCGTCAACGACGGCGTCCACCAGATCGATATCGCCCGGTGGTTGATCGGGCGTACGTACCCGCACTCGGTATCGTCGGCGGGCGGCATTCACTATTTCCAGGACGATCAGGAGACGCCAGACACCCACGTTGTCTACTGGGAGTTTGACGGCTTGACCATGGTGTTCGAACAGACGTTGTGGACGCCCTACATGCAGAAGACGCCGTTCAGCATGCGCGATACCGACAACCTGCCGAACTGGCCGTTCAGCGGTACCAGGATCGAGGTATACGGGAGCAAACAGCAGATGTTTCTCGGTCGGCACGGCGGCGGATGGGAGGTGTTCGGCGCCGACGGAACATCGGTCAAGATTCAGCCGGGCCGCTTTCGGAACAGAGAGCACATTCAGAATTTCATCGAGTGCATCCGCACCCGCAAACGGCCGAACGCAGACATCGAGGAAGGGCATCTCTCGACGCTGCTCTGTCATTACGGCAATATCGCGTACCGGGTCGGGCGGAAGCTTCATATCGACCCGAAAACCGAGGGGTTTGTGGACGATCCGGAGGCCAACGGTCTTGTGAAACGCACATACCGGCGGCCGTATGTCATCCCCGAAATCGTGTAGTCCGGGGTGCCGGAAGGGTTGCCGCACCAACTATCACACGGGGAGGTTCTGTTTGATGAACAAAATCGCGGTGTCTTTATTAGCCCTGCTTGTTTCTTGCGGTTGCGCCGGTACCACGGCGTCGAGGGAGTGTGCCGCCGACAGTTCCTTCGAGCACCCGCCGCTCCGTGTATGTCTCGTCTCCGGCTCGTTCGAATACGACTCGCATACGTCGCTCACCGCTTTCAAGGGGTACCTCGAGCAGGGCTATAACGCGCGATGTACGCTGCTGAAAGCGCCGGATTTTGGCGATCTGCCCGGGCTCGAGGCGCTGGACGATTGTGATGTAGCACTGTTTTTCACGCGTCGGCTGAGGATTAAAGGCGAACAGTTGGAGCGTGTCAAGAAGTACTGCCTGGGCGGGAACCCTATCGTAGCGGTCCGCACGGCAAGCCACGGGTTCCAGACATGGCTCGCGTTCGACAAGCTCGTGCTCGGCGGCAACTATCAGGGCCATTTCGGTGACGGGCCGACCATGAAGGCGATTGTGGTTCCCCGTGCAAAAGGTCACCCGATACTCGACGATGTC
>Ga0180434_10004709_pt1 | contig 16468 bp, 12 predicted proteins | sample SS_ome_7_FD_132453 | JGI IMG/M metagenome (GOLD analysis project Ga0180434, IMG submission 132453) | Hypersaline lake sediment archaeal communities from the Salton Sea, California, USA - SS_1_D_2 metaG | ecosystem: Environmental > Aquatic > Non-marine Saline and Alkaline > Hypersaline >...
CAAGCTGTTCACGGAACTCGGGCTGCGCAATATCGAGATATACAACGAGAAGGCGAAATCGGGCGAACTGCGGTTCGACGAGGAAACCGTTGAGAAACTCGCAGGAATATCGAAACGGTGCATCGACCGAGCCGCTTCGACCCCCAGGCTGAGACAGCTCCCGTACATCGTCGTCCTTATCGACGAGATGGCCGACCTGATGATGATCGCCAGAGTGGACGTCGAGGATGCCATACTGCGGCTCGCTCAGTTGGCACGCGCCGTCGGCATACATCTCGTGATCGCCACACAGCGACCGTCCGTGGATATCCTGACCGGTGTGATCAAGGCGAACTTCACGCACCGGATCGCGTTTCAGGTCTCATCGAAAGTTGACAGCCGCACGATCCTGGACATGATGGGTGCCGAACGGCTCATCGGCGCCGGTGATATGCTCTACCTGATCGCCGGGTCGTCGAAACCGACACGGACGCAGTGCGTTTTCGTGTCGGACAACGAGATGAACGCGCTCATCAAATATCTCAAAACGCAGGGCGAGCCGCGCTACCGCGAAGAGGTGGTGAAATGGCAGGACGACTACTCGGCAACGCGCGAACTCCTGGGCGAACAGGACGAGCTGTACGACGCAGCGGTGCGCGTGGTCCTCGAGACGGGCCAGGCATCAATATCCATGGTTCAAAGGAGGCTCCGGGTGGGGTATAATCGTGCGGCACGATTGATTGATGCGATGGAACAGAAGGGGATCGTCGGTCCGGCGCAGGGAAGTCAGCCCAGGGAAATATTGGGACCACCGCACCCGCCTTTATGAGCGCGGCTGACGCGAGCCGGGAGATCAAGGTGCACGGTCGAGCTAGGACGGTATGGACGAGCAGCCTATTGGAAACTTGCTGAGAGAAAAACGCGCCAGTCTCGGCCTGTCTATTGATCAGGTCGCAGGCGCTACACACATACCGTCGCAGTTTCTCGAGGCGTTGGAGAACGAGGAGTTCGACGTGATACCGGGCGAGGGGTACGTTAAAGGGTTCTTGAGAACGTATGGCGACTATCTGGAACTCGACCCGGACCCGATCATAGATATGTATAACACACGGCACGGTAACGGTATGGGACCGCGACCGTTGTTCCCGTGGTCGCACGGGAGCGGCGCATCGAAAGACAGCATCGCGCGGCTCCGATGGCGGCTTCTGCCGACGACCGCCACCGAACGGCGCGAGAACCTTATCGTATGGGTGCTTATCTGCGCAACGTTGGTCGCTATCTGGGCGTTGTACTACTACCTGGTTGTACGTGTTGCCAACCTGAGCATTGAGATAGATACGTCCAGCCTCTTCGATGGAAGCCGCTGTGTCGCCCGCCATGCTGCGGCGTCTCTGATCGCAGCCGCGCGGTCCATGCTCTGCTGAACATACGAGTGGGCGGCACGTCTTCACCGCGTGGATGCACCGCGGTCATCTCTTGGTTGTGCAGCTTCGTGCCGACGTATCATTGGTTCGAGCACGGGAATGGGGGACAAACGTGAGCTCCGGTCGCCCGAACAGCATCGTGAAGGTGGTAAGCCTGGGGTGTCCGAAGAACGATGCGGATACCGAGGTGATGCTCGGAATGCTGGCAGAAAATGGGTACCGGTTTGTGTCCGAACCGGAACGGGCGGATATACTTCTCATCAACACCTGCGCGTTCATACGGCCTGCTGTCGAGGAGTCGGTCGGTTTCGTCCAGGAAGCCGTGGACCGGAAACGGCTCGACCCGAACGTGAAGATCGTGGTCGCCGGGTGTCTGCCGCAGCGGTGGCGCGTATCAGGAGAGACCGTGCCGCCGGAGATCGATTGCGTGCTGGGCACCGGACAGTACCAGCGTATCGCCGAAGCGCTCGACCGGGTGGCGCACGGCAGGACGATCCGCTGGCTGGGCGAGCCCCGGTATCTGCCGCCGGCAACGGCTCCGCGCATCCGTATCACACCGCCCCATTACGCGTATGTGAAAATAGCCGACGGGTGCGACAACCGGTGCAGCTACTGTCTCATCCCGTCCTTACGCGGGCGGTACCGGAGCAGGAGCGTCAGGGCTATCGTGTCTGAAGCGCGCGACGCGGTCGCATCCGGTGCGAAGGAGATCGTCCTTGTCGGGCAGGATACCACGCTTTACGGCAAGGACCGATCGGGCTCGGCGGATCTTGCAGCACTGCTGCGTGCCGTGTCCCGGATCGATGGCGTGCAGTGGATACGGGTGCTCTACACCTATCCGACACATTTCTCGGAGCGGCTCGTCGAGACGATGCGCGACCTGCCGAACGTCGTCCCGTACCTGGACATCCCGCTTCAGCACAGCCATGACGAGATACTCGCCCGGATGAACAGGAAAAGCGGCTCAGACGAGATTCGCCGCCTCATCGACACGCTCAGGGAGACCATCGGCGGTGTTGCGATCCGCACGACGTTTATTGTAGGGTTTCCCGGTGAACGGGAGCGACATTTCGCCCATCTCATGCGTTTTATCGAGCGGATGCGGTTAGATCGGGCGGGAGTATTCACCTACTGGCGCGAAAGCGGGACACGGGCAGCCGCTTTTCCCGATCAGGTGCACGATGAGGTCAAAGAGGCGAGACGGGCGGCGGCGATGAGCCTCCAACAGGAGATATCGCTCGAGAACAACAGACGGCTCATCGGCACCAGGCTGACCGCACTCATCGACGGCGTTTGTGCGTCACCGGTCGAGGATTCCACAGAAGATCAATGGTGCGTGGTGGGGCGAACGTATCGCGACGCGCCCGAGATTGACGGGCAGATATTTGTCGATGACGACTCGCTTGCCGCCGGGACAATGGTCGAAGTTGAAGTGACCGGCGCACAGGCGTATGATCTGATCGGGAGGAAGGTATGACGGTCATGAATTTGCCCAACCGGCTTACGCTCGGGCGTATAGCTCTCATACCGATATTTGTAGTGCTCATCAGGATAGACACGTTGTGGGCGTATGCCCTTTCGCTGGCAGTCTTTGTTGCAGCGGTTATCACGGATTATTACGACGGGAAAATAGCGCGCAGTCGCGGGTCCGTCACCGACTTCGGCGCGTTGTTCGACCCGATTGCGGACAAGGTGCTCATCGCAGCGGCGTTCATCAGTTTTCTCGACAAACAGTACCTGGGCATCCCGTCATGGGTGGTGATCGTCATCATCGGACGCGAGCTCCTCGTCACGGGATTTCGATCGATCGCGGCCAGAAACGGCGTGGTTATCCCCGCCGACAAGTGGGGCAAACTGAAAACCGTATCGCAGATGACCTGCGCAATTACTATTCTGACACTCATGTCGGGACGCGAGGCCATCGTCGCGTTTGTCGATACTGCCGGCACGCGGTTTTTGTCATGGTATGATCAGGGCATGCGTACAACAGCGCTCGTGCTGATCATGCTGGCAATGGTGTTCACGGTGGTGTCGGCACTGAACATATTTCGGGGCTACAGGCGACTTTTCGTAACGCCGGGAGCAGAGTGAACGAGGGTGCAGTCACGGTTCTCCTCGCTGGGTACGGGGAATGATGAGACGGGGTTGCGAGGCGCCACCGCGAGAAATGTCGCGGGTAAGGCGGTCGAGATGCTGGGCACCGTGCTGTATCTCGGGCATGTTCCCGCTGTTTCCGGTACCGTCGGAAGCGTTCCGGGGGTGGTGCTGTGGTGGGTGTGTCGTGACCGGCCGGTGATGTTCGCGGTACTGACAATCCTCCTGTTCGTGCTGGGAACCGTTGCGGCACGTTCGATCGAGCGGAAAACGGGCGACCCCGACCCGGCCTGTGTCGTCATTGACGAGATGGTCGGTATGATGGCGGTGCTGGCGGTGCTCCAATGGTCCTGGGCGACTGCGGTCGCTGCGTTCGTCGCGTTCAGGTTTTTCGACATTGCGAAACCGTTCCCTGCACGGCAGATCGAACAGAAACGCGGTGGACTCGGGATCATGCTGGATGATATAGTGGCGGCAGGGTATACCTGGGTGGCGGTTCGTCTCGCTGTGGCGTTGTCGGCGCAGTGACGGTGGTTCGTGCACGGGACAGGATTGACGAGGGGTAGGCGGATTCATGTGCGGTGAGGAGGACGCTCGCGCAGCCGCACCTATAGCGAAACGGCTGGGCGGCGTCTTGACGCAGAGAGGGCTCACGATCGCCGTGGCGGAATCGTGCACCGGCGGTTTCATCTGCCACAGAATCACGAACGTTCCGGGCGCATCGAACTATTTTTTGATGGGCATTGTCGCGTATTCTAACGACGCCAAGGAAGAACAGCTCGGTGTTCAGCGGGTACTTCTGGAGAAGTCCGGTGCCGTCAGCCGTGATGTCGCGCTCGCTATGGCACGCGGGATCAGGGACCGTGCACGTAGCGATGTCGGTGTCGGCGTGACCGGCATCGCCGGGCCGGAAGGAGGGACACCGGAGAAGCCGGTTGGGCTCGTGTTCATTGCAGCGGTTACGGGCACGCACGAACGTGTCGAGCGCAACATCTTTGCCGGTGACCGCGTCGCGATCAAGCAGCAGACGGCGGATGCGGCGTTGACGCTCGTGCTGGACGTAGTGCAAAAATAACTCGCAACAACATCAGCGCCGGTGCGGGCTGACGGTTGGTTCGTCGGGAGTCTTGTGAAACAAGCGGTGAAAGGAAACCGGTATGGCACATAAGGACGAGTTTGTCCATCTGCACGTCCACACACAGTACAGCTTGCTGGACGGAATGTGCCGAATACCCGAGCTGCTGAAACGCGTCGAAGAGTACGAGATGCCCAGTGTCGCCATAACCGACCACGGCAACCTTTTCGGCGTCGTCGAGTTCTACCGGCAAGCGATGAAAGCCGGCGTCAAACCGATAATCGGCACCGAGATATATGTCGCACCGGGCAGCAGGTTCGAGAAGAACGCCCGGAGCTCCGCCGAAGCGGCGTATCACCTCGTGCTGCTTGCAGAGAACGAGACCGGGTACAAGAACCTGCTCAAGCTGAGCACCGCCAGCTATCTCGAAGGGTTCTACTACAAACCGCGTGTGGACAAGGAACTGCTCAGCGCATGTCATGAAGGGTTGATAGCGCTCAGCGCTTGCCTTGCCGGCGAGGTGAACGCGCTCCTGTCCGAAGGGCACGCGGATGCCGCAGAACGGGCGGCATGCACGTACCGCGACATCTTCGGCGAGGAGAATTTCTTTCTGGAGTTGCAGGACGAGGGTCTGCCGGAACAGCATCGGCTCAACCCGCAGATTGTGAGCCTTGCGGGCAAATGCGGACTAAGCATCGTCGCGACCAACGACTGTCACTACGTCGATCGGGAAGATGCAGCCGCGCACGATGTGCTTTTGTGCATTCAGACCGGCTCTACGGTCGATCAGGTGGACCGGCTCAAGTTTCCGACCGACCAGTTCTACGTGCGGTCGCCCGCCGAGATGGCCGAGCGGTTCTCCCGGTGGCCTGAAGCGCTCCGGAACGCCGCCGAGATCGGGCATCGGTGCAACGTCGAGCTGGATTTCGGCCAGCGGCTCCTCCCGCGATACAAGGTGCCGGAAGGGTACTCGAGCGCTCACGAGTACTTACGCGAGCTCGTCCAGCAGGGGCTCGAGGAACGATATCCCGAGCTAACAGCGGAGATACGCGAGCGCGCCGAGCACGAGCTGTCGATCATCGAGCAGATGAACTATACCAGCTACTTTCTCGTGGTGTGGGATTTTGTGAGTTTCGCACGACGTAACGCTATACCCGTCGGCCCGGGTCGCGGTTCCGGTACAGGCAGCCTCGTCTCTTACGCGCTCAGGATTACCGACCTCGATCCGCTGAAGTACGGGTTGCAGTTCGAGCGGTTTGTCAATCCTGACCGGGTGTCGCCGCCCGACTTTGACATAGACTTCTGTTATGTCCAGCGGGACAAGATTATCAACTACGTGCGCGAAAAGTACGGCGACCAGAACGTCAGCCAGATCATCACGTTCGGCACACTGGGCGCCCGTGCCGCCATCCGCGATGTGGCGCGTGCGCTCAATCTGCCCTATGCGCTCGGCGATAAGGTGGCGAAGCTCGTACCCTGGCAGTTGAACATCACCCTGGCCGACGCGCTCGAACGCGAGCAAGAGTTGCGACGAATGATAGAGCAGCCGGAGGTCGCACGGCTGTGGAAGTTTGCTACCGCCGTCGAGGGGCTTGTCAGGCACGCGTCGGTCCACGCGGCAGGTGTCGTCATCTCGGCGCAGCCGCTCACCGAGTACGTGCCGCTGTACCGGGGCAAAGGCGATCCGCAGGAGCCGATCACCACGCAGTATGAATCTAGCGCGCTCGAGAAGATAGGCCTTATGAAGATCGATTTTCTCGCGCTGCGGACACTCACCGTTATTGACGAAACCCTCCGAACGGTCAAGGAGAACCGAGGTATCGAGTTGCAGCCAAACGATATCCCGCTGGATGACCCGACGACGTTCGAGATGCTCAGAAGCGCCCACACCGCCGGCGTGTTCCAGCTCGAGAGCTCCGGCATGCGCGACCTCGCCAAGAAGATCGGTATCGACAAGTTCGACGAGATCGTCGCGCTCGTGGCGCTGTTCCGGCCGGGTCCCATGCACATGCTCGAAGACTATGTCCGGCGCAAGCACGGGCTGACGCCGATCAAGTACGACCATGCGCTGCTCAAGCCGATTCTCGAGGAAACATACGGCGTCATGCTCTATCAGGAGCAGGTGATGAAAATCGCCAGCGACGTCGGCGGGTTCCCGCTCGGCCGTGCGGACGTTATCCGGCGCGCGATGGGCAAGAAAGACCCGGACGAAATGGCGAAGCTCAGGGATGATTTCGTCAAAGGGGCACGCACACGAAAGGTGTCCGCCAGAACCGCCGAAAAGATATTCAACCACATGGCACAGTTTGCCGGGTACGGCTTCAACAAATCGCACAGTGCCGCGTACGCGCTCATCGCGTACCGGACCGCGTACCTGAAAGCCAATTTCCCGCTCGAGTTCATGGCCGCTACGCTCAGCAGCGAGATGGGTAACAGCGACAAGCTCGCGGGATACATCGAGGAGTGCAAGCGGCTCGGGATCGCTGTGCGACCGCCCGACATCAACGAGAGCCGCAGGAATTTTACGGTTGTCGGTGATGCCATACGGTTCGGGCTTGCCGCTATTAAGAACGTGGGCGAGGGAACCGTCGACGCCATCGTCCAGGAACGCGAGACCGGCGGACAGTACACCTCGATATTCGACCTGTGCGCTCGTGCGGATTCGCGCCAGCTCAACAAGCGGGTGCTCGAAAGTCTCGTGAAGGCCGGCGCGCTTGACAGCACCGGCGCGAAACGGGCACAGATGTTCGAGGTTATCGACAGAGCGATGGAGCAAGGACAGCTGCTCCAGCGGGAACGGGAATCCGGCCAGACATCGCTGTTCGATCTCCTCGGCGAAGACAGCGCCGCTATGGGCGATCGGTCGCTTCCCGACATCGAGGAGTGGCACGAAAATAAGCTGCTGGTGAACGAGAAGGAAGTGCTGGGGTTCTACGTCACGGGACACCCGCTGGTGCGGTTTGCCGGCACGATCGAGCGGTTCGCTACCGCTAAGACGAGCGACGTCCCCTCACTTGACGACGGCTCAACCGCCACGCTCGGCGGTATTCTGGCGAAGATCAGGCTCCAGACCACACGGCGAGGCGACCGGATGGCCTTCCTGATGCTCGAAGATCTCGACGGGTTCGTCGAGGTCGTCGTGTATCCGGAAACCTACCAGAAAACCAAGGGTATCCTCATGGAGGATATGCCGGTCATGGTTCAGGGACGCATCGCCGCGAACGAGGGCGAACCCAGGATCGTCGCCAACGAGATCTTCTCGATCGGCGAGGCGCCCAAACGGCTTGGGTGCGCGGTCCACATCAAGCTTATGACCGCCGGGCTCGAAGAACCGATGGTACAGCAGCTAGCGTCGGTCTTATCGGCACATTCCGGTGAATGCGATCTCTACCTCCATGTGGTCACACCTCGACGCGGTGAAGTCACCGTCAAAGCGGGTGCTCAGCACAAGGTCGAACCCTCCGACACCCTCCTCCAGGCGACCCAGGAACTCCTCGGCGAAGACACCATCTGGTTCGCTGCAGCGAACCAGCGGAGTCAACATCCATAACAGGGACGGACAGGATACGCAGGATAACCGGAGATGCTTGCGCTGTTGCCGTCGTAGAGAAGCCATCTAAGGGCCCCCGTTTTTCGGTATTTGTGAGCAAACCAGATTGCCACGCGCGCTATGCTCGCTCGCAGTGACGGGGCAGGAAAATGCGGTTCCGTGACATCTGCGGGCCAGCCCCGGCAGGGGCGGCAGATTTTAGCCCAGGGCGATGCGAAGCAAGCCCTGGGTTACTCATCCGCATAACGCCGAGCCCCCGAACGGGGGCGACAGAAACGCTTGTCTAGAAGCACAAGAAGCACGCTCAGCAACGGCAAGAGAACCCCGCTCGTAGGGGCGGTTGGTCGAAGATGCACCGTGCCGCGGCGGGCGTCATCCGGTTTTCTCAAGGAGCTGATAGGAGCGGATGTCGAGGAACCAGTAGCCGTCCCGGAACACGGTCTGAGACTCAGATATGTGCAGTCGCTTGTTGAACAGCGGGCCGTCGATCACCAGCGTGTGATACTCGCCGTTTTCGCCGCACGCGTCGATATGTTCCAATCGCGATATCTCTCCCAGGAAGCTGTCGTCTATCGCACGCCCAATCCATTCCTCCCCGAGCAGATCCGCCTGGGTGCAGACGACAACCGCCTCGAATCCGCGCTGTATGAACGCCGCAAGGTTTTCATGAGAGCTCCGACCCCAGAGCGGCTCTATCGCCTGGAGGCCGAGTTCGTGACATATCTTCTCGCACCATTGCCGATTCTGGTCGAGGTGGAGGTCGCCGAACACCACAGCTTCGATCCCATCTCCGAGCACGCTGCGGACAGCTTCCTTGAACTCCCGCTCATAGCCGTCAGCCGTGGTCGGTGTTTGCACGAGCGGGATACCAACCGCCTCCGCCTGCCGCCGGATCAATGAATCCCTCGTACCGTGAAATCGCACGCGGCGGTATTCCGCGCTGACGGTGTTGAGCAGGTACCGGACGTTGTGGCCGCCACGCAGTGCTTCATAGCAGGCGAGACAGCTCTCTTTCCCGCCGCTCCACGACACGATGACGTTGCTCATGGGAACCGTATCACCGCCCGGTTGTCCACTGGTCGAGTGGGACGACTTCCGGCACTTCCTGCACAGCCGAGCTGCCCGGTGTCAGCGACACGGCGATGCGCAGGGACGCCCCTTGCGGAGACAGTCTGACAGCGAGCTTGCACGTCCCTTCGTTCTGGTCCTGAGGCGGCGGTGGGGTCGTGGATATTACCTCGAACGACGCGTCCGCTGGCGACGCTATCTCAGCGGTCAGCGTCCTCCCGTCCTGGCGCAAGATCGCCCGTGCACCGTCAAGCTCGACGTCCGCCGCGGTCACCATCCCCCAGACGACCTCGACCGGCTCGTCACGCAGCACCAGTTCGTCCTGCACCAGCACCCGGCCCCGGTCGATCAGCGCAATCCCGCGATGCACCTCTTTGGCAAACTCATCATACGCGTCGCTGAGGTCGGCGATAGCGAACGCCAGCGCTGGCGCTGACTCGAACGCGATAAGCGGCGCTTCCGCTTCGGTATTCTGGTTCTCCCCGTTGATGACGAGCGTATTCTGGCTTTCCGTTCGCAACCGGTAGTACGTCCACCGTTTATCGCCGAAGTATCGTGGCAGGTTGTAATCGTCAGGACCGAGTTCGATCGCCCACCGAACGCCGTCCGCGTCCAGAACGAACGTCCCGAGATCGAGATGCGAGTGGTTCGCCTTGTTGTCACCCCCCTTGAACCCGATATAGACGGCGTTCTCGTCCTGCCAGCGGCTCCGGAAGAAGGCGACGTCCACACCCGTGAACATCGCGTCGGGCGAAAGGCCTTCCTCATCGGGACTCGCACCGCGCGGATCGAACCAGACGATATCCAGCGCATTCGGTTCACCTCGTTTCAACATCTCGCGCTGATGCCATGCGTAGAGAGGTCGGTCGAACTTTCGCGCCAACCAGAACATCTCTTCGGCAGGACCGGCACCGCTTCGGGCGTCGGCGTAATTGAAGGTGTGATCGATCGGGCTGATCGAGTGGATGCGGAACAGACCTGCGTCCGCGAACCCCGGCGCTTCCGACAGGCCGAAATCCGTGCCGAGCGCGCTCTCCAGCGCGGCAAGACCGTACACGTTGTAGCGGGTCGCGTAGTGCCAGTACCCCGGCCCTTCAGCCCAGCCGCCATCCGGCGCGTAGCTCGCCATCGCCGTCGGGAGCGACTCGACGGCCGACGCGACGATCTCCGCGGCTATCTCCGGATGCTCGTCCGCGACGGCTAACGCACCAGCCAGCAGACCGCCGTTGCACACCTGGTTCCAGTTGAACTCGGACTGCACCCACCACGACGAACGCGATTCGCCACGGTAACACAGCAACCCCGGTTTCAACCCTTTCTCGACCAACGCGGTGCGGATTGTCTCCCTGTCCGCACCCAGCTCGTCGTACAGCCAGTCGTACCCGATGCCGAACGCGTGCGACATCTCCGCCGTGTCCAGGAAATGCGACGGGTTCCAATCCTTGAACGCGGCTGCCGCGAGCAGCTCCTCCTTCGCCCGTTCCGCGAACTTCATCTCGCCGGTCAGCCGGTACGCGAGCGCTAGGGCATACACTTTCATGAGGCATCTGCGACTTTGTGACAATAGCCTCGGCCCTATGAGCTTGTACTCGACGGTGGGTTCATCGAGAAGACCGGTCGCCTCAGCCAACAACGTTTGCACCAGCCGCTGCAACTCGGTGTCGGTCTCGATCAACCTCAGCAGCGATGCCAGACCGTCGTCCGTCAGCATCAGACGCGGATGACCCGGCCGCAATGCCCTCAGAATGCTCGTGTCCACCCTTGGCACTTCCTCCCTCCACGCCGCGCGAATTGCGGCACATCCCGCGGTAATCAGCACAAGTGGAACGACTAACGCTGTTAGAACTCTATGTTTCATCTCGATCCTTCACCTTTCATGAACAAGCTCTGACATAAAGGAGGTAGGACGGGCGTCTCGTCGAAGATCCGCCGTGGCGGGCGGCTTCCCGGAGGAGGGTACAAGACCCTCCCCTACAGGCTGCTGATCCCCCCCTTTCGCCATGCGAACCTCAACAATATCGCCAACGAGGTACAGGTCCGGGTGATGGCCAAAATGCTCACCGCCGACCACGGCACCGCCCGTTTCGCCGCCAATCAGATGGATCCGGTTCCCGGCAACAACCGTCATCGGCAGGTTATTGTTCAACGGTAACGGCGTCGCAGTCCCGAACATGTCCGCCGTCGTATCGTAGACGAACACGTCGCTATAATAGCTCTTCCCTTTGTAATGGGCGAACGGTTTACCGTACGGTTTTCGGGTAGTCCCGTCGGGATTGAGGACCCACGCGTACTGGTACCCGCCGATAAGCACCATGTACCGGTCGCCGTACACGATCTGCCCGGCGGGAAAATTGCCGCTCGCCACCGGCAGGTCGCGCAGCCGATCCCACTCGTCCGTGCCGGGATCGTACCGCCAATTGTCCACTACGGTACAGTATTGTCCGGTAACGTTGTCGTTGCCCGTCGCACCACCCACGACACAGATCTGCCCGTCTACGGCCGCCGTTGCGTGGGCCCACCGAGGCGTACCCGGGCATGGCGTGAGCTCTCTCCAGCCGCCGCTGAGGTTCTCCGTATCGATCACCAGCAGACGAGCGCCGAGACGACTGGTGGCACCAGCACGGTCGCCGGTGGTGTAGAACTTCTCCTCGTCGTAATCGGCGCCGCCCACGACGTACACCTTCGAACCGGTCGCGCAGATACCGCTCGTAGACACACGCCACGGCAAATCCGGCAGCCTCTCCCAGGCCCATCGGCCTGAGTTATGGGAAAGTTTGTAGCCGTCGTTGTAACAGTACGGCTCGGAATAGCTGAACCCGCCCCACGTGTACAGCTCGTCGTTCACCACGACCGCAAAGTTATCCTGCCGGGCTTCACCGGGGAAATCGGGCAGTTCCCGCCACCCTCGCTCCGGGTTTCCCAGGTCCAGCCCCCAGGTGTTTCTCATGTGGCCGCGCGGATAGGTGTGCGGTTTCCCCTTCACGCCCCTTTCGCCGCTGCAGAACCCGCACGTGGTGAGAAGCGTACCATCGACAATTCCACCGGTGCTCCCCTGGAACCCTCTGGGCAGGCTGGGCATCTTCTTCCAGGCAATCTTGAACATCTGCACCAGCGACTCCTGCGATTGGGGTGTCGGCGAGGGAGGCAGGACTGAACGGTCAGCGGGTGTCGCCCCGAGAGCGATCAATGCAGATCCGGCAATCAAAAGGAACGCAACGGTTAGTCTTGTCAGCGTTCTTCTCATAGCACCAACGGCGTCGAACTGAGCTGCGCATAACCGATAGCCCCATCATCTTCGCACATCCCACCGACAGGATCAAATCCGAGGTTTGGCCATCGCCTGTCGTCATCCCCGCGGAGGGGGCCTTCCAAAAACCTATCGACCAGCGCCGACCGCGATTCTTCGGGTGCCATTTATGTCTCCGAGGAGCCCGATCGCCCCGTATATGCGAAATACGGAGGTCGTTTTTTCCTATCCTGTCGGCCCCCAAGCCGTCTGAGGTTTTTGGAAACCCCCGGAGGCCGGGATCCACTGGCGCCGGACGACGGAGCACTCCGCCTCCCCATCGTCGTTGCGAGCGACCACGCCCACGGCGTGGGAGCGTGGCAATCTGGTTTGGTGATACCAAGTGCAACCCGAGATTGCTTCGCCTACGCTCGCAATGACGCGAGGAAGGTCACGTTGGTATGCCACCGGCGACTCCCCCAGTGCCCATTCCTCCTGGATTCCCGCCGTCGCGAAAAAGACGCGCTAGAGCGATACACGTTCCATGAAGGTTCGACGCTGCCTGCGTGTTGGGCAACGACCACAAGGTATCGCCACGAGGATCCAGGGAGATGACCTCTCAGTCGTATCGCCGACCGCGCGATTCCCCAACGGGTCTAGGTACCGCGCACGCCATTGTCAGGGAATGGTCATAGAACGAGACGCCGTGGGACTTCATGAACCCGAAGCACGCGTCCGCATCAACGTGGTTCTTCGTGCGGAAGGGGGGCAGCCATCCTTTCACATCTGCCTCGTAAGACAGCAGCCAGTGATCCCCGTAGAGTTCCTCCCGCGTCATGTGGGTTGCGAAATGCGAGAAGGTGACCCGCTTTGGGGTCAGCCCCTTGCTTTGCGCATGAAGCGCTACGAGAGCGACAACAGGATCTTCCATTGTCGAAGCTGCCTTCGCGGACGCGCGGTCCAAGCTGGAGTTAAGGAGGATGAGGACCCAGATTGCCCACGCGACCTCGCTGCCGTGACCCAGCGGCGCGTGCTCCGCGATCAGTTGATTCATGGTTTTTCGGAACATACGCGCGTTGATCTTGTAGGCGTCACCATATCTGGCGAGTTGTCCCAGTACGAACCTGAGCACGCCCGGTTCTATCAGGCAGCATTGGGCCAGAAGGTCTTGGTACAGGCCCCAGTTGGCCGCCAGCACCGCGGTCCCATTCATCCTGGCTATCGCGTACTTCAGAATTCCCTGGTCTGGATCCTCCGCTGACATCTCGAAGGCTCTATCGAAGTACCGTACGAGGTCGAACTGTTGACCCAGGCGCGAGTCACGGAAGGAGATCGAGCGCAGCTCGGCAATCCAGGGTGATTCGATGGGAACGGGGAGCTCAATAACCGATGTCTTCTTAGGGTTTAGCGCCAGTTCGTAGTGGTTGAGCAGCTCCTGAAGCAGGCCTAGGGCGTTCTCAGCGTTGGCGTAGGTAGAGAACCCGAATTCGTAGTCATCGATGTTGCGAAACCCGCGAGCCCGGATCTTTGGGGGGAGTTCCGCGTCAATCGCACCAAGCAGAATCTCGGCAACAAGAAGGGACGTGTCTGGGCCGATCGGTATGCCAACCGTCTGGCCGTCCTGACCGTTTCTGATGTGTCGATCCAATGCGTTGCCCAGGAGACCAGTCGATCGATTCGCCTTTGCCTTAGCTTTGGTGTGTATCGCCCAGGGAATGCTGTGTGTATAAACAGACTCGTAAAACCGAGATATATCCGCCTGAAGAACGAACTTCGAGCTCGCGCGCACTCGTGCCCGCTCCAGAGGCAGTTTGTCAAGAGAATAGCGCGGGTTGATAGCTCGCGGTCCAGCACCGTCACCCGGCGCGGAGAGCGATATCCGCGACTTCTGGGCCAACTCGAGTAGGTGGGATCGGTTCCTGACTATGAATGACGCCAGTCTATAGAAATTGGTGGGGTTAGGTATGCTCAACTTTCTACGCAGCGATCCGGCGCGAGCCAGGTTGTGTGTGGCTTGTAGAGATGTTCTCTTCTCGTCGGCGAAAGGCTTGGGCAAGGCAGTGCTCGCGCCAGAAATCACGGAGGCGTAGGACACAGTGTTGAACGGATGGGGAAGCTCACTGGGGAAGTAGCCCCTGCTCAGCAGTAGCTTCAAGTCCATTGTAGTGCTCGCGTCCTCCCGCGGTCAGCGCGGTTAATGAGCGGGATGCCCGAAGCGCGTTGCCTTTCCCCGAACGCTCGAACTCACTCGTTGCGCGCAACTCCTTTGGGTTTCTCGATCCTTTGGAGGTGAAACACCAGGAGCAGCTCGTGTATTTGTCCGATCCTGAACTGTAAGAGCCGTGCTGCCTCCGCGCACTGGTGCAACCATTCCTCGTCTGGGCGAGAAGTTGGTTGCCAGTTCTCCACCTCGGCCTGCGAGTCGAAGAACGCGCGTTGCGTCTTCCTCAATTCACGAACGTACGGTTGCAGCATGCTCATTCCGCTTAGCTTTTCCAGTTCTTCAAGTAGACGCGAGAGCGAGATGTCGACCTGCCGGTATCGGATCTCCTTTCGAGTCTCAAGAAGGCGACGAATGGACTTTGAATCGACGGCCGCCTGTGTTGCGAAGTGGAGAAGGAAGCTGACGTCGGATAGCTTGACTTGCAGTTCCGCGGACGTAAGTAGAACCTCCGCGATAATGTTCCGTACGACAGGCGTCTTAGTAGCGTTCAGATTTTCGTCGATGGTGGCCCGTCCCGCGACCCCCAGCCCCTCGAGTACAAGCTGGAAGTTGGCCGCGGCGATGTCGATGGTCCCGTCCGTGAAATCTGCGTAGCGCTTCGAGGCTACAGTAGCGGGAAGTGTTCCCAGCCTTTCGATGAGAATGGGAAGAATGAGGATGCCCTTTTCACGCATTTCGCGCACCTGCGCAGCCGATAGCTCCTTCTGGACCCATGGCGACTGTATCGAGTGCGACGAGATGAAATAAAGTACGTGCGTTGCACGGTCAAGTTCGCTACTCAATCGGCGCGGGATGTCTTCTCCCAAAGCGATGTCCCTCTCATCCAGGAAGGTGTCCACCCCGAAGGCCCGCAGCGCTGAGTCGAACGCGCGCACAAACCCCTTGTCCTTCGAGCTGTATGAGAGGAACACCCTATTCCCCATTCGGCCGGATTCCCCCGTAGGGCGAACTATTGCGTACACGAGCGACCAACCATGCGGCCCCACGGGTCTTCTTCCATACAGGCGCCCAACTGTGACTGCGCGCTTACGTCCCCAGCTCGCTCACTCAGAAAACCCTATGAGCTCCGTGTCCGCAGGGCCACGATTTCATCGATTTTGTGTGGGACGCTGCGGGCCTCAAAAGTCCCACCGACCCTCAGCCCGATTGCGCATGTCCTTCTCGCTGCTTGTCCGCCACGCGATCTCTATTGTGTCACTGTTTCTCGGCTTTGGTCAAGAAAAATCGCCCGTGCTGGTATCCGATGTGATGGCGGCACGGCTTGCGCAGGGAGTTGTTCTTGGTTGACGAGACAAGCAAGGGGAGTAGGAGCGAACCCATGTGTTCGCCCGCGTGGGGAGGACAGACACCGGTGTCTGCCCCTACGGTGGTGCCTGCCAAAGGTCTTTGGAGGGGAGCGTGGGGGAGAACCTTTCTGTCGAGAAAGGGTTCCCCCGGAAGGAGACGCCCCACCGGGGCGTCTCTACCGCCACGTTTCCAGGGCCGCCACCCATCGGATACACCGTCAGATGGGCAGCACCTTGATGCCAGCCAGCTCAGCATAGGCTTTGAACTGACGAGTGTGGTCGCCGTATATGAACAACTGGTGGTGCAACGTTCGTAAGTCGCGTACGTCGTCTACGTCGTCCACTTCGACTTCGAGCGCGGTCCGGCACCCGCCGGATGGTGGGGTGTCGATGTTGCCAAGCACACGACCCGAGCCCAGAACCATTGATGAGGCATAAAATTCTGATCTCTTGGAGGCCGGCTTGTTCATCCAGAACCGGTCAGCGAATTTCATGATGGTGATTTTCTGGCCGACGGGCCAGATCACCTGGACCGCAACGCC
>Ga0180434_10004710_pt1 | contig 16465 bp, 12 predicted proteins | sample SS_ome_7_FD_132453 | JGI IMG/M metagenome (GOLD analysis project Ga0180434, IMG submission 132453) | Hypersaline lake sediment archaeal communities from the Salton Sea, California, USA - SS_1_D_2 metaG | ecosystem: Environmental > Aquatic > Non-marine Saline and Alkaline > Hypersaline >...
ACAAGAAAGACTCTTATTACAACCGCCGAATATGAAAAGTATAATGAGACACATCCTGATGATACTGAATTTTTAGCTGACACAGGTGCAATTGCGGTACAATTATATCTCAAGCAACTAGATCTTAAGCTGGAAACCGTTGCGCTTGAAGAGGAATATAAGAAAACTAATTCTGTTGCGTTACGCCATAAAATCATGCGGCGTATGAAAGTTTTTTCAGGACTTATTCAGTCAAAGTTGAACCCCGAATGGATGATACTCGGTGTCTTGCCAGTTCTTCCTCCTGATCTTCGCCCTCTCGTTCCTCTTGAAGGAGGTCGGTTTGCAAGTTCAGATTTGAATGAGTTATATCGTCGAGTCTTAAATCGTAACATTCGTTTGCAGAGATTAATGGAAATTGATGCGCCAAGTGTCATTATTAAAAATGAAAAGCGAATGTTACAAGAATCTGTTGACGCTCTTATTGATAATGGTCGACGAGGGCAACCGGTTCGAGGATCGAATAAGCGTCCGCTTAAGTCTTTAAGTGAGATGCTGCGAGGTAAACAGGGCCGATTTAGACAAAATTTATTGGGTCGTCGTGTTGATTATTCCGGTCGATCTGTTATTGTTGTCAATCCAAAACTGAATATGGATCAGTGTGGATTGCCAAAAAGTATGGCTTTAGAATTGTTTAAGCCGTATGTTTTTTCGGGCTTGATTGAACGTGAAATAGCGCCTAACTTAAGGGTTGCTAAAAGAATGGTTGAAGAAATGGATCCGATTATTTGGGATGTCCTTGAGGACGTGGTAAAGGATCGACCAATTCTACTTAATCGTGCACCAACGCTGCATAGATTGGGAATCCAAGCTTTTTATCCAATTCTCGTTGATAGTAAGGCTATTAGTATTCATCCATTAGTATGTGCGGCATTCAATGCTGACTTTGATGGTGATCAAATGGCCGTACATCTTCCTTTAAGCAAAGAGGCGCAAGATGAGGCTCGTTGTTTAATACTTTCTACATCAAATGTGCTTTCTTCTTCCAATGGAAGACCAATTACTGTTCCATCGCAGGATATGGTTCTCGGGTTATATTACCTTACAAAGATCAGATTAAATGCAAAGGGACAAGGGTTGACCTTCGGGTCTTTGGAGGAGGTTGTATATGCCTTCCAATATAATCGTGTTAATCTTCATGCGAAAATTAATGTACGAGTTGCAGATGGCTCAATAGTAGAAACAACGACAGGACGTGTCTTGCTGTATGATGCGTTGCCGGATGGATCCGACTTTAATTGGGCTAATAAAATAATGACAAAAAGTGATGTTGCAAAGCTAATTGAGAGGGTATATTATGCCTATGGAAGTAATGCAACTGTTGCTTGTTTAGATAAAATCAAAAAGCTTGGTTTTTATTATGCTACAGTTTCTGGAATTTCATTTGCCGTAGATAATCTTATAGTTCCAGCAGCGAAAACAAAAATTATAGATCGTGCAAACAAGGAAGTTGATAAGGTTGAAGATTTATATATGGACGGTGTCATTACTAATGGTGAACGCTACAACAAAATAATTAGCATTTGGGGTGGTGCGACATCGGATGTGGCAATGGCTATGTATAAAGATCTTGAAGAGCAGGACGAAAAAGCCTTTGAAAACAAGAAAAATATCTCGACACCATTTAACCCAATATTTATGATGCTTGATTCCGGTGCTCGAGGTTCGAAAGATCAGATTAAACAGCTTGCAGGAATGCGAGGATTAATGTCGAAGCCTACTGGTGAGGTTATGGAGACACCTGTTAAGTCAAATTTCAAAGATGGTTTAAGTGTTTTTGAGTACTTTATTTCAACTCACGGTGCTCGAAAAGGTCAAGCCGATACTGCATTAAAAACTGCAAACTCTGGTTATTTGACTCGTCGTTTAGTTGACGTTGCACAGGATGTTGTCGTTACAATGAAGGACTGTCAAACATTGGGTTATGTTGTATTGACCGATCTGCAAGAGTCGGGAGATGTTATCAATCCATTAACAACGCGTGCCTTTGGTCGAGTTTTGGCGACAGATGTTAAAGATCCTGTGACGGGGCAACTATTGTTTAATCAGGGGCATGTTATTACAAAACAAGATTTACCAGCATTGTCAAACTCTGCAGTTTCAGAGCTTAAGGTTCGTTCTGTATTAACATGTCAGGCTAAGCGAGGTATTTGTGCACAGTGTTATGGATATGATCTATCACGAAGCAAAATGGTTGATGTGGGGCTAGCTATAGGTACGGTTGCGGCTCAATCTATTGGTGAGCCAGGAACACAGTTAACTATGAAAACCTTCCATATTGGTGGTATTGCTAGTGGTTTAATTGCCCAACCATATTACGTTGCAAAAAATGAAGGTGTTGTTAAGTGGCGTGGAATTCAGACCGTTATTAATCAACATGGTCAACAGGTAGTTTTGAGTCGAAAAGCAAAGCTTCTGATTGTATCAAGAGATGGCCGAGAGTTACAACAACACAGTGTTGAATATGGATCAATTATTTTGGTTAATGATGGTCAGGATGTACGAGTTGGAGCAAAACTCGTTGAATGGGATCCTCACAATAGGGTGTTGCTAACTAAACAGAGTGGTCAGGTAAAGTTTGTAGACCTTGTTCATCATGTGACGTTGCAGGAACGATATGATGAAGCTACAGGCAAATCAAATTATATTGTGCTTGAAAATAAGTCAGAGAAGTACCAACCGGCTATTGCTATTGAGGATGCTGAAGGAAATGAGCTGGCTCATTATTTCTTGCCGGCAGGCTCATATTTAAATGTGGTAAATGGTACGGATGTCCATGCTGGAGATATTCTTGTTAAAATGCCTCGTGAAATATCGAGAACAAAAGATATTACTGGTGGTTTACCTCGTATTGCAGAATTGTTTGAAGCACAAGTTCCTAAAGACCCTGCGATATTGACAGATATAGACGGAGAAGTGGTTTTCGGTGGATTACATCGCGGCATGCGCAAGGTCTCTGTTGTTTCCGGAGCAGAATCCTATGATTATTTTGTACCTCGTGGTAAGCAGTTAAACGTTGTTAATGGTGATAAAGTGAGTGCCGGTGATCCACTAACGGTTGGCGCGCCTGTGTTGCATGATATGTTACGCATATTGGGACCAGATGTTGTTCAGCGTTATATGGTAGATCAAGTTCAGGAAATATACAGGCTTCAGGGAATTGACATTAATGACAAGCATGTAGAAGTAATTGTTCGTCAAATGTTACGTAAGGTTCGGATAGTTGAGCCTGGAGATTCGGATTTTCTCATTGGGGATAAAGTTGACCGCATTCATTTTAAAATGGTCAACGCTTTGTTACAAGCAGAGGGTAAAAAGGTTGCAAGTGCAAAGCCGGTGTTAATGGGAATTACACAAGCATCGCTTGGTACCGAAAGCTTCATATCTGCAGCATCATTCCAAGAAACAACGAGAATTTTAGCCGAAGCTGCCATATCGGGACAAGTTGATCATCTTTATGGCTTAAAAGAAAATGTAATTGTTGGTAAACTAATACCTGCAGGTACAGGAATTAAATCATTTAGAGAAAAGTATATTGGTGAACATGGTCAATGTGGCCATCAAGAAGGTTCATTTGAAGAAGAAGTAGAAAATAGTGAAATAGGCGCGTAGCTCAGTGGTAGAGCACTGCTTTGACGTAGCAGGGGTCAGCGGTTCGAACCCGCTCGTGCCTACCAGTTGAAATTGAATTATCTTAATTATAGGATTATTTGAAGGTTTTTATATATGGCATTAGATAAAGAAATAAAAAAGAAAATGTGTGATGAGTTTGGGTTACACTCTGGAGATACCGGCTCTGCTGAAGCACAAGTTGCAATGTTGACAGAAAATATACGTCAACTTACGGAACATTTAAAAACACATCACAAAGATTTTTCATCAAAGCGTGGACTTCTCAAGCAAGTAGCACAAAGAAAATGTTTCCTAAAATATCTTGCAAAGCGATCACCAGAGAAGTATAAGTTATTAATAGAGAAACTTGGTCTTAAAGGTTAAGTTGTTACATAAATGTAATAAAATTCTTAATCAGTTTTATGAAAGGTAATCGACGGGATGGCAAAAAGGTTTACCCTTGCTGAATTTGGATATGAAGTTGAATTAAATAAATTTGCTCGACAAGCCGACGGGTCGGTTTGGATTAAGCAAGGAGGAACAGTTGTTTTGGCGACAGTTGTTTCTGGTCAAAACAAGGAGTTTCCGGGCTTTTTACCACTTACTGTTGAATACCGAGAACAATTTGCTGCCGCAGGAAAAATTCCTGGTGGCTACTTTAAGCGGGAAGGCAAACCAACTGATAAAGAGGTTTTGACGTGTCGTCTTATTGACCGAGCACTTCGTCCATTATTTCCGGAGAATTTTTTTAATTCTGTTCAAATTGTTGCAACAGTTTATTCAGTAGATAAAGAACATGCTCCAGGCCCATTGGCTTTGATTGCTAGTTCTCTTGCTTTGACAATATCTAAAATTCCTTTCATTAGTCCTGTTGGGCTTGTTGAAATTGCTCGTATAGATGGTGATTGGATTGCAAATCCTTTGTACGCAGATACGTTGAAAGCTGATGGCAAAGTTTTTGTTGCTGGGCCTGAAGAAGGCATGAATATGGTCGAAGGTTCATTCAACGAGTTATCTGAACAGAAATTGGTTGATGTAATTTTCATGGCTCATGAAAAGATCAAAAAGATTGTACAGTGGCAAAAAGAAATTCAGCAAGAAGTTGGTGCGCCAAAAGAAGAAATTGTACTCGACTTTGATTATGATCTTTGGAAAAAAAGAGCTTCTGAATTTTTAAATGAGAAGATGCTTAATAGTTTATTCGTAGAAGGTAAGCTTGAATTTAATAAGCGCTCAGACGAAATTAAAGAACAATATTTAACTCAGTACGCAAATGAGACTGAGGGGGATAAAAACCTTATCAAGGCGGTATCATATCTGTGGGATGTGGCATTTAAAAATAAGTTGTCAGAGCTCGTTCTTAAAAAAAGCAAACGTGTTGATGGTCGAAGTTTTGATGCAATTCGATCTATATCCGTCGATGTTGGATTGTTGCCATTTGCACATGGTTCTGCCTTATTTACCCGTGGTAGCACACAAGCATTAGTGAGTGTTACTCTTGGTGGCGGACAAGACGAGCAGAAAATTGAAGGTTTAATGGATGATGAAACTTCAGGCCGATTTATGCTTCATTACAATTTTCCGCCGTTTGCGGTTGGAGAAGCGCGTCCGTTACGTGGTCCGGGCAGACGTGAAGTTGGGCATGGATATTTGGCTGCATCGTCGTTTGCTCACATTCTTCCTTCAAAAGAAGAGTTTCCTTACACAATTCGTATAGTTTCAGATATTTTAGAATCTAATGGTTCATCATCAATGGCAACAGTTTGTGGTTCAACAATGGCCTTGATGGATGGAGGGGTTCCGATTCGAAAAATGGTTAGTGGTATTGCGATGGGACTATTGCATTCTAAAGATGCTGGTTTTAAAACGCTGTCGGATATTACAGGTCTTGAAGATTCTTTTGGTTTAATGGACTTTAAAGTTGCAGGTACGGATACTGGTGTTACAGCCATTCAAATGGATGTAAAATATAAAGGTGGTTTACCACGTTCAGTATTTGAGCAAGGACTTGAACAAGCTCGTGAAGGGCGTCTTTTTATTCTTGAAAAAATGCGTTCGGTAATGGCGAAGCCACGAGAAGAGTTATCTGAACTCGTTCCTAAGTTGATCAGTTTTAAAATTGATCCAGAAAAGATAGGTGTAGTTATCGGTCCCCGTGGGAAGATGATCAAAGAGATTGTTGAAAAAACAGGAACAGACATTGATATTGAGCCGGATGGATTAGTAAAAGTCTTTGGTGCACCGGGTGCTGATATTGAGATGGCTGTTAACTGGGTTAAAACATTGGTTGGCGAGATCGAAAAAGGTGCTGTTTATCAGGGCAAGATAAGGCGATTTGTCGATTTTGGTATGTTTGTTGAATTGGTTCCAGGTCAAGATGGTCTCGTTCATGTTTCCAATATTCCAAGAGACTTGCAGCGAAGTTTTGCAAAACATTATAAATTAGATGATGTCGTTTCTGTAGAAGTCGTTGATTATGATCCTGTAACCGGACGAATTCGTTTGAGATTGCTAGATAACAAGGCATAATGTTAGAAATAATATTTTTAACATTATAATATTATGTACAATTTGAACCGATCGGGTAACCGTCAATATAATCAATTGCGTCCAATTAAGGTAACGTACGATTCATTTGGATATGCATTAGGCAACGTTCTTTTCGAGCAGGGCAATACAAAAATTCTCTGCTCGATTACGTTGCAAAGAGGAGTTCCTTTTTTTTTAAAAGGAACTCGTTCTGGTTGGCTAACCGCTCAATACTCTCTTTTACCTTCAGCGACACAAATGCGAGGACAGCGTGAATCTGTTACACTAAAACGTAATAATCGTTCGATTGAAATTTCTCGTTTGATTGGACGGGCGTTGCGAGTTGTTGTTGATTTGAACTCTATTGGAGAAAATACAATTATTGTTGATTGTGATGTATTGCAGGCAGATGGCGGAACCCGTTGCGCATGTATTACGGGATCATATTTGGCTTTGGAAGTTGCAGAACAACGTTGGTTGCAAGAAGGTTTTTTGAAAAAAACAATTTTACGGGAAGCTATTGCTGCAACATCGGTAGCTATTGTTGATGGCAAATCATTCTTGGATGTTGACTATAATGAAGACAGTAACGCTGATGCTGATTTTAATGTCGTATTAACATCTTCTGGAAGGCTTGTTGAATTACAAGGGACCGCGGAGAAAAATCCTGTTTCATGGAAATCATTCGATCAACTTCGTGAACTTGCTGATCATGGAATAAAAGATATATTCAGCAAATGTGCAGAATATAAACCTTCGCATTTAATTGAAAATAAAAAACAGGAAAAAGTGCCTTTATTTAGTCTTCATCGTAGAAACGATAGTATTTCGACATAATATTAAGATTGTTTTATTTGATTTTAATAGGTTGTCTTGGATCTTTTTTCGCGTATACTTAAACAATCATGAAGTTTCAGACTTTTTTGCAAAATAGTATTCACCAATCATTACTGAGTTCAGCCAACAAAATCATCTTTGTTGTACCGGATCAATTACCGGTTCTTTTTTTTACGGAATTTTTAAAAAAAATGAAAAAATGTACTGGTTCCTTGGTTGAGCATCTTGACTTAGGCAAGCAAGAGGAATCATTCATTAAGAGCCGTATTGAGATGGTTGGCTTTTTTAATAATAAAGCATTTTACTGGCTGGGAAACATTACTGATCTTTCTTTGAAAAAAAGAAAAAGTTGGGTGGCATATATTGAAAAATATAAAGGATCGCATGCTTTGGGTCTTTGTGTTGGAAGCAAGGATTCGTTAAAATTCGGTAAAGAATGGCTGCGAGTTGATATTCCACCGGTGGTTGATCGGTCAGATTTTGAGCTACTTGCGCAACTTTTTTATACAGAAAAAGCGGCTATTCATAAAAAATTGAGTAGAACGTTTGCTCCTTCAGTAAGAATAACTCTCGATAAAGCAATATTGTTGTTACATTACAGCCAGGTTTTAGGAAGCAATGTACGGCAATTTCGTGAAGAATGGTTACCTATTTTGGTTGAATCTGAAGAGTCTCTTTTTAAAGTAAGCCAATACTTATTAAGTAAGCGAGCGGATAATTTTTTTCGCTTGTGGTCTAAAGTTGGTTCACAGTATCCTGATGTATTTTGGATTGCTTATTGGTCAGATATTTTATGGCGTTCGTATAGCTATATACAGTTGATGCAAAAAAATGATAGTTTTGATGCTAAACGAATAAGCTATAGATTGCCCTTTTCCTTTATAAATGGTGGATGGAAGAAGATTAATTCAGAAGAACTAAAAAATGCACATCATTTTATTTATAATCTTGATTATAATATAAAAAATGGAGCCGGAACGTATGGGCTTGAACTTTTGTATAGTAAATTTTTTCAAGGAGAATTTGCTGTAAATAAAAAAAGGGGAAAGAATGAAGAAAGCCGTACTTATATTGCCTCATCAACTGTTTGAAAAGCATCCCTGTTTACCTGAATGTCAGCTCGTTTATTTGGCGGAACTGGATTATTTTTTTAACCGTTTTTCTTTTCACAAACAAAAACTTGCATTGCATTATTCATCAATGTTTTATTATCGTGACTTTCTGAAAAAGAAGGGCTACAAGGTTGTTTACTGTGGTCACAAAGACGTGCCGACATTAGATAAACTTATTGGTATTATAAAAAAGGATGGAGCAACGGATCTTTTTTGTACCGACCTTATTGAGCATGATCTGAATTCTGACTTGAAAAGTGCCTTAAAAAAGTATAAAATTTCATGCACAATATATAAAAGTCCAATGTTTGTTACATCGGAAAAATTATTGTCGTCATACTTTAATAGAAATCTTAAACGTTTTGTTATGGGCCATTTTTACCGTAAACAAAGAAAAGAGCTTAATCTTTTAGTTGGCAGTGATGGAAATCCTGTTGGTGGTAAGTGGAGTTTTGATGAGTTGAATCGGGAACCATTGCCGGAAACCTTGAAGCTACCTCGCATTTATCGCCCGGTAGAAAATAAATATTACAAACAGGCTAAAAAATATGTTTATCAATTTTATAAAAACAATCCAGGAGAGTTGAAAACAACCTATCCTTCGACTCATAGGCAAGCAAAAGCAGCGTTGGATAATTTTTTGAAAAATAGATTGTATTATTTTGGTCCTTATCAAGATGCTGTTTCAACAGATTCAAATGTCATTTTTCATTCACAATTGAGCTTGTTATTAAATATTGGATTGTTGACACCAGAATATGTTGTTAAGAAAACGATGGGTTATGCAAAAAAGAATAATATCCCCATCAATTCTTTAGAAGGCTTTTTACGACAACTTGTTGGTTGGAGAGAGTTTGTTTGGGGTATTTATCGCTTTCATGGGAGCAAACAGAAAAAAGGAAACTATTGGAATAATAAATGGAAGCTAACAGAGAAGTGGTGGAAGGGGCAAACCGGAATTGATCCTGTTGATATGGTAATTGAAAATGTTTTGCGGACAGGCTATGCGCATCATATTGAGCGGCTGATGATCCTTGGAAATGTAATGTTGTTGTGTGAAACAGCTCCAGACAGCGTATATCAATGGTTTATGGAGTTGTTTGTTGATTCATATGATTGGGTTATGGTTCCGAATGTTTATGGAATGAGTCAGTTTGCAGATGGTGGGCTGATGGCAACAAAGCCGTACATTAGTTCTTCTTCATACATAAAAAAAATGGGTAATTTTGAACGGGGTTCCTGGCAAAAGCTTTGGGATGCTTTATTTTGGAATTTTATACAGAAGCATCGGAAACAATTGAAAAAAAATGCACGATTAGCAGGAACTGTTTCTTTGTTAAGTCGAATGAAGGGGGATACGCTCAAGGAGCACATTAAACGTGCTCGCAATTATCTAGGTTCTGTTGATTTTTCATAGCAAATTAGAAGTGAGTTATTAAGTTCTCCAGAAACCGTTCGTGCTGCCTGTCCGCCATAGTCTTAACGATGGCGGGAGGGTAGCCTTTAGGGCGAACTTGAAGCATTCGAACGAAGGTTGAACTATCGCTAGCAACATATATGTAAATCTTATTTTTGTATTGTTGTTATTTTAGATATCAACCTTATAATCTTTTATCCGATCGTTCTTTTGCCGTTCGAATGCTTCAAGTTCGTTTCGCTTTGCTCCACTGCCCTCAGCACGAACGGTGGGCTGCCATTTTGAACGTCGAAAAGTCAACAGAACCTAGGGGGAAATCGTTAATTTTTAGTTGTTGATAAAAGCAGCTTATATTGACTTTCGTTTTTCTTAATATATGATAAGTAGTGATTTTAAAGTGTTGCATTTCATTGCCTATTGGGGCCTTTAATACAAATCGTGTTTGAATGTCGGGGCGTATCATTAATTTTTTACGTATTTAGGGATCTATATGTTGAAAAAAAATCTTGCGTTATTGTTTTTATTCTCTGGATGTTTCTTTATAGTTGCTCAACCAGGTAAAAAAGACGTTGTTAAAAAAGTAATTGGCAAAATCAACAAGAAGCAAGAAACTACAAATTTGAAACAAAAAGAAAATGTTACAAAGCAAGAGGTTGTAGAATATTGTGTGTGTACTAAGCGTTATTACACTTATGCTGTAGAACAAGATTCTTCCAATGATTGGTTTCCTGGATACGCTCCAAGAACTCGCTAATAAGTAACTGTTATATTAGGGCTGTGCTCTAGGCTTTTCTTAATTATCAAGAGAACATGATTCTGTTTCCGGTTGAATAATTCCTGCGGATATTATTAATGCCATGGCTTCTTGACGCGTAATATTTATAATATGAATGTCTTTTTCCGGCAATATTATAAAGTAGCCGCTTGTAGGATTGGGCGTTGTCGGGATAAAGATATTATAATAGCTTGTATCTTGTGAAGGTGAAAGTTTTGGGTCAAGTTCACTTGTTAAAAAACCGATGCTGAACATTTCTTTGCGTGGAAATTCTACCAATACAACTTTTTTAAATGTAATTTTGTCTTTTCCGCTAAAAGCTTTTATCAATTGTTTGAATCCGGTATAAACTGGCCTGACGAGAGGCAGTTTTGTCAGAAGATGTTCTATAAAATTGATAATTGAACGCAATACAAATACTTTTAGTATTGTTCCAATTAAAAAAGTCAAAAGAATCGCTGCAATTACTTCACCATAAGGTATATCTAAATATGGAGGAACAACTTTTCTCAACGGTTCGAGCCAGCTAATAATAAAGGTAATAGTAACTTTGAATATCGCAACTGTAAGTGCAATTGGAAGTATTGTCAGCAATCCATTGAGAAATAACCTCCAGATATAATTAATGAATCTTTTTATTTTTTTGCGTATCCAGCTAATCATACTTATTCTCCTTTAACAAAGTTCTTGTTGCATTTGATGTGCAATTTTCTGAGCAACGTTATCTGCGTGTTCTTTATTATTATCTTCTGTTGTTATGCGTAATAGTGGCTCTGTGCCCGAATAACGAACAATTAGTCTACCGCTTACAAGTTCTTTTCGCGCTTTATCAATAATTTGTGCAAGATGTGGTTTGTCGAGTGAAATTTTTTCTTTAACTGTTACCGTTACATTTACTTGCGGGTAGCGTTCAAATGTTGTTAGGTTCCAATTGTCGGTTTTAATAATTGTTTCAAGCAGTTTCAGGGCCGTGAAAACAGCATCGCTGCTTGCCAAATAATCATTCAAAACAATATGACCTGAAGGTTCTCCTCCAAGCGTAAGTTTGTTGCGATTTAAATTATCAATGACAGATGGCTCTCCAACATTACTTCGTATGAGGTTTTTGTTCCTTTTTTCAAGCCAACTGGTTAATCCTTGGTTGCTCATTATTGTTCCAACAAGAGTTTTTTCGTTATCATATCGAGGGTGCTGAGAAAGAAGGGCAAGAATATCATCACCATCTTTTTTTATGCCATCTTTAGAAACAACAACAATACGGTCTCCATCTCCATCAAACGCAAATCCAATATCAGCTTTGTTTTTTTTGACGGTTGAGACGAGATCTTCTGTGTGTAATGATCCACAATTTTCATTTATGTTTCGGCCATTAGGGTTGTTGTTTATTGCAATTACGTGTGCGCCTAATGATTCAAAAATATGAGGAGCAATATGAGAAAAAGCGCCATGAGCGCAATCTATGGCTACGGTTAATTCAGATAAAAATGATGCTGAAAAATATCCGCATACGTTTGAAATATAATCTTTGGCTGCAGATGCGTATGGTTCGATGTATCCAGGTGTTGAATAGTCATGTTTTACAGTTGAATATAAAGAAAATAGAGATTCGATTTCGGTAACTTTATTTTTTATTTTTGCACCATTTGAGCCAACAATTTTTATACCGTTGTCGTGGTAGCGATTATGTGATGCGGTTATAATGATTCCGGTTTTGATATTATTTGTGTTTTTTACTAAGTTTCCAACTGCGGGAGTTGGTAAAACTTGTCCATCGAGTATTGTAAGTGGATGCAATAAAAGTCCACTTGCAAGAGCCGACTTTATAAAAGAGCACGAGATTCTGGTATCGTGGCCGATAAGAATCTGTGCGTTATTTCCATATTGATTTATTATCCATTGACCAATTACAAATCCAAGTATTGGAAGTTGTTCAATAGTTAAGGCTTTTTTGCCAACTGTTTCACGAATTCCGTCTGTTCCAAATTTAATGGTATCATGCGGCATTCTTTTCATAACGTTCCTCGCAGTTTTTATGCCGTTTTTTGTTTTTCATGCATGTAGACGAGTATAGTGGAAGGTGAAGAGTTTAGCAATGAAACCTGGTTTGGTAAAAAGATTTTGTCTGCTGACAATAGTAATTGATTGTTTCCTTTTTTCAATGATGTTGCATCGATGTGAAAACTATTTGTGTTTGGGTCTAGTGCGTGTATGTCTATGCGTTTTCCTCTAACTGTTATTGCGGCAATTTCTGGTGCAATGATAGCCATGTTTTGCGGGATATTATGAAAGCTTATAGGAATTCTCACTTGACGGTCAACATCTTGTTGATGCATAAAAACATACCAGCACATAAAACCAAAAATGAGGGAGATAAGCCTAAGAAGAATGTGTTTGTTGTTCTGTTTGTTTTTTCTTTTCATATACAGAGGTTCCTTTAGGTGATGTTCGCATTGTTTGTTTTTTTACAATTTTTAAACAATTTTCTGCGCTTAAATTTTTCTTTATTGTTTCACGGGAGATAATCATAAAATTATGGTTTGATATATCATTTGATATAAAAAGCGAATCGGTAGTTTTGCTGAGTATCAAAGCATCTTGTTGGCATGTTGAAAGTTCTTGTATTTGTTCATCAATTATCATTGTTGGATGTCTCTTGAGTTCAGTGTTAATACTTACCAATGTTCCATCGCTACGGAGCCAAATGCTTTTGTCTTGATTGAACAGTGTACTCGTAATTAATGTTTGCATAAGGGGCGCTTGAAATGGGGTATTAATGATAAATGGACTTACAAGAAGTTCATCAAGATTATCTGTTTGTTCAATTATAATGTTTAGTTTTATTCCTTTGCTTTGATTAACGAGAATGCAGCGCATAAGTTCATTATGCCACTCATAAGATGCTTTTTGTGCGGGTTTGTATGTTTGTAGTGCGATGAAGTTTTTCTGCAATGTTTCTCGATGAACAATAATAAAGAGCATCATAAAGACTGGTGAGTAATATGAACATATATGCCAGATGAGAGGAAGTTCTAGAAAAAAGCTAATTCCAGATATCAGAGAGTAACTATAGAAATAGAAAAGTAATTTCTTTTTTTTGTCTCGCGAAAGCCAACGACTGATATAATAAAAAATCGTTGAAATGCTTATGATTTCTACAAGCCCAAGCCAACCAATTTGTTCAAATAATCCATTTATTGTGACCATAGGTCCCCTTTTTTTCTTACCATAAATCAGAATTCTTATTTTGTATAGATGTAGTTATTTGTTTATGTGGATATTGTATTGAATTGGCTTAATGTTCTATCGCAGTTTTTTGTGATAAACTATCAATACTTTTTAGTATGATTTGTAGTGGTGGCAGTAATAGTTCAAGGAATATAAATGACAGATCAAAGAGAAATTACTATTTTGACCGGTGATAGACCAACGGGAAAATTACATCTTGGTCATTATATTGGGTCCCTTGTGAATCGCGTTGCTCTTCAAGAGAAGTATAAACAATTTATCATTATTGCAGATGTTCAGGCGTTGACGGATAATTGGGAACATCCGGAGAAACTGAAGAAAAATATTCTAGACGTTGCTTTGGATTATTTAGCTGTCGGTATTGATCCAAACAAATCGACGATATTCATCCAATCAATGATTCCTCAAATTGCCGAACTTACTATGTTTTATTTGAATTTGGTTACCGTCGCTCGTTTAAAGCGTAATCCTACAGTTAAAAATGAGATACAACAAAAAGGATTTGGCCAAACCTTACCGGCAGGTTTTTTTGTTTATCCGGTAAGTCAGGCCGCAGATATTACTATTGTTAAAGGTAATTTGGTTCCCGTTGGTGAAGATCAGTTGCCTATGATAGAACAAACAAATGAAATTGTTCGTTCATTTAATCGTATTTATAACTGCGATGTTTTGGTAGAGGCTGAAGCTCTTATTCCTAAGTTTGCACGTCTTCCTGGGATTGATGGACAAGCAAAAATGGGCAAATCTCTCGGTAATGCAATTTATTTATCTGACCCTATAGATGTGTTGTCAGAAAAAGTAATGAGCATGTACACTGATCCTGGACATCTTCGTGTTCAAGATCCGGGAAAAGTTGAAGGAAACGTCGTATTTACCTATCTAGATGTTTTTGCACCGGATTCTGCCGAAGTTGCCGAGCTTAAAGCTCATTATCAGCGCGGTGGTCTTGGTGATGTAAAACTTAAACGAAGATTGATAGATATACTTAATACGTTTCTTGAGCCAATTCGTGAACGAAGAAAACAGCTAGAACAAGACCCTGAATATGTAATGAATATTATTTATGAAGGGACACAAAAGACATTAGCGGTTGCTGAAAATACAATGAAAGAAGTGCGAGAAACAATGAAGTTGAATTACTTTCACCAGTAGGCAAGATTGTTTTAGTAAAAGACTTTATTTTGTTGTTCGGCATGTGCTAACATTTGTGAGAAGTTCTTAATATGAAAGGGAGATCATGAAGTCTTACATTGATCGAGCAAAGTTCGGCTTTTCAAACTATTTTCTTTTTTCTTTGTTAGCGGCTCTATTTTTTGTTGTTCTAGTTTTTATAGCTATTTATAATTGGTGCGTAACATCAAAAGAGTTATTTGGAGACATATTATCAAAAGATGTTGCAGCGTTAGCTAACGTTGTAGAGCGAATTGATAAAGAGTGTAGAATACTAAGTTTTGATAATCAAAAAAACATTATAAATTTTTTAACCGTTACATCTTTTGTAAGCTCCGAAGTTGGTTCTCTTAATTTAGAGTATCCCAAAAAATGGCAAGGTCCATATGTAGATGATAATCCAACGTATCAGGAAAAAGAATATATGGTCGTTAGGACAAAACATGGATACTTTTTAACCCCTGGAGAAGGTGTTGTCCTTCCTAATGGAAAAGCAATAGGCAAAGATATCGTTTTGGATGAAGATGCTGATATTGCTGCAATGGCAAAAGAAGGCGGTCCTTTGTGGTTTGAGGATAAAGCATTGGCGGTAAAATTGAATATAAGTACGTCGACGAGAGATGTTTTTAATCAATTGCCAATGGAGAGGATATAAAGCATTAACTCTTTATCTTTTTTACTTTGATTTCTAGATTATCTCTTTGAGAGTTTCTTTTATTGTTTATAGTTTCTTTTGCCCTATGCGGGCAGCACAAATATATTGCTTGCCCAATATATTTGATACAAGGGCACAAACGTATCGTTTGATCACTTTCCGCGCAATTCATGGCATGTCTACATGGCTGGGTTCAAGACGAAAGCAGGAGCCATACGCATCCATTCAGTGCGCTGCCGGAATTTTCATTTGTGCTTATCGGCCTCTGGCCGATTTTTATTTTGAAGTTCATTCACGCCGATCCCGAAGGTTAGGCAAGTTGAGCCGTAGGCGAGTGCTTGCCGTTTCGGCGTCAGGGATCAAAGGGAACGTTGGCACATTTTCATCCAATACTTTTGTGTGCGCAAAAGTATTGGTGTTGCCCGCATAGGGCAAAAGAGATTTTAAATAAAAATTTAGCTAATGATCTCGAATTAAATAACCAAAAATAATAAAAATAAAAAATTGATTATATATTTAAGTTTTTTTCACAAACTGAGCATCAAGTTTTTTTGTTCCTGACCTGAAACTAATCGTCAAATAAACTTTTGATGCACTCTTTTCTTCAACCTTTTTAACGATGCCGATACCGAATTTCGGATGACAAACAGGTTGATTTTTTTTCCATGATGTTGATGTTTTTATTGGATTTGATTGTTTTTTTGTAGAAGTGTTTCTCTTGTTTGTTTTGTGTACGGTTGCAGATCCAAAGGTCAAAATAGAAGATGATTCTTTTTTCTTTTGTCCTAACCAATCAGCCATAAATTGTGAAATCTGTTCGGTATTCCAATATGAAATATCTTCTTGTCGTGATAAGCGAGAAGGGATTTCTTTTAAAAATCGTGACTGAATCTGTTCGGTCATTTGTCCGTATGTATAACGATAGCGTGAATGAGTTATAATTAATCTGTCTTCTGCACGTGTAATTCCTACATACAAAAGACGTCGTTCTTCTTCTACCGCCTCTTCCAGCTCTAATGAGCGCGAACTTGGAAGTACTCCTTCTGCAAGTCCTGCAATTATGACCGTTTCAA
>Ga0180434_10004711_pt1 | contig 16460 bp, 13 predicted proteins | sample SS_ome_7_FD_132453 | JGI IMG/M metagenome (GOLD analysis project Ga0180434, IMG submission 132453) | Hypersaline lake sediment archaeal communities from the Salton Sea, California, USA - SS_1_D_2 metaG | ecosystem: Environmental > Aquatic > Non-marine Saline and Alkaline > Hypersaline >...
CCGAGAGTGCGGGTGGCACGTTCGTCTCCGGCGGTTCGGCCGGCAATCTCTCGGCACTCGTGGTGGCCCGCGACACCGCCGAACAGCGCGGTTTGTCCGTGCGCACGCCGCGCGTCGTGGTCAGCGATCAGAGCCATTCCTCCATCGCCAACGCGCTGCGGATCACCGGGATGCGGCCGTTGATCGTGCCGACAACGGATGGGCGCATGACTCGCGCCGCGATCGAGCAGGCGCTGGTGGCCGACCCCGATACGGCCGGAGATCTCGTTGCGATCGTCGGCACCGCGGGGACGACCAACGCCGGCATCGTGGATGACCTGACCGCGTGCGCGGACTTTGCTACCGAACGCCGATTGTGGTTCCACGTGGACGGTGCCTACGGCGGCGCGGGCTTGCTGCTACCCGAACTGCAGGACCTTTATGCAGGTATCGAACGCGCTGATTCGCTCGTGATGGATCCGCACAAGTGGTGGTTCGCTCCCTACGATTCGGCGGCACTGATCTACCGCGAGCCGCGCTTGGCGCAGGCCGTCCACACCCAGGATGCGTCCTACCTCGACGTCATCCACGACGACGACGCCACCGATCTCAATCCCAGTGACCTCGCCTTCCACCTCACCCGGCGCGCCCGTGGGATGGCGCTGTGGTTCTCGATGGCGGTGAATGGCATGGACGCCTATCGCGACGCAGTCCGGGCCGGCGTGCAGATCGCCCGTTACGCCGCCGAGCGCATCGATGCGATGGACGAAGTCGAACTAATCCGACAGCCGGAATTGAGCATCGTGCTCTTCCGTCGCCGCGGCTGGGAACTAAGCGACTACGAGGCCTGGTCTGATCGGCTACTACGCAACCAGACTGCTTTCGTGACGGCCAGCGCGTGGTACGGCGAGCCCGTGGGCAGGCTTGCGTTCTTGCATCCGGCGACCACCACGCAGATGGTCGACGAAGTGCTGGGCAGTCTCTAGGTGGTGCGATTCACTAGTTTCCAGGTGGCCGGGAACAGCCCTGCGGCGAGCGCGATCTTCAGTGCGTCACCGAGAAGGAAGGGGATCATGCCCAAGCTGAGTGCGGTGGCCCAGGAGGCATCGATCGCGAACTTCAGGTAGCTCACGCCCACCGCGTAGATCACCACGTTGCCCAGAACCATCAACCCAGCGGTTCGCAGGGGAGTCCGGGTGGCGCCGTGTTCGGCCAGTCGGCCGACGATCCCGGCGGCCAAGATGAAGCCGAGGATGTAGCCGTAGCTCGCCCCGCCCCAGCCCGAGGACCCGGCCGAGAACCAGGGAACGCCGGCAGTGCCAGCCGCGGCGTAGACCACCATCGAGGCGACGCCGCGCCACGTTCCCAGGGCCGCGCCCACCAATAGCACCGCGAAGGTCTGCAGGGTGAGGGGAACGGGTGTGAACGGCAGCGGGATCACCACCTGCGCCGAGATACCCACGAAGGCCGAGCCGCCGAGCACCAAGGCGATGTTGGCTGCCTTCGTCGAGGCGATGTAGTCCCCGAGGACGCGGGGTGCCGGGGTGGCGATGGCCATGGATTCCTCCTCGCAGGGCTCCTCATGCGGGAAGCCGCGCAGCGAACCATACCGTTGGAGCCCTCCGGGTTACCCTGGTCTCGGCCTTCTCGGGGTACCCTGAAGGCCTATCGAAATACCGATCCGTTTCGGATCGCTGCTGGATGAGGACGCTGGGGAAGGCGACCCTCGATTCCAGGAGGCGATATGACGGTCGTGATCGATGCCCGCCGCGGCGCGGATTCTTCGCATGCGCGCGGCGTGCTTTTCGTGCATTCATGCCCTTGGGCGGTGGCCCCGCATCTGGAGTGGGCGCTGGCTCGGGTCTTCGCAACCACGGTTGACATCGATTGGGCCTCCCAGCCGGTTGCGCCGGGAAGTCAGCGCGCCGAGATCGTCTGGCATGGTCCGCTCGGCACGGCGTCGAGGATCGCCAGCGCGCTGGTGGCCTTCTCCACCATCCGCTTCGAGGTGACCGAGGATCCGGTTGACGGGCGCGAAGGCGAACGCTTCGCCGTCACTCCCAACCTCGGCTTGTTCCGCGGCACGATCGGTGTCCACGGGGATGTCCTTGTTCACGAAGAACGTTTGCGCAGCCTGATGGTCGGCGCCCGTGCGGGCGGACAAGAAGCGATCGGAGAAGTGCTCGAGGAGATCGATCGGCTGATCGGGACGCCGTGGGACGAAGAACTCGAGGCATTCCGGATGGCCCACGAAGGGGCTACTGTCCGGGTGCTCCACGAAGTCGTCTAGTAGCCGAAACGCGAATAGCGAGCGCAAGGACGAGAGCAAGCAGACACAGCACTAGGTAGAAGACATCTGCTGCGCCGACTTGATCGGTCAAGGTCGCGATCGCGTTCACGAACACGACGACGATGACGAACCACCATGCCCACGCCCTAGAAGGAACAGCGAAGTACGCCGCCGCAATCGCCAGGACGAGGGCAGCAAGGTTGACCGCAGCGGCGAGTCCGAACAGTGCCAAGCCGGTGCCCGAGGGCTCGCCACGCTCGATCGCGGTCGAGACACCGGCCGAACCGAGGAAGAACCAGGTGACGGCCAGAACAGCAAGGCTCGCGACGAGCCCGAAGCGGAGTTTGTCGTTCGTCAGACGCTGCAGGTCATGTCGGAGCCACAGCACAGCGGCGATTTGATCTTTCCGTGTCCATTGGGGCACACGGAGATCGCCACGTTGGTGCCATCGTCGAGGACGAGGACGTCATCGACGAGAGCCGCATCGCAGGCACCGCAGGTGGTGTTGACGGACATTCCGCACTGAGAACAGGTGTATAGGGCCATAGGCGCGAATGTAGCCCAGCGACGGGAAGTTGTCTTGCTCCTAGGACTTCCAGTCGTGCTTCCGATGCGAGCCATCACAAAACGGCTTGTCCTGGCTGAATCCGCATCGGCACAGGTAGACCGTTCCGGCTTCCTTGATGACGTTGCCGTCGGCGTCCTTGACAACCACACCGCCGGCAACCTGGTTCGGTCCGTCGAGCAGGGGCGTGATGATCACTTTGTCTTCGCTCATGGGCGCAGCATTGCAGGCGTAGCGACCGGATGCGCGCTGGGTCGTCTTACAGCAAGCCGTCGCGTGTCAGCTTGTTCAAGGCGATGTAGCCCGGGACCGTGGGAGCCCAGAAAGTGATGAGGCGGTAGAGCAGAACCGCCGAGACCGCGGTGCCTGCATCAAGGCCAGCGGCGGTCAAGCCCGCGGCGAGTACCGCTTCGACGGCGCCGAGGCCACCGGGGGTGGGTGCTGCCTGACCGATCGTGGCACCGGCGAGGTAGACCACGGCCACCACGGCGATGCTCAGAGAGCCGCCGAAGGCTCCTACGCAAGCGAAGAGCACGGCGATATAGGAAAGGTTGAGCAGCAAGATGCCGCCGATGCCTTCCAGCAGTTTCATCGGGCGCTGCGCCACCGTGATCAGCCGTGGGACAACTTCCTTGATCAGCGGGCGAATACGTCGTGAGATCTCCTTGCGGACCCGCGGGACCGTGAGCAGCGCAAGCACCACCACCGCGAGGGCGCCGACGGCGATCACCGCAGCGCGGGGCGGGTCGAAGGTGAAGTCGGTTGCTGTTCCTGCCGCGATGGTGAACCCGAGAAGTAGCACGATGTGGATGATGAAGGTCATCACTCCGGAGACGCCGACACTCGCGGCGGCCAGCGCCGGGTGCAGCCCGGACTTTTGCAGATAGCGCACGTTGATCGCGATGGATCCGAGAGTGGGAGGGGAGACCAGCGTTGCGAAGTCGCCGGCGACTTGCGCCATGAGGGTGCGTGACAGGCGCAGTTTTTCTGGCACGAATCCCGATAGAGACCACGCCGAGCCAAAGTAGGTCAGTAGCGAGAACAGCACCGCTGCGGCGATCCAGCGCCAATCTGCGGTGGTGACCAGCGTGACCAGATCGACCTGCGCGAGTTGGGATAGCAGGACGTAGCCGGCGATGGTGCCAACCAGCACCATGATCAACGTGCGCGGCTTGATGCGCTCGAACTGGATCGTCTCTTCGTCGGCTCCTGGGCGGATCTCGACGAGTCGATCTCGCAGCGAGACCATCATCCCTTTGTGCTTGCGCAGTTGCGCGCGAGTGGTGCGCGAGAGCGCGACCGGCTGGAGCGCCGGCAGCGCCTTGCCGATGCCCTCGAGACCCAGGATCGACCGACCGGTACCAACGGCGCGATCTACGTCCGTGAGCATTGCCAGCGTGCACAGCATCTCGGCTACGTCGATGCGCATCGAGACATCGCTTGCAGCGACCCCGCCGGTGTCGTGGCCCGTCAGCCAGATGGTGCCGTCGGCGGCGCGCAGCAGATGATCTGCATTGAGAGCGCGATGGGATATCTGGTGCTCGTGCAGTGTCCGGACGGCCCGCCAGGCACCCTTGAGATCGTCGTCGGTGATTTCAGTGAGTTCACTGAAAGGGACGCCGTCGAGATGTTGGTAGGCGAGCACGCAGGAGTCGGGGCCTACTTCGGAGGCTAGGAGCAGGCGTGGCTCGGGCACGCCTGCTGCTTCCCCGGCATAGGAGACAAGGGCGGCGTGCTCGAGAGCTCGGCGCATGTTGAAAGCCGAGTTACCCGGCTCCTCGCGCAAGCGCAACGACGTCCAGATCGCCTGGGCCAATCCCGCACCCTCGAGATCGCGATCCAACACGGTGATCTGCAGGGTCTCACCGGCTCGGGTGGTGCCCAGGTAGCGCCTACCGCGACGGGTGGATTCCTGCGCGCGCAGCATCGTCACCGGGAGTCCACCGCGATCGAGGGCATCGGCCACCTCGGCTCCGCTTGGGCGTGTGGTGGGGGTACCGAATCCGTATCGGATCGCTAGGCCCATCGCCCAGCCGATCGCAAGGGAGGCGCCCAATCCGGCAACGGAGATCGTGGCACTGAGCACGGCGACGATGATCAGTGAGCCCATAACCAAGGACGACAACACGTTCCACGGGCGTCTGCTCATCAACCGCGATGCGGTGATGAAGGCGAGTAAGCCGCCGAGCACCGGCGTGGTGGCGGCGTTGTTGGGGTCGGCTGAACCGGTCAGGGTGATCAGCAGTCGCGCATCACCGAATTCCGAGACCAGGATGGACAGACCAGTCAGGACGACAGCGGCAACGAGAAGTGCGACGAGGGCGTCCAAGAGTTGACGGACTCGGCGACGCACGATGAGTGCGATGGCACCACCGATCGGCAGCAGCAAGGTGCCGATGCCGCCGATGATGTTGAGTACGAGGACTACCCCGTTGGGCAACAGCCGTGCACCGCCGGCGAGGTCCTCTTCCAACCCCGTGGCGGTGCCGGTCGCGAACCAGCCCAGCGCGACCGAGCCGGCGGCGATGGCGAGAGCCAGGGCTAGGCGAGCCAGGTCGAGAGGTCGGCGAAGTCGGCGGGGGATCACCCCGTCTTCGATGACGATGGTCCCCGCCGGCGTAACACCGTCGCCCCCGGGGGGTCCGGAGCGTCCCGGGTAGCTGGGGTAGCGCGCCGGGGAATCCGAGGGTGCGGCTGGGGGTGCGATGGCAGCGTCGGCAAGCACTCGGTCGCGAAGGTCGGGTTCATCGACGGGGACCGGCAGCGGGCCGGCGATGGTCCATTCGGTGCGCAGCGTCGACTCCGGGGCCGCCTCATCTGGCCGCGTGTCGTCGCTCACCGGTCGATGGTGTCACACCGTGGTGGTATCCATGGCCTGTGCGCGCGCGGCTGGACCTCACGCCGCTACCTGCCATGCCCGCCCCCGATCTCGATGCGCAGCAGCGGGCTGTAGTGGCGCACCGCGAGGGACCCTTGCTGGTCCTCGCTGGTCCAGGTACGGGCAAAACCACCACCATCGTGGAATCCGTCGTGGCCCGACTTGCCGAGGGGGAGGATCCGGAGTCCGTCCTCGTGCTGACCTTCGGGCGGCGAGCGGCGCAGGAGTTGCGCGATCGGATCGCCGCCCGCCTCGGTGGTGGGCTCCTGCCTCAGGTGGCCACCTTCCACTCCTTCGCCTACGGACTGCTTCGGGCGAGTGCGTCGAGCGAGGAGTACTCCGATCCGCCGCGGCTGCTGTCCGGGGCCGAGGAGGATCAACGCATCCGTGAGTTGATCCGCGGGACGGTGGAGGACGGCTCTGTCGACTGGCCGGAGGACCTCTCCGAGGCCTTGGGCACGCATGGGTTCGCCGTTGAAGTGCGGACGATGATCGCGCGGATGCGCGAACGCGACATCAGCCCGAGCCGATTGCGTCGACTCGCGGCGCAAGTGGGGCGTCCGGAATGGGTGGCGGTAGCCGATATTGCGGCGCAGGAAGAGGACGTCATGGTCCTCGAGAACGTTCTGGACTACGCGGAATTGATGCGCCGCGCCGTCCTGCGCGCAAGCGAACCGGAGGTGCGGGAAGTCCTGCACAGGCGCATTCGCTCGATCTACGTCGATGAGTTCCAAGACACCGATCCACTGCAGGTGCACTTGCTGCGCCGCATTGCTGGTCCGCGCTGCTCGGTGGTGGCCGTTGGCGATCCGGATCAGGCGATCTACGCATTCCGTGGAGCGGACGTGCGCGGAATCCTGGATTTCCCGCATACCTTCCTCGCCGAGGATGGATCCTCCGCCGAAGTGGTCGCACTGCGCTCGGTGCGCAGGTACGCAGCCGCTATCGCCTCCGCCGCCCGGGCGGCGCTGGCTCCCGCGGCCTTGCCCGGCCTTCCGGCGCAGACGCAACGGGAGCACCGAAATCCCTTCGTGCCCGATGATCCTGCCGAGACGACCCCGGTGCGCGTCTTGTCTTGCCCGTCTATCACGGTTCGCGATGCTCGGGTGGCCGAGCAGATCTTGGCCGCCCACGTGCATCACGGCCTCGCCTGGCGGGATATGGCCGTTCTGGTGAGGACCTCCGATGATCTCATCGGCATCGAACGGGCGTTGACCCTCGCGGGAGTCCCGGCCGCTGTCACGGTCGATGAGGTACCGCTGCACGCCGAGCCGGCCGTCGCGCAGTTACTTGCCGTCATCGACATCGCTGCACACCCCGAGCGAGTGCGCCCAGAACGGGTGATCGATTTGCTCGCCGGCCCGATCGGGCGCGTTGATCCATCTGCCATGCGTCGGTTCGGCCGGGAACTTCGCGACGCGCGACGGTCTACCGGAGCACCGGTGCTCGCCGGTCGGGAGTTGATCGCCGAGGCGATTATGGGAGCAGAACCGCTCCCTTCGACCATCGAGCCGACATCGCCGCTGGCGCAGGCGGTCCAGCGAGTGCGCTCAGTACTGGCCGACGTTTCGGCACTGATCGAATCCGGGGCCGCGGTGGGTGACGTGCTGTGGGCTGCCTGGACGGGAGGTGAACCCGGGCACGGGTGGCCGCAGCGGCTGCGCGATCAAGCCTTGGGTGGCTCGTCGATGGCCCATCACGATCTCGATGCCGTGATGGCGTTGTTCGCCACGGCCGAACGGATCAGCGAGCGGTATCGCGGGGTCTACGGCGTTAGCGCCTTCCTGGCCACGTTGCGCGATCAAGCGATCCCCGCGGAAGCGATCGCTGATACCAGCACCTACCGCGATCCGGATGTGGTTCGCATCATGACCGTGCACCGCGCCAAGGGATTGCAGTGGCCCCGTGTGTGGGTTGTCGGACTCGAGGAGGGACGCTGGCCCAACCTGCGCGCACGCGGTTCACTGCTTGGCGTACAAGAACTCCAGGAGGCTGGCGATGCGCAGTCTCGCGGCGATACGGTCGCTGCCTTGGTGCGTGAGGAGCGCAATCTGCTGTACGTCGCGTGCACCCGGGCTCAAGACCGTCTGACGTTGATGTGCGTCGATTCCGGTGACGCTGGAGACGAACGCCCGAGCCGCTTCGTCGATGACCTCGTCCGCGCTGGGTTCCCAGTGGAGCCCGCATCCAACAGTGTCGATTCCATCGCGAGTTGGCCCGCGCTCGTGGCCGAACTCCGCGTCATCCTCGCCGACACCACTGCCCCCGAAACGGCCCATCGGCAGGCCGCCGCGTTGCTCGCGGCGATGGCCCGAGCGAAGGACGCGACGGGCACACCCTGCGCCCCGGGTGCCGACCCTGCGAATTGGTGGGGCATTCGCGCATTGTCCGAGGGCCCGGTGCCGTTGCGAGATCCGAACGAACCCATAGCGCTTTCCGGATCGAGCCTGGACGCGCTGCGCGAGTGCTCGATGAAGTGGTTCCTCGACCATGAGGTCCACGCCGAAACGATGCGGGGCTCGGGAACCGCCTTCGGAAGCATCGTTCATGCCGTGGCCGATCATGTTGCCAAGGGGGATATCCCCGAGGACATCGAGGCTATGGATGCCTACATCGATCGGGTGTGGTCCGCCGTGGAATTCGAAGCGGCATGGAAGTCTCGATCCGAACGCGCTGAGGCGAAGCGCTGCTTGGAGCGGTTCTTGCGCTACCACCAAGGACGAATACGCGAACTCGTGGACACCGAGCGATTCTTGGCAACCGAGATCGAGGTGCCCTCATCCGATGGCGGCACCGAGACCGTTGCGATTCGTGGCTACCTCGATCGAATCGAACGCAACGACAACTCCGAGTTAGTAGCGATCGACCTCAAGACGACTACCGCAGTGCCGACCAAGGCGCAGACCGCCGAGCACGGTCAACTCGGCCTCTACCAACTGCTACTTCGCGAAGAGCCGGAATTCGATGCACCGATCGGTGGCGCAGCACTCGTGCAGTTGCGTAAGGATGCCGGCGCCTCCGATCCCGCACCCAAGGAGCAATTCCAAGAGCCACTCGGAGCAGAAGGCGAGCGAAGCTGGATCGAGGACGCCTTGGCGCAGGCGGTGGACACCATCCGTAGCGAGGACATAGTTGCTCGGGTAGGCAAGCAGTGCTCCTACTGCACATTCCAGCGGGTTTGCCCGGCGAAGAATCAAGTACTCAGCGTGATCGACCTCGGGCTGCCTGGGGATATTGCCGACGTGGATCGGACGAAGCGATGAGCAACGCATTCGGTCGCGATCAGTTGGCCAAGGCACTCGGTTTCTCTCCGAGTGATGAGCAGTGGGAGGCGATTAGCGCTCCCTTGGAGCCCGGTGTGATCGTGGCAGGGGCGGGGACGGGTAAGACCACCTCGATGTCCGCACGGGTTGCCTATCTGGTCGGTACCGGCCAAGTAGCTGCCGATCGAGTGCTGGGTCTGACTTTCACGAACAAGGCCGCAGCCCAGCTGCTCTGGGCGTTCCGTACGCGCACGGCTGCTGTCTCATCAGCCAAGGGATCGGAGGTCATCGAACCTACTGTGTCCACGTACCACGCGTTCGCCGGTCGTGTGGTTTCTGAGTTCGGGATGCGGATCGGACGCGAGCCGGATGCGACCTTGCTCACCGACAGCGGCAAGCACCAGCGGGCGTATTCCTTGGTATGCGGAGCAGAGGCTGATGGCAGCGATTCTCTCGGCGATCGCCTCGCCGCACTAGGGAAGAGTCCGGTGTCACTGACAGAGCAGATGCTCGCCCTCGACGGCGAGCTCAGCGAGGTGGACATCGAGCCCGAATCGATCGTCGAACACGATCGGGAACTAATCCAAATGCTGCAGCAGATGGGTGCCACACGAGGTATCGGCCGCGACATTGCGCAGGCGGCAACCCAACGGATCGCGTTGGCCCAACTGGCGACGCGATGGCGCGAATATAAGGAGTGGCGCGACCTATGGGACTACTCAGACCACATACGCCTGGCGCGCGATGTAGTACGTCGCTTCCCGGAAGTGGCTGCCGAGATACGTCGTCGATACGACATCGTCTTACTCGATGAGTATCAGGACACCTCGATAGCCCAGCGGGGACTGCTGCAAGCGATATTCGCAGATGGCTTCCCGGTCACCGCGGTAGGCGATCCGTGTCAGGCCATCTACGGCTGGCGCGGTGCCAGCGTCGACAACATCGAGTCCTTTCCCGATCACTTCCCCAAATCGGACGGCACTCGCGCACGCCGGTACTCACTATCGGAGAACCGACGTTCCGGTCCGGCTGTGCTCCATGTGGCTAACGAGATCGCCACGGATCTGCGCGCCGAGCACGAGGCGGCTTTGCCGCTCGTCCCGGCCGAGCAGGCAGCGGCGGCACGTGTCGAGGTCGCGCTGTTCGAGACCATCGAGGATGAAGTCGATTATCTCGCGCATGCGATACGCGACAGGCACCTCGCGGCCGAAAGGTTGCACGCAGGTGGCGGAGAGCGCGCCACTATCGCGGTGCTGTGCACCACGGGCGCTGATATCCGACGTATCGATTCCGCACTGGTCAAACTGGGCGTACCTACGCAGGTGACAGGCGCCGCTGCGTTGCTTGCCGACCCAGCTGTCACGGATCTACGTGCCCTGTTGGAGGTGGTGCACGAGCCCACCGCGAATGCCTCGATGGTGCGTTTGCTGACCGGTGCCCGCTGGCGGGTGGGTGCGCGCGATCTGGCTGCTCTCGGTGGACGCGCAAGCGACCTCGCCGGTGGCCGATCCCGCGTGCATGCGCGAACGATCGATGAAGCCCTGGAGGAGGCGGTGGTCGGCAGCGATCCGGTTGACGTCGTTTCGCTCGCCGATGCCCTGGCCGATCCCGGTGATTCGGATCGTTACTCCCCGCAGGCTCTGGCGGCCTTCGCGGACATTCGAGTGTTGATCGAAACACTGCGGATGAATCCGGGGGAGTCCGTTGTGGATGTCAGTGCCCGTGCCATGGCAGCGCTAGGTGTGGACATCGAAGCGCGCGTCAACGATCCCTCAGGGTCCTCGAGTGCTGCCCTCGCCGATTTCCTGACGCTGGCGGCGGAGGTGACCGACTCCGATCCGCGTATCGGCCTCGGTGGTTTCCTAGCTCGATTGCGTGATGCGGAACGCTTCGACGTCACCATCTCGCACACGCGGCCGGCTATCGAGGGCGCGGTGTCCTTGATGACGGTGTACGCAGCAAAGGGCTTGGAGTTCGCGTCGGTCTTCGTTCCGTTCGTGAGCGATGGTGCTTTCCCCGGTGGACGCAACCGTGGCCGTTGGACCACTGGTGCCGGTGTTGTTCCGTGGCCGCTTCGACAAGACGCCACCCCCGGGCTGGCCACTTTCCCCGATGGCAACAACGATTCGGTGAACAAGCAGCACGAGCGGTACCTGGAGCAACTGCGTGAAATAGGCGACCGCGATCACGAGCGGCTGGCATACGTCGGACTTACCCGTGCGGAACGCTCCCTCACCGTCACCGGACACTGGTGGGGTCAAGGGCAGGCCTCGCCGCGCGGACCGCATCGATTCCTCGCCACTATCGCCGAGGCGGTGCGCTCGGGTGATCCGGACTTGTGTCGAATCGTCACCTGGGCCTCTGCTCCCGAAGCAGGGGCGGTTAACCCGGTGAGCGCAAGCTCGAGTGAGACCTGGCCCCAGCACACTCCGCAGATGCGTCTCGAACAACTGGAGCGCGCCGCGAATGCAGTCCGCGCTGCGAGTGCCGATACCCCCGAGTCAACCCAATTGACGATGTCTACGTCCTCGGTAACCGATCGCGATCAGGGCGAAAGTTGGCACCACCGAATGCAGGTCCTGCACGACACCTTCGAGACGTTGCGCACGAAGGCTCAGCAACCGATCGATGAGCCCGTAGTGAGGCTGGGCCCGCATGTCGGTGCCACTACCTTCTTGCGGGCGCTGACCGATCCCGACCAACTGGCCTTGGACCTACTGCGCCCGATGCCCCGGGAGCCCTCACCCGCAGCGGCCCGTGGCATCGCGTGGCACGCCTGGGTTGAGACGGTCTTCGGGCAGCAATCGTTGTGGGGCACCGACGACCTGCCCGGTGCGGCTGATTCCGACATCGCCAGCGATGAGCAACTCGAGCGCCTCAAGACCGCCTTCGAGCGAACTCGCTATGCGGCAATGCACCCGATCGCGGTGGAGCGGGCGTTCTCGTTGGTGGTGGGGGGGCGTGTCATCAACGGGCGCATCGATGCCGTCTTCGATATCGACGGCCGCTTCGAAGTGGTCGATTGGAAGACCGGTAGTACCGCGAGTGTGGATCCACGCCAACTGGCCGTCTACCGGCTTGCCTGGGCACGGATGCAGGGAGCGGACTGGCGGGATGTCGATGCCGCGTTCGTGATGGTCGCCACCGGGGAGGAACTGCGCCCGAACACCGATAACGAGGTGCTGGATCTGGTCGCGCTCAACTGATCAGCGCGAGTCCTCATCGGGCACCGCAACCGGCTCGATTGGTTCGACCGATTCGTCCTTGGACGGTGCGCGGGCTTCGTCGGCCTCGACGATAGCTTCACCGGCTTCCTCGGTGGGAGTTCGACGGGTGCCGACCAGGCCGCGCATCCATTCACGCGCCGGTTCCTCGACCACTTTCCACATCAACCAGGCAATCACCATCGCACCGGCGATCAAGGCGACCACGCCGATCGCATAGAGCGCCCCGCCCTCGATACCCGCTGCGTTCATTCCCGCGCGCCACAGGCCCATCCACACCAGATGGGTCATGTAGAGCGAGTAGGAGATGAAGCCGCCCAACACGAGTGCTCGCGTTGACAAGGCTCGTGCCATGCCTCCGCGGGCCAGCGCCAGAGCGCCGATCCAGGCGATCAGTAGCGGCACCAAGGTGAGATGGAAGTAGGGAGGCAACGGTTCGGCATCGGGATTGATGGCATTTGCGGGCGGTTGCGCCGCAGGGAGGCGGGCGAGGACCACCGCTCCGGCGACTACAGCCAAGGGCAAGAGCAGCGAGAGCGCCTCGGCGCCTCGTTGCACGAGTCGTCCGCCATCGACCAGCCGCTGGACGATCAGGTAGGTGATGGCGCCGGCAATGAACTCGGTCCCGATCCGGTAAGTCGAGCCCCAGTTATTCGTGTAGTACGGATCGCTAGTGCCCAATCCGTATCCGACCAACGGAGTCAGGACGGCAAACCACGCGATCACCAATACGAACGTCGGCACCTTCTTGTGCAGGCGCCATAGCACCAATACGAGCAGTGGGAAGATCAAGTAGGCGAGCCACTCCATGGAAAGAGACCACGCGACGAAGTTCCACCCCCGCTCGGGGTTTGCGCCCCACTCTTGGATGAGGAGCAGGTTCTTGATGAAATCGATCGGGTTCCACCAGTCCCGGTCCACCGATTCCCCGACAAGTCGCGCTTGTGCGAAGACTGCGAGACCCGCAATGACGAGCATCACCACGTGGACCGGGTAGATGCGGGCCAGACGCAGCCACCAAAAGCGCAAAGTGGCCTTCGCCTTGGCCGTGTGGCCCATCCGATTCAGGTAGGTGTGGGTAAGGATGAACCCCGAGAGAGCGAAGAACAGATCGACGCCCAATCTCCCCACCCGCATCACATCGCCGAGGACTGGGATCGCAAGAAGCCCGAGCACGTTGAAAGGCCCTTGTAGGTGGTAGGCGAAGACCCAAAATGCGGCCACGAAACGTATCCCCGTCAACTGGCGGATGAACACGCTCACCTGCAACACCTTAGGCTCGCGGCGAACGTGATTGGGGAGCGCAGGTGCGAATGTCGGATCCGCAGTGGTGGCTGCTTGATGATCTCGTCCTGGCTAGATCCACTATCGACCGGGCAGCCGAGCGACGCGCAGATTCGGCGTGGGTTGCGCAGGCGCTCGCCGATCCTGCTAGTCGGTTCGTTCACGTACACGAGGGCAGCGCGCTGCTCGACAACGATGCCCTGGTCCTAACTGGGTCCCCAGCCTTCGATGTCGACACCACACTGTTGGGGGTAGATGACTCTGGCGTTGCATTCTTCTGCGTGCACCACGAGGAACTGCCGCGGGATCTGAAGCAAGGAACCTGGTCGGACTTACGGATGGCCGGTTCGAATCTGGATGCCATGGATGCTGGCTTGATGGTGGCAGCGGTCGCGCTGGATAACTGGTCGCGTTCGCATCGACATTGCCCACGCTGCGGTGGACAGTTGTCATGGAATGAAGCTGGCTGGTCTCGGCGATGCGAACGCGATGCCACCTCGCACTTCCCGCGGACTGATCCAGCCGTGATTGTTTTGGTAAGAGACGAGTTCGATCGTGCGTTGCTCGGTCGGCAGGTGCGGTGGGAACCGACGTGGTTCTCCACTTTGGCCGGCTTCGTGGAGGCGGGTGAATCCGCCGAGGCGGCGGTGCGTCGCGAAGTGGAGGAGGAGTCAGGGGTGCGCATCGGCCAAGGGCCGAGCGATGTCCGCTACCTCGGCTCCCAACCGTGGCCCTTTCCTGCTTCCTTGATGCTTGGCTACCACGCATACGCACACGATCCGACCATCGATGTCGATGGCGAAGAGATCGCCGAGGCACGCTGGTTCACCCGCGAGGAGCTAGCCGACGTATGCAATACCGGCGAGATCTCACTTCCGCCCGCGGTGAGCATCGCGCGCAAACTGATCGAACGTTGGTACGGATCCCCACTGCCGGGGGATTGGTCCCGACCACTCACGCGACCTGCCCGCTAGCCGATGTGGATACCGGACTAGTTCGCTAACGCCTCCAACTTGGCGACGAGTTCCTTATAGGGCGGGTTGGTCATAGTCGAGCCGTCGGGGAACACGACAGTGGGGACCGTTTGGTTCCCGGCATTGGCGTTCTCCACGAAGTGCGCAGCGTCCGGGCTGTGCTCGATGTCGATCTCGGTGAATTCGACGCCTTCGCGCATCATCTGTGACTTCAATCGCTGGCAATAGCCGCACCACACGGTGCTGAACATCGTCACGCTGCCCTGGGCAGGGATCCACGGATTCTCGGACACCCCCGCAGGGTACTGGGAAGCGTGAATGTGCTTACACGGTCATCAGTTCGGCGGCACCGAAGGAAACGCTGAATCGTTCGCACCAGATCGTCACACTGGTGAGGTCTGAGATGTCAGCATCAGCCGGAATCGGATAGTTCTGGTTTCCCTTGTTGCCCTTGAGGGCTCCGAGGCTGAGGTACTCGTCGTCGTCGAAGACGAACCAGCCGTCTCGGCCTTCAATGACAGGGGCCGCAGCGAGCCAGACCTTGAGGTCGGGACCGTTATCGGTATCCAGGCCCACCAGCCGCAAGACCCGGCTGCCGTCTTCCAGCGTGATGATGCGTGCCGTGCCTGCGGTCGGGTGTTCGTGGGAGATGAATGCCCCCTCGGCGATGATCGTCCGCTTCGGCCGTGGATCTTCGTTCGCTCCAGCGGCTGGCGATGGGCTGACCTCGCTTGCAGCCGTCGGTTCGCTCTCGGCGGTGTTCTCGCCTTGCCCGGTCTCATCGTCTGAGGCATCGGGTTCGCTTTGTTGGACCGACGCGACTGTTGGCAAGTCCTCGTTCACTGTCACGTCGATGAACAGACGCCATGGCTGGAATGCGGCCAGCGCGACTACCAGGGCAACCGAGGCCACAACGGCTACGGGGATGACAACCATCGGTCGACTCCACCAGTGTCCCTTTGTCACAGCGCGCCCCTTGCTGTCGTGCCCCGTTTATCACGATGCCTTCGCGAAAGTACGAGTCCGACGCAGCACACGCCCTCGATGGTTCCATGAGACCACGAACGCAGCCGTCCAGTGACCGATCAGCCATGGATATGGTGGCGATATGTCCGAAGCGGATATCGACGTTAGGCATCATCGGTTAGTGCACGTGGGTTCCATTCCTTTCGATCCGCACCGATTGATCTACGCCACGATCATCTTGATGGTGACCCTCGCGGCAGCGGGGGATGTGGATATCGACATCATCAGTGGTCAAGGTCTCGGCGATCTGTTGGCGGTCGTGTTCTTCCCGTTGCTGGCACTCGCCTTCGCACACAGCTTCTCCGATGCCATCGATATCCAAATCCGCACCGGTAGGCGATTGACGCGTGCGGATCGGCTCGTACTGCTACGCGACGGATTGCAGTACCTGTCGGTCGGAGTGCCGGTGATCATCCTGGGTGTGGTGGTGTCGATTTCAGGCGGCAACATCGGCACAGTGGTAGACGTTGCGGGAGACCTGTACGCATTGAGTCTGATCTTCTGGGGCGTTTTCGCTGCGCGAGCGGCCGGCCTGGGGAAGTGGGCTCAAGTTCGCTACGGACTCGTATACGGAGCACTCGGCCTTGGCATCGTCATCGTGGAGTACGCGATCTTGCACTGATCGCCGATACCGACGTCGGAGTCCCGTGGCACCATCGCCCCCGTGGATCCCCAAGAGGTGCTCTCCGGCCTCGACGACGAGCAACGAGCCGTCGCCGAGACCTTGGAGGGTCCGGTCATGGTGCTCGCGGGCGCCGGAACCGGCAAGACCCGTGCCATCACCCACCGGATCGCCTACGGCGTGCTCACCGGGGCCCATGAAGCGCACCGCACCCTCGCGGTCACGTTCACCAATCGGGCAGCGGGCGAGTTACGTGGGCGCCTGCGCGGACTCGGGGTCAGCGGGGTTCAGGCTCGAACCTTCCACGCAGCCTCGCTGAGGCAATTGCGCTACTTCTGGCCGCGGATTTCCGAAG
>Ga0180434_10004713_pt1 | contig 16451 bp, 16 predicted proteins | sample SS_ome_7_FD_132453 | JGI IMG/M metagenome (GOLD analysis project Ga0180434, IMG submission 132453) | Hypersaline lake sediment archaeal communities from the Salton Sea, California, USA - SS_1_D_2 metaG | ecosystem: Environmental > Aquatic > Non-marine Saline and Alkaline > Hypersaline >...
AATAAACCACCCACGTGGCAAGCCACGGGGTATTGATTCTAGAATAGTCGCAACTGGTTAATATCATCTACATTGCCTTGATTCTTAACATATTTCTTTACGACTTCCCAATTACCTCTTTCTCCAACAGTAGCTACATAATAACCATCAGTCCAAAACTCTCCTCCCCATAAACTCTTCTTCACTTCAGGAAACGTCTTAAATATTTCTCTAGCTGTGATGCTCTTAAACGTTCTTACCATTTCTCCAATACTGTATTTTGGATGAAAAGAGCACAAAATATGAATGTGGTTTTTATCACATCCTATTTGTTCAAAATCAATTTCATACCGTTCACTTATTTCTTTGCTCAAATCCAAGATCTTTTTCTCTATCCTTTTATCAAGCAGAGCTTTTCTGTACTTTACAGGAAAAACAATGTGATAGTGCGTTTGATATGCACAATGATTTGCTTTTCTTACTTTCACCCAATGAATGGTAACTTAAATCTTTACCCCGTGGCAAGCCAACGGGGAAAACAGCAAGTTTTAGCCGCAGCTCTTGGCATCATTCTTTTTGGTTATACCAATTCTTCTCTTCCTATGTGGGTTGCCATATTTATCATGGGGTTAGGAGCAACTGTCACGTCTGTGAATACATTCAAGCTTGTTTCAAATTGGTTTCCCTCCTCACATTTTCCTTTCATGGTCGGATGGACAATTGTAGCCAGCATCATTGGAGCTGTCATTGGACAACCTTTAACTCTTCTCCTTATAAAAAAGTTTGGCTGGACTAAAGTCCTGATCAACTATGGAATGGTTGGGATTCTCTTAGCTCTTGTTTTTTTCCTCTGTATCCGCGATCAAAACTGCCGAATTCTTCCAAAGCCTGAGCTCTTCCGATTAGGAGCCTCAGCTAAAAAAGTCTTCAAGACCCCTCATAACTATTTGATTGCTTTAGCATTTGGTTTAGCAATAGCTCCCTGGCTTTCCTTCACTGGCCGTTGGCATGATCCCTTTTACACAGTCGTCTATCATCTAAGCCCAAAGCAAGTTTCCTTCATCAACCTCATTGACCTAATCACTTTTGCTGTTGGGGCATTATTTTTTGCACTTTACGCACAAAAGCTTAAAAAACGAAAAGTTTTGATGGCAAGCGGAGTCCTAGGATCATTACTTTTTGTTTGTCTAATTTTTTATGCACCTCATCTCACCTTTGAGGGACTCGCCGTTTTAAGTGGCCTTGCAAGTTTTTTTATGAGCAGCGTAACCTTATCTTACTCTCTCATTCGTGAAGGGAACTCTCTCTACATTGCCGCAACATCTATAGCTATGGTCACACTTTCACTTGCAGTTCTACGTTTCATTGGCAACCATCTCATTACTTGGATTTTAACCAATGCAAGTGGAAAGTCGATTGAAAAGATTTTTGATTACGCAACGAGAGATTTTCAGCTAGGTTTAACCCTCCTTCCTGTATCACTCTTGCTTTCATTCATTTGTACTATTTTTATCAAGGAAACATATGGAAAACAATACTTCGGAGAATAACGAACCTGTCGTCTTTCACCGCCATCCAAGGCCTTATTACCCATGGGTGGTGTGGTTTCTGTGTATTTTCTTACACTTTTACAACTTGATGCTTAGGGGAAGCATTTATGCTGTCCGCCCCTCAATTATTGCCGAATCTTCTTTCACAATCGGATCAATCTCGGCTTTTCTGGATTTTTACTCCATCGGACTGATTCTCTTTCAAGTTCCTATAGCCATTTTAATTGACCGTTTCGGCCCCCGAAGAATTTCAAGTATTGGGCTTCTGATTGCAGCACTAGGAGCAATTCTCTTTGGCTATGAAGACAGCATAGGAATGCAAAGAACAGCTCTCTTTTTAATGGGTGCTGGAGCAACCGTTGCCCTTCTTACAGCCCTTAGAATCATTTCTAACTGGTTTCCCCATCACTACTTTGCAACAATGGCCGGTCTTACCACCTGTATCAGTGTGATTGGTGGAGGTCTAGGCCTATACCTGACTCAATACCTAGCTAAAAGCTTTGACTGGCGAAAAACCCTTATCGACTATGGCATCATTGGTATTCTTAATGCTTTACTCTTTTTCTTAGTTGTTCGCGATGATGAACCAGGAAGACGCTTTAATATTAATCCCACGCTTCAAAAGATCGATTTCAAAAAAGCACTCAAAAAAGCCTTTACCCGAAAAGAAACTTGGCTCATTGCCCTATATTCAGGATTTATTATCGCCCCTTGGACAACTTATCTCGCAGCTTGGCAAATTCCTTTCCTTCAGGCTTCTTACCATATAACAGGAGATATCGCTGCCCTTATCAACTTAACGAGTATTCTTGGATTTGCTATCGGAGCACCTGTCCTCGGATGGATATCCACTCAAGTGAAAAAAAGGAAAGCCATCATGATTCTTGGCCCTATCCTCAACATTCTCTTTTTCAGCATAAAAGTGTATATCCCCAATATCCCTGTACCACTTATTGGAATGCTTTCCTTCCTAGGAACATTCTTTGTCGCATCTGCTATATTAGCCTACACAACTATTCACGAAAAAAATCTTCCACTTGTTACCGCTACCGTTGTCAGCCTCGTGCTGATTTGCAACAATATCATCCGTATCCTGCATGATCATTTTTTCGACCACATGTTTGGCAATACTCCGGCAGAGCTCGCTCTCTTGCCTGTTGACACGATTAAACTTGCACTGATGATCGTCCCTATTTCCTCTCTTATCGGAGTGGTCATCATGCTTTTCGTCAAAGACACAAAAGCAGTGCAGCTAACAGAGGAAGCATAACATGGCCAAAAGGGAGCCACTTAGGTTGCACCCACATCCAAGACCCGTTTTCCCTTGGATCATCTGGCTTCTTAGCTCCCTATTTCAAGTTTATCGTCAGATGCTCATCGTTGCACCCATTGTGATGATTCCAGAGCTTGAAAAAAATCTAAAAATCTCTCAAGCAGACATAGGAATCGTTATCTCAATGGCAATTGTTCCTCTTTTCCTTTTCCAAATCCCTTTTGGCATTTTAATCGACAAATATGGACCTAGGAGAATCACGAGCGCTGCAATTTTTACAACAGCTCTTGGCAGTCTTATTTTTGCTCTAAGTTACAACACACTTTCTGCATCCTTTGGACGAGTCCTCATTGGAATTGGAGGAGCTGCAAGTTTTGTCAATGTTGTGAAAATCATTTCAAATTGGTTCAAACCCAAACACTTCGCAACCATTCTAGGAGCCACACTCTCTTTGGGTATGATTGGAATGCTTTTTGGAGAGCTTCTTGTAACTCACCATATTAAGGCTGTTGGCTGGCAAACAGCCATGATTCACTATACAATTATCGGTGTCATCCTTTCTATTTTTTACTTCATCTTAGTTAAAGATAAAGATCCAGCAATTCGTTATGATATGAATCCCAAAGCTCGAGACTTTGACTTTAGTCAATCCCTAAAAAAACTTCTCAAATCAAAGCAAACTTGGATCATCACAGCTTATGCAACTTTTTCAGAGGCACCCTTACCAATTTTTATTGGTTTATGGGCGATTCCTTTTCTCACAACTTTTCATCATTTTAGTCTTTTTGAAGCGAGCTTTATTAACGACTTTCATTTGATTAGTGGCGCTATTTTTGCCCCATTGTTTGGCTGCCTTTCAACAAAAATCAAAAGACGAAAAATCTTTTTACAACTCGGAACTCTGATTGCTGCTGTCATTGTCATTTTAATTCTTTATCCTCTATCTGAAAGCCGCTTTTTTTGGATTAGTAATTTCTTTATCATGGGGATCGGAGGTGCTGCTATTATGCTTTGCTACTCACTCATGCATGAACGGGCAATTCCTCAACTGACCGCCACCTCTATTGCTATTGTCAATACCTTCTTTGCTTTCTTTGGAATTGCAGGCGACCAACTCGTTGCTCTAGTTCTAGATCATCACTCGGCTACCAGCTTTTCTCACCACCTACGTTTCTATTCCGCAGAAACATTGCAAAGCTCTCTAATTCGTATTCCCATTTGGCTTGCCATTGCATTTATTATTAGCTTTTTCATCAAAGATAGCAAAGCCAGACAAAAGTACTTCGAGAGATAAGAGGCCCGCTCTGAATCAAGTGAAAATTTGACAGAAGTTTTTTGATCTGTAATGATGAATGTATGAGTAAAGTAAAAGCAGTCACCCCCCATCCTAAAGCTGTCTATGGCTGGGTCGTATTTACAATCAGCGTCCTTTTTGTATTCTATAAATACGTTCTCGAAGTTTCTCCTAGTATCATGACTAAACAGCTCATGTCAGAATTCAAAATCGATGCAGCTGTCGTTGGACATATTGCTGCTTCTTATTATTATGCCTACACCATTATGCAAATTCCAGGAGGGCTGCTGATTGATGCCTTTGGACCTCGCCGAACAACGACTATTGGTCTTTTGTGCTGCTCACTTGGAGCTCTTCTTTTTGGGTTTAGTCAAAGTGTTTTCCTTATGTCCGCCTCTCGTTTTTTGATTGGAATAGGAGCCACATTTGCTATTTTGAATACCTTTAAAATCAATTCCAACTGGTTTCCCGCACATAAGTTCGCCCTCCTCGCTGGACTTACGCTTACACTTGGAACACTCGGTGCCGTCTTTGGACAAGCTCCTCTTTCTCACCTTGTCAATTATATTGGCTGGCGTCAGTCTTTTCTCGACCTAGCGATCTTTGGATTTCTGTTTTCTGCCGTCTTCTTTCTCATGGTTCGCGATCGCCCCCGCCATCCTGCGTATGATGTAACTCCCCCCACAAAAGGAAAAGTCAAACTTTCTGTTGCTTTGCGCCACACCATTCGCCGCGGGCAAACGTGGTATCTTTCTATTTACTCGGGACTTTCTTTTGCTCCTATCCTATCCTTTGCCGGACTATGGGGAGTCTCCTTTATTGAAGCAAAATACCATGTCGACCGGACAAGCGCCTCCTTCCTTACTTCTCTCATCTTCATTGGTTTTGCTGTAGGTGCCCCTCTTTTTGGTTGGTACTCTTCTTATATTGGAAAACGTAAGCCCATCATGTTTTGGGGAACTTTTATAGCTTTTATCCTCCTGACACTTGCTATCTACCTTCCACCCATGCCTTTCTCTCTCTACGCTACGCTTCAGTTTTGCATTGGCTTTAGTATCTCAGCCTTCCTCCTCTCTTTCTCTGTCATCCATGAAATCAACGTTCCTCTCATGACTGCAACAGCAATTGGGCTCATGAACACATTCAATGGCCTTTTAGGTGCCCTGACAGATCCCCTCATTGGCTTCTTCCTCGACCTATCCGAAAAGCCCACCTATCAAGAAGGTGTTCGTGTCTTCTCTCTCGCAGACTACCACACCTCTTTTGCTATTCTTCCCGCCTACCTTCTCATCTGTCTCATTCTTCTCAAGTTCATTAAAGAGACAAATTGTATCCAAACATTGGAAGATAAAGAATAAAGTCCTTGTACTCTCACACAAAAATCTATTATGATTCTCCTCTTGACCCATGGGGCAGTAGCTCAGTGGTTAGAGCAGCGGACTCATAATCCGTTGGTCGTAGGTTCAAGTCCTACCTGCCCCACTTTTTGCGCTCAAGAATAAAACACCTTATTGCGGCTCAGCAAAGCCATGAATCCCATAGATATCACTTACTATCAAAAAAAACTTGGTCTTAAAACGGCTTCGTTTTCTCTAATCGATCATGAAGATGCAATTGTTGCTACAACATACCATGTGACACAGCCGAGTGGAGAGAGACTCATTTTAAAAATTTCTGATAAGGAAAATTATTATTCAAGAGAGATCTACTTCTTAAAACTTCTTTCAAATAAACTGCCTATTCCCCGTGTTGTAAACGCAGTTCCCCCCAACAAGGGTTATTATGGAGCTATCCTAATGGAATGCCTGCCTGGCTCCCATTTAAAACCAAGTAAAATGACCAAGCAGCTAGCTTATGAGCTTGGCCAAAGCTTAGCCCTTATCCATCTTAATCGGTTCCCAGGCTATGGCGACCCTATCCAAGATCAACTAAGCGATAACCCAAAAAAACATTTTACCTTTAAGTTTGAAGAAGGCTTGGAGGAATGTAAAAACCATCTCTCCTCACAGATCATAAACACCTCTCAAAGTTATTATAATTCTCACCTAGACCTTCTCTCATCAGTAGATGGTCCCTGCGCTGTTCATCGTGACTTTCGCCTCGGTAACCTAATCATTCATGATGGGAAACTAAAAGGAGTGATTGATTGGGCTGGTGCCAGGGCAAGCTTTGCAGAAGAAGACTTTTGCACCCTTGAACATGGGGATTGGTTAAAGAAACATAAAAGCGACTTTTTATCGGGCTATGCAAGTATTAGAACGCTTCCTGCCTATAATCCCCTTATCCCCTTCCTCCGCCTCAATAAAGCCATTGCAACAATTGGCTTTCTAGTCAAACGAGGAACTTGGGATACAACCGATAAACAGCTCTACCAACTCAATCAGCAGCTTCTTGATGACTTGCTTGAAGGAAAGTATGAATAAAGAGCCTCTTAACAAATCACATATTATCATCTGCTAGGGAACTAAATAGGTGCTATAAGTAATAAAAAGATGCAAAAGGTAGATCATTGCATTGGTATATATAGTGAGGACAAAACAAGTTCGGTTTAAAAGGGCTGAATTTCGCATCCACCTGAGAATTTGTGTCGTTTTTGAGAAACAAGCAGAGCTCGGAGTTTCTCCAGCCATAGAAAGGTATGATACTCTACATTGCGAGGTCTTCCTTTCCATAAAAGCTTTTCATTAATATTCTGTATGCCTTGTCTTTAAAACAAGCGGAGTAATCCCCGCTTGTTTTTCCCTGGCTTGTTAGAGAAAGTATTCTTGTTTCGATGAAAAAGATTATACCTTCATCTTTCTATCAAGTTTAGCCTAGAGCCTCCCCATTGTAACCCTCCAAATCATTTTTATTAACTCTTTCTGATTAGATATTGCTTCATCTATATTACTTCCTGGATGGTGAGTGATATGCATAAAAGGTATTATCAATGCTTGTTTTAAACTTATGTTTTTTTTAGGGGACATAAGAACTCTCCAAAGACCAGTTATAGCTAGTGAAGTATCTACACCAGCTTTTAAAAAGTGTAACTTCGCACGTTCTCTGCATGGTTTATATAAAAACACCATACCGAAAGTGAGGCCTGCAACAAGGTTTATAACTGCAGTTATAGTTCTAACTACAGTATGAGCAAGATGTCCAACTCTTCCAATAGTCCACCTAGACAATTTAGAACAGTTTGATTCCCTTATGTTTACAGATGTTTGCGTTCTGTCTATTGCTGACTCTTTTAAAGCATTTGTTTGCCTTATGCTCAAATCATCGTCAAAAGACACTCCCCATTTACGATTAAATTCATTTTCAGAGCTATTTTCTGAAATCTTACTTTCCTCTGATGTAAAAGGTAATACTCCCTCCCCACTATTACTAAAACTTCTAATTGAACTCATTTAAAACCCTCTCTTTTATAATTGTTAACTTGAGAATTCCCCGTAGCAAGCCACGGGGAAGTTTAATTTTTTTTTATTTTATAGTTTGATAATACTTATTTAAACTATCTCGCTGGTTCATATCTATTTGCATTTTCAATCGACTGAATGATCTGCAGGACATTGATAGCATTCTCCTGATATGAATCCATTTGTTTGTAACTGTCACTTGGTGACAACATTTGCATTGTTTGTTGTGACATCGCCCTAATAGTCTCAGAGCTTGCCTGAGCAGCCGTTTCACTTGCCTGAGCCACTTTTCCAGAACCCTGAGCAAGACTATTGATCGCCTGCCCTGACATCTGTAATAGGTTTGAAATCCTTTGACCAGAAGCACTAACTTTCTGCTGTTTAAGAGCATTTGCTTCAAGTTGTTCTTTAGCTTTTGCAACAACTTCTTTTTGCTCATCGGCACTAGAAAGTTCTGCAGCACGCTTATTAGCTGCTTTCTCTTGTTCAAATGGCTTTTCGAAAATTCCTTGCTTGTGGTCAGCAATACGTTGTTCCAAATCAGCTTCTTCTGCAGTTTTCGGGCCAATTGTCTCCGGACGTGTCGATAACGGATTATCTGATAACTCTACATTTTCGTAAGTCGTTTTATAGCTATTGATGTTCTTTTGTTCATCTTCAAGTCGTGACATTTGGCTACTATTACGATACATTGATACCCCTTCACCAATAGACATACACGACTGAGCTACGCCCCCTATGATTGTACCTACAGCTTCATCTTTTAACCCTTGAGCCTGCTGATTGTACGAGTCTTGAATCGCTTGACCTAAAGACTGCCCAAGCTGTCCTTGTATTTCATACTGTTGAGTTGTTATTTCGGCTTCGAGAGACTGAAGCTCATTAATTAAATCCTGCAGATCATATAGTGATTTTTTTGCCTCTACTAAAAAACCATAAGTGATAGATGTTGAGTTGTTTAATTCGGTTTTTGTTGTGGTTGAAGTAGGCGTAAAACTTGTTTGAAAAGTACAACCGTTTTTATCTTGTGTTAACATAATTATTTTACCTCCTTATTATTAGATAGCTGTCGACGCAAGAACATTTGCGTACGCTTGTTCAGCTAAATTTAACTGATTAATAGTCTCTAAAGTGCCATTAGTTTCTGACTTCAATTTTTTTGCATCAGAGCTCTGCTGATAACGCATTAATTGAGCCAGTTGCTGAGTCAGCAAATTCATGGTGGTTATAATTTCCTCATTTTTACCAGTTTCTTTTGTTATCTTACTCTGATTCAAAATACTGCTACCTTTAGCTATTTGAGAAGATCCAAAACAGACTCCCCCTATTACCTGAGCAAACTGAGCAGCATTTTTTACTCCCCTTAACTCTTTAGAAAGCTCTTCTTCAGTAGAGCTCATTGAAGCTCCTCCAGCATAAGCTACAACTATAAGAGATAAAATTGCATTGATGACTTCTAAGATATCCATCAGGATTTTACTTATTTCACTATCTTTTCCAAAAATTTTCTCAACCAGAGGTTGTAATAAGTCAGGTAGTAAATTAGTTCCAAAAACACCTATTGCTGCACCTGTCTTGGCCGCTTGAGTAAAGCTAACCCCAAAAGTACTCAAAGCATCTTTAGAAGCTGTTTTAACAGCCTGTTCTGTAGCATTTTTTGTGAGGCTTGCAATTAAATCATCTGCGGCACTCTGTGTTTCTTCTTTAAGAGCTACACGAGCAGAAGTACTTGCGGCACTCGTTATAGAATCAGTTGCATTAGCAAGAGCTTCTTGAACAGCTTCTTTAACTGCTGTTTCAACAGCTTCTTTAGTTGTAGCAGTTAATCCTTGCTTAAGTGTTCCAATTAAAGATTTTCTAAGAACTGAGCGGATAGCATTCTTTTGAACCACATTAGCGACTTCTTCTGCAACAGACTTCCCAACGGATCTCGCACCCTCTTCTGCTGCTTTTTTAACTGCTGTTTCAGTTGTATCTTCTGTAATGTTATCAACGGCTTCTGATACAAATGTTTCCACTGTTTCATCAACAATTGTATTTACAACTGTTTCTGTTGCATTTGTTAAGGCTGCTTGCATTACAGCTTCAACACCAGCTGAAACTGCACCAACTCCAAGTGTTGCAACTGTAACAATTGCCATACTGATAACATCAGCAAGAATTTTAAAGCCGCTTCCTTCTGGTAAAGCATTTGCAATTGCTTCCGTCATGTCATTCATCGCTCCAGACATCATAAATACACCAATTGCTGCAGCAACGAGAACAGAACCTGCTCCTCCTGTTATACCTGCAATAAGAATAGATGCTGTAACAACCACAGCTTCAACGACCTTTCCAATAATGTTAAAGATATGTTCTTTATGCTCGGCTTTTTTCATCTCATCGATCTGGCTATTTGAATTCTGTACAGCAAACTTGTAAAAATCACATTCCGTTTCAGACATAGAAGCTTGTTGCTTGCCTTTAGTTTCATCAACTTTAGATAAAACCACTTCCACAATAGCCATAACCTGTGCCATTAACATCATAGCACTTTTTAATGTGCTTGAATCAATTGGCTCTCCATCTGACAGTTGTTTTAGAATTTTTTGAGTTTGTAAGTTAAGCATCTCAACCGGAATAGCAATTTCTGCATTAACTTTATCAAGTTGACTATTAACAAACGTTGATGCTTTTTGAAGATGATCTACTTGCTTTTGGAGCTGATCATTTTCTTCTTCTTTGTCTTTTACACCATGATGATGGACACCAAATTGATACCAATGAGTATTATCATCAATCCAATCCTCATTTTCTGAAATTTGCTGTTCATCTTCATTAATTTTATTAGTAATCCAACTTTGAGACTTTTCAAGTTCAAGGTTGTACTTTGCTTGGATAGCCAGCTGTGTATTGATTGTATTAAGATCTTCTTGGGTTAAGGTTGAAGTATCTACATCATTAGTGTTTACCTGTTCTTCACAGTTGGCAGCAATTGTTGCATACTGACCAATAGTTAATCCTTGACCAATTGATTGATTAGTTTTATTTGTTGATTGACTTGACATATTAATCCTATTTTTTTATTTTACATAGTTTGTTGTGCTAAATTAGCTGAATAAGAAACAGAACTAGCTCCCGTTGATGCAAGTGTAGCCAGGCTTTGCAAATTCGACTGATCAGTTGAAGACTGATTTGAAAAGGCCTGTTCAGATCCATTAAGTTCATTTGTCCCTTCTTGCATCATTGTATTCTGAACAGAATAGTTTTGTTGTAACGAGTTTATGTACATGCTCTTATCCTCAGACTCGAGGCTGTCATCATTTGCAATGGCGTTTATATCTGATACATACCAATTTAAAGTTTGATTAGAGTAGTGATCAGTATTTGTGTCTGGGCTTATATCTTCTGGGCTTCCAATATAACTTTTACTTAGCAAGTCCATAGCTTGAGAAAGAAGGTTTGCAAGCATGCTATCTGCAGCTAAAGCCTGACCCGAAGAATATTGAGCATATTTTGTGGAATCACAAAGAACCCACATATAATTCTTTTTTGGAGGAGGTAACGTACTGTCTGAACTTGAATTAGGCATAAAACATTCCTTTTTAATTTATATTTTTGAGTAACCATTTATTAAGTTAAATGTTGATGACGGAATTGAAAGAACGGCATTAGCTAGTAAAGTGAAATTACTTTCACTATTAGTGTCGTTCGTTGTTTGCTGTTTTGCACCGTCAAACATGCTTTGAAAAATACCTACTTGAGTATTCATTTCAGCATTATCAACTTCATATTGCATTTGATCTAACTGCAAATGCTCAGACTGTGCAGAGGAGTCACCTGCATAATGATTGTAATCATCATTTATTTGATTTGCATCTTTCTGCAAAGTTGATATCCAAGCATTTTGAAGTGTCATCATTGCAACTCCAATTACACTTGTATACATCATGTCAGCTACATCTTGAGGAAGAAAACTTTCGTTAGTTTTATCTAAGCCTCGAGCAAGAGCAAATTCGAAATTCATATTTATCCCTCACCTTAATTAGTTTTTTGATTTTGGACTAAAGCAGAAACTTGCTTTGCCCTATTTTGCAGAAAATTATTATCTAAACCGAGAAACTGTTGATAATTACTTGATTGGTATTGAATTTCTGTTTGCACCCCATCACTAACAGTACTACTACCTGTGTTAATAGTCGTAAAGTTTTCCCCTAAACCTTTAATCGTCTCTGATGCGCCGTCAATCCAATTGTTTCCGCCTTCAACAGGCTCAGGCTGAGTCGATGATAACCAAAGATCATTCAAATAATCGGCACTTCGTTTATCAGGATCTTGATCATAATCATCAGGGAACTCCTTTTTAGCACCGTTACTAATTGTAGAGTTAATTTCATCAATTGCACTTGAGATTTGAGTACTAGTACCGGAATCAAGTACAAAGCCACCAGAAAGATGATCTTCATCAGCAAATTGCATATCTATATTAAGGCCATTTTTAATAGCATCAAGGCACTCTTCTATATCCTGATACTCTTCTGTAGTACCTCCACCATTATTAAAGTCATTAAAATCTGACTGAGCTTTTGCATTTAGTCCACGGTAATCTGAAAGAACATTTAGCTGATCTCCCATAATTGTCATCGAATCTTCTTGTGTATTCAAAATAGTTGGCATCATGACATACATGAAGTAATTAATAATTAAATCCGGATCCATGTTTCCTGCATCCATTTCTTGAATCATAACCATCATATGTTGATACTCTAAATCATACTGACTATAAGCCTCTTGCTGAGCAAGCCAATCTGACTGGACTTGGTTATAATCAGCATTTAAATCGACTCCATTAACGCTTTTTGAATCTGACATAAAAATTTCTCCTTATTAAATTAAAATTAGACCAGAGGTTTAAGCTTGGACTTCTTAAACTTTTTGTTTCTAAAGCTAGACTTACATTTCGAATCAAAAGAAACTTTTTCCCCAACTCCAAACCTTCTATTAAAGTTTTGAAGTTGCTCCCAAATTTGAGGAGAAAAATTCCTAGGGTTATTAAAATACTCCATCATCTTCTCTGGAGACCCTTCTCTTTTCTCACAAAACTGAGAGTATTCTTCTTTTAGCTCGTTAAAAGTCGTTAACAGGCGATCTTTTACAGCTTCAACCCATTCTTTATTAGTTACTTGATTATTTTTAACCTGTTTTTGGTAATCATTCATTAACTCAACAAGTTCTTGGAAATTTCCAAGCATATGAGCGAAGTTTTCATCATGTTTTCCTAGGCGAGCCGCCTTAATGATATTGAGGACTGCATCATAGTTCATAGCTTTTCACTCCGTAAAATATTTAGCTCATTATCTTTTTGGAAAAGTCTAGATGAGATCTTTAGGGATCTCTACAAACTAATTTTCCAAAAATTAATAATTAATTTATCAAGTATATTATCAAGCATGTAGATCAATAAAGGATTACTTAAAGTCTTAATCCTGTTACCCAATTTGACCCAAGCTTATATGCTTCATAATTTTAAAATTATTTAAGCTGTTAAACACCAATAACTTAAAAAAATAAAACAACAAAACACTATCAACAAACTTGTTAAAAAATCATATAATATTGTTTACCAGTTGTTTAAGTGTATTTTTAATTATTAATTAAAAATACAAAAAAAACCAAAACCAGTTTAAAACTGTCTTTTTGTTAATTATATGAGCTAAGATGACTACCCTACAGGGTCACCATGCTTTTCAATGAACAGAAAGCGTAAAATACTTTCTTTTTTATGTGCATGTGCTTGAAAGCACAAAATTATGATTTAAAGAAAGGGAGTCAAAATAAATTAATTATTCCCTTCTAATAACCATTATATTTTTAACTTTATTTTTATAAAAGAAAAAAAGAAATTCACATAACTGCTTTAATGTTTGATGTTTACGATTTATTGTTTAGAGAAAAATTAATCGACAAAACTATTAATCACTCACTATAAACAACTTATAAAAAACCGAAAAACCAGATTATCTCCTTCTTTTTAAGAATTTATTTATCATTACACACTCTCTTTGTAATTAATATAAATAAAACGGTTTTGCTGAAATATTCATTATAACACGGTTTATGTATTTCATAACTCTCAGACTATATTTGACTTAGACTGCAATTCTTGCAAACAAGGCAAGCTAACTCGGCTGTGCTAAAAAGCACAGCTAAAGTCATTGATCTGAGTCAATAATTTTTCTTGAATCTACTTTATCCTCAAAAAATGACGCAGAAAGGCGCTGAAGCTACGTACATCGAACTATAAGTCTGTTACTTTAGCCACTGAGTCATTAAAATGGATTTTAATATAATTTTTTAAAAAGAAAATTATTTTTGTTTATTTTAATCGAAAAAATTTATTATAATTATAAAAGTAAAAAATAAAAATGTCAGGGGGAATTTATGACAATATCAACGAATTTATCTCAAAATAAATATTTTCACGATGTATATAATACTCAAGATGCAAGAGATCAATGTATTATATGCTTTGAAGACTTTAAAACCGGGCAAGATATCAGTGGACATACAATAGACCATGAAAAGGTGCAGCAGTGTAGCAAACACTTTTTTCATAAGGACTGTTTAAAAAATTGGTTAACTCAAAATAAAAAGAATGAGTGCCCTCTTTGCAAGCAAAAAATTACACAACTACCCGTTGATATGAAGGTAAGGGTAGACGACCGAACTAGAGAGATAGCTAGAGAGCGTAATGATGCATGCAGATCTTTACTTAGCCTAATTGATGAGTACAGTGCCCAACCTAATGAACGGTTAAGACTTCAAATACGACAAGAATCAAATACGTTTATAGGTCGTATGCTAGTCTCATATACTCTTGCAACAATTCACTTTTATCATAATGGTGATGGGGCATTACCTTATCAAGGTTATGACGAAAATATAAGGGTATCGCCAGAGCAGCATAGGACCTTAATAGCTTTAAATCGGTCTCCTGAGCAACAACGCAGAGTTGAGCTAGAAGACTACGCTAGAGGTTTAATTAGCGAAGACTTTGGGGAAGTCATTGCAAGAAGAAATAGAGATCGTCTCCAAGGAGTTCGTAGACAAAGAGGCTTAGAAAGAATGATACCTGAGCAACCTGGAAATCGAGTAAATGATCAAAATAGAGGAAATTGTATTACTAGGTTATTTAGAAATATTTTCAGATGTTGCACTAGTTAGCCAAATTTATCAGATAATCTTTTTTTCCAGTAAGAATAGTAGAACAGAAAGTTGAGCATGGCTATAAATGAAAAGGCAGCCTGTTTCAATTGATCATGGACAGTAATGGCAAGCTGTTATACGCCACACTTATAACAGCTAATGAGAGTGCAAAACTTCCTAAGTTAATGGATAAAGTATGAGGAAGCTCACAAGGGATATGATAGCAAAGCAGTACTCTTAGCAATCTTAAAAAGAGACAACTATCCGTTTATACCCTACTAGAAGAGGCAAAAAAGGCACTGATAAATTGGAGGTAGCACGTATGAGAGGAGTTGTTGAAAAATCAGAAGAGAAAACTTGATAAAAACTTCTTAAAAAGAGAAGTTCCTAAGGATTTAAGCCATTAAAAGCCAAGGAGCTTCAGATGCGTAAACGCAATTGGCATAAGTATAATCAAGACTTGGTAAAAAGAGGAAGTGTAACTTTTTTCATCGATCCAGAAGCGTTAACTGAAAAGCCAGAGAAAAACAAGCGAGGTCGCCCTCGCTTGTTTTACCACCCATTGATTTATCTTCTTCTTGTCTTAAAGATCCAATATCGCCTGACCTATAGAACTTTTGAAGGTTTTGCAAAGTCGATGCTCCCACATACTCAAGCTAACATTTTTTGCCTACCTGCTCGCTCATCTGCAAAAGAGCTTCTAACTTGGAAGCTCTTTTGCCCAAGCTCTTCTCTAGAAGGCCTAAAGTGGTGTTGCTAGATGCAACAGGAGTTAAAGTCTATGGAGAAGAAAAATGGAAGGTGAAAATGCATGAGGTCTCAAAAAGAAGAAAGTGGATTAAACTGCACACTGCCGTTGATGAAAAAACTCAAGAAATTATCCACCTTGAAGTCTCAAACGATCATGAAGCTGACTGCAAATTAGGGCCAAAGATCATAGATAATCTTCCGAAGTCTGTCGATACAGTTATAGGAAATGGAAGATACGATACAAAACTTTGCAGGCACGCGATCCATCAAGCTGGAGCAAAGGAGCTTATTCCTCCAAGGAAAAACAGTCGATTATCTGCAGAGCTACTCAGAAGAAACAATGCCTTGCTTTAAAGCTATTCATACTCACTTCATAAATCACAGCAGGTAATATTAGAAAGTAAGATACTGATTGTCATTTTGTTAGAAAAATTAGCAAAATTAATTCTCACTTGCGACGATAAGCTTCAAGAATACGTTGTTTCGCATGCGTTTCTTTTATGTAAAAAGAAAAAACAACCCCTATTAAAACACTAACAAGAAGTAATAGAAAAGAATGTTTGATTCCAAATCGATCTATTAAAAAAAGAGTGATGTGAAATTCAATAAGAGTGAGAATAATTAAACCTGTTTGCAATAGTCCAATCACTGTTCCAGTAATCATTGGAACATTTCTTTCATGAATCATTGTGAAAAGAAGAGGGAAAGTTCCAGACGTTAAACCTAAAATTAAATACAAAAACCAATTTAAATGGTTAAAGTTTACAACCTCAAATAATAACAAAAATAAACATATAAATAGCAATGAAGCCCCTATCTGAATAAAGGGTTTTCTTTTCTTTATTTTTGTTGAGAAAAAACCTATAAATGGTGTCGAAACCATATAACCAAAAAAGAATAATGATACTAACTTCGAAGCTTCAACTGCCTTAAACTGATATTGAACTTCTAGAAAACTAAATCCCCAAATACCTAAAAATAAGACAAGAGGAGCTTGTACAAATGCAAAAAATGAGGTTAAC
>Ga0180434_10004714_pt1 | contig 16447 bp, 12 predicted proteins | sample SS_ome_7_FD_132453 | JGI IMG/M metagenome (GOLD analysis project Ga0180434, IMG submission 132453) | Hypersaline lake sediment archaeal communities from the Salton Sea, California, USA - SS_1_D_2 metaG | ecosystem: Environmental > Aquatic > Non-marine Saline and Alkaline > Hypersaline >...
TCCAAGGGGTATATCCCCTTGGTCGCAGGGCGTTAGTCCGAGAAGGGAGGCAGGGAGCTTTAGCGACCGTCGGAAGGGGGAAATCAGAGATTTCTCCCTCCGAGGTACCGATGCGGGAATCGAGCGGGTGACAAATCCCTTGCCCTTCCCCTCATAACATTTTTAACAAGCACAAGCCATACCTGAATTTCAATTTAATTTTTTTCTTGACAAATATTTTGTTCAGACCTATATTGGTAGAGGTGAACAAAATGGTGAACAGAGCAAGGCGCGAATTAACCAAAAGACAAAGAAAGGTTTTGGAAGCGGTCAAGGATTTTATCCGGAAACACGGTTATTCACCCACGGTCCGGCAGCTCGCTGAAATTCTGGGTATATCCAGCCACTCTGCTGTGTTCAAGCATCTCTCCAGCATAGAGAAGAAAGGCTATTTTCGGAAAGAAAATGGAGAAATACAGCTTGTGGGACAGCCTTCTTTAGAGCCCCATGTTCAAGTGCCTTTAGCGGGTTTGGTTCCTGCGGGAGACCCTAAAGAAGTTTTTGACACCAGCGAGGACGCGGTGGATATTCCTGAGTGGATGCTGGGGCGTAAGAAGGGTAATGTTTTCTGTGTTCAGGTCGAGGGCAAGAGTATGGTAGATGCTTTTATCGATGATGGTGACCGGGTGCTTTTAGAGCGAACCAATACAGCTAATTCAGGAGAAATGGTAGTGGCTGTTTTGGATGACGGGTCCATCACTTTAAAGAGGTTAAGGCTGGATAAAGGGGATATTTTTCTGGTTCCTGAGAACCCTGAATTCAAACCCATCCAGGTTTCCGAACTGAGAATAATCGGGCGGGTGATTGGGGTCCTGCGCAAGTACTGAACTCCCTAAACCCTGCTTCCCGAATTTAATAACCTGGGTTATTCACAAGTCGAGGTTGCTGCAGATGCGAGGCACAGGGTGCGAAGCTGTGGTCCTTCACCGCAAGTACCCTGTAACGAAGCAGGTGCAGTGAGATCGGCTTGCCTGAAAGGTAAAAAAATGGCGATTAAAATGAAAGTTAGAACAAATAAAAATATTTCAGTTGTCATTTTTGTAAAAAGTATGCATACCCTCGAAATCAAAACAAAAAAATACTCATCGCCATTTTTTTATGAATAGGTCAGGATAATAAGGAGTGAGAGAATTGGGAAAGAGATGTATTGTTCATATTGATATGGATGCTTTTTTTGCATCCGTGGAAAAGCTTCTGGATCCCTCTCTGGAGGGAAAACCTGTTATTGTGGGCGGGCTCCCACATGAAAGAGGTGTGGCCTCCACAGCTTGTTATGAGGCCAGGAAGTATGGGGTGCATTCAGGCATGCCTCTGCAAAAAGCTTATCAGTTGTGCCCCAACGGTATATTTTTAAGGGGCAACCATCGTGTTTATGCTTCCTTTTCCAGGAGTTTTCACGAAATCCTTTCCCGTTACACCCCTGATATAGAGATGGCTTCCCTGGATGAATCTTATTTGGACCTCAGCCGCTGTAGGGTGCTTTATCCCTCTTTTTCAGAAGTCAGTCAGGAAATCAAACAAACCGTAGAAAAAGAGTTGAAGCTTTCTGTATCTGTGGGGGTAGGACCTAACAAAATATTAGCCAGACTGGCAACAAAGAGAGCCAAACCCGGAGGGCTGGTGCAAGTAAAGCCAGGTCATGAAGGGTCGTTCCTGAAAGAGCTTTCTATAGAGGCTCTTCCTGGAATCGGACCTAAAGCCCAGACCATCCTTCATATGCTGAACATACGAAAAATCAAAGACCTTTGGGGATTGCCTCAGACGACTCTAAAAGCGCTTTTCGGGATAAAAGGGGAGGAGATTCGTCTTCAGTCCCAGGGCATTGACAACCGTCCTCTGGAATTATCCGGAGTGCAGAAATCTATTTCCCGGGAAACTACCTTTCTTAAGGACATTTGGGAGAAGCGGCTCCTTCTGGCGCACTTGGCTTATCTCTGTGATCGGTTGAGTTTATCTTTGAGAAAGAACAAGCTTTTCGGCCATATCATCGAAGTCAAGGTCAGATGGGCGGATTTCAAGACCGAAGCCCGCAGGCGGCTTCTGGTGAACCCGGCCCAAGAAATGGATGATATCTACGGGACAGCCCAGGATTTGTTTTTAGAGCTCTTTCAGGGAGCCCGTTTGTCCCTGCGTTTGGTAGGAGTCAAGGCTTTGGACCTGGTGAGAGGCCGGACTCTGCCTCTGTTTGAATCTTATGCTCCCCATAAAGAGCGTTTGGGTTCCGCTGTTTCCGAGGTAAGAGAAAGATACGGATTTGGGGCTGTGCTCACGGGCAGGGAAAAGATGCTGGAGGAGGTATACCATTCCACAAAGGAGCGCGGTTTTGTCCTTAAAACAGCCTCTCTCACCAAATAGAATCTTGTTTTTATATTGTTTTTTAGCTGAACAGCCATGAATTTTGGAGGTATATAGAAAAAGGATGTTTGTTCCTCTCCGGGTTCATTCTGTTTACAGCAAAGGCAAAGGGGGTGTGGTTCTGGGTGAGCTTGCTTCCTGGGCCAAAAACAGGAGAGTTTTGGCGGTGTCTCTCTCAGATATAGAGTGTTTTTACGGATGGAGGCGCTGGAAGGAAGCGGCTCGCCAAAACAGAGTGAGTCCTTTGTTCGGCTGTGAATTGACCGTGCAGAAAAAAAGGTTTTTGTTTGTGGTTAAGGATCGGACCGGATACTGGAATCTGATGGAGATATTCAACCGCAGAAAGATAGATCAGATCCAGGGTCTGGTGGTGATCTATATTCCGCGGGTCGGGGAAAGCGAATTTCCAGAAAAACTTAAGGCTGAGGTTGGTCCGGATTTCTATCTGGGAGCGGATTTTAAAAATTTAAAACAGGTGGTGCAGGGGGCTGAAAAATACTCACTGCCTGTGGTGTGGGCAAATCCCTTGAAGTTTATTAAAAATCCAGAAAGGCTTATTCTGGTTCATTCTATCCATAAAAAAAAACCATTCCCTCCGGAGTGGGCCAAATGGAAGGAGTACATGAAATTTTTCGGTCCGCTTCAGCAGGAGCTGGCTTACAAAAAGATTGGGAGAGAAGTTGAAAAATTCTTCAAAACAAATCTTGAAGTTGCTGAAAAGTCATGCTTCACTCTGGAAAACCTTGTTCCCGGACTTCCCAAAAACCTGTTCCCTGAGTCTTTTAGAGACGAGGTCTTGAGAAAAATGCAGCGAACAAAGTCTCTGAGTTGGAGGGAGAGACAGCGGGCACGGATTGAGCTGGAAGCGGTGGAAAAGTCAGGATTCGGCCCTTATTTCCAGGTGGTCCATGATGTAGTGAGATTTGCCCGTCAAAAGGGAATTCTTTATAATCTCAAAGGATCGGGAGCATCTTCTTTTTTGGCCTATCTTCTGGGTATTTCCCATATCAATCCGGTTGATTTTGACCTTTATTTCGCTCGATTTTTAAACCCGGGGCGAAAAGACCCCCCGGATTTTGATCTGGACTTTGACTCCAGGTATAGAGACCAGGTGCTGGAATATGTGCTCGAAAATTACGGAAAAGGAAAAACAGGAGCTGCTTTTGTGTGTAGTCTAAAAAACTACCGGGCCCGGTCTGCTGTTTATGAGACGGCCCGAGCCTTTGGCTTGGCTCCAGGAGAGTCGAGAAAGCTGAGCAAACAAATTCCTTATTTTGCGGAGCCTGATTATCTGAAAAATCGTCAACCTCCGCCCGGTTGTGATAAAATTTGGAGGGCTGCCTCCCAATTGACTTCAGTCTATGCTGAGAGTTTTCTGCATGTGGGAGGTATTATTTTGACACCCCCCCCGGTCCAAAAATATCTTCCCTTGGAGAAATCAGCAAAAGGGCTTGTCATGTGTCATTTTGACCGCGATGCTGTAGAAGACTTAAGGCTTATCAAACTGGACATTCTTTCAGTCCGGGGATTGGCTGCCATTTCCGGGGCAAAAAAAGAACTGGACATAGAAAACATTCCCTGGAATGATAAAAAGAGCTTTTTTCTTCTTTCTCGAGCAAAGACCATAGGATGTTTCCAGGTGGAAAGCCCGGCGATGATGAATCTGCTTTCCCGTATGAAACCAGGTAATATTTATGAGCTCACCCAGGCTTTGGCTTTGATTCGGCCCGGACCCTCTCGGAGCGGAACCAAGAAAGCTGTGCTGCAGGCTCGTCAAGGCAGATCATTGGTCAGCGATCCATTTTTTGCTCAGATCATTCCAGAAACCCAGGGCTTGCTTCTTTATGAAGAGCAGGTCATGCAGGTGGCAGAAAGAGTGGCAGGCATGAATTCGGAACAAGGGGATATGCTGCGAAGAGGATTGAAAAAGAAATGGATTAACTCTTCCCTAAAGACCCAATTTTTCCAAGGAGCTCGAAACCGAGGTTACACCCAAACAGAGATAAAAAAGATATGGAATCATATGGAAAGATTCTCTTCCTATTCTTTTAATAAAGCTCACAGTGCTTCTTATGCCCGGATGGCTTATCAATCTGTTTATTTGAAGGCTCATCATCCCCTGTGGTATCTTACGGCAGTGTTAAATGCGGGTGGAGGTTACTACGGTCTGCCGGTTTATATTGAGGAAGCCAAGAGACTGGGGATAGAGGTCCTGCCTCCGGATGTGGTCCACAGTAATTATCGCTTCACTGTGGAGGATTCCTGTATAAGAGTGGGACTGCTGTCAGTCAAAAATTTTAAAACCCAGACCGCCCAAAAAATAATAGAAGAACGAAGCAGAGGCCCTTACACCTCTCTTGAAGATTTCCTCACCCGGGTTTCAGTGACCAAAGCAGAGCTTTTTTCTTTGATCAAAGCAGGGGCTTTAGATTGTTTAGAGCCTCAGAGAACCGAGCAGATTCTGAATTATTATAGAGGGACGAGGGGAATCCACAAAGTTGGTGACTTAGAGGAAATCAAAAAAAAGAAAATGCTTCTGGACGCTCTAGGGTTTGATCCCACAGGAGAAGCTCTCAGTCTTTTCAAAGAGAACAGACCAGAGCTGCGGATCAAAGATTTAATGAAAAAGACCGGACAGAACGTAGATCTGGTGGTCCGGGTAATGGATGCCCGAAGGAAAAGAATCAAAGGAGGGCTGAGGTATTTTTTTCTTTTCTCAGATGAAACAGGAGTGATTGAAGGCGCAGGCACTCAGAAATGCATGAGTTTTGGCTCGCCGCCTGCCTGTTATGTAAGGGGAAAAGTCAAAAAGAGCGGAAAGGCAAAAATCAAAATTTTCAACTGCACTTTCCCGCGGCATAATGGATGAATTTGCTATTTTGCTTCTTTTTCCTCAATGTTTTTCTCTTGGTCTGCTTTGGCAAAGTAGGTGCGATACCAATCAATGATGCGGTTCCATTTATCCTTATAAATAGCTTCACTTTCTGCGGAGCTCAGACCATGCCCGTCATTCCAGTAATTGACCCAAACGCATTCTTTCCCTAGGCGGCGGAGCGCGTAGTACATCTCCCTTGTGTTCCCTGCAGGAACATTCCAGTCGCCTTCTCCTGTGATCAAAAGATGAGGAGTGGTGATCCTGTCAGCAAACATCACAGCTGAGTGGTTGATATATTTGAGTGGCTGCTCCCATAAGGTGGCACCGATTCTATCCTGACCGGCCTCCGCAGCCCTGTAGTTTCTGTGCCCTATTCGCGAGCTGTCTCCAAGAAAACTAATGATATTGACTTTACCGCTTATGTTCACAGCCGCAGCGAATCGGTCAGTCTGAGTTATGAGAAGAGAGGTGGCATAACCGCCGTAACTGGTGCCGTGAATGCCTATTTTATCTGGATCCACAAGGCCTTTTTCTATCAATTTATTGATCGCGCATGTCACCCCTTTTACCCAAGCCTCACCCGGATATCCGATCTCGAGATCTACAGATGGCCGAAGCCCGAAAAAGCCTTGATTGGCCAGAATGTTCATGCTGGAGCGGAAGCCGTTATCAAAAAAATTCTCATAGATTTCGCAGACAAGAGGATATTTTTTCCCAGGTTTATAGTCCACGGGGTAATACAGGATGCCGTAGAGCTCTTTTCCATCCACATCCAGGTATTTCACAAGCTCACTTTGGGTTAGTTTCTTACCGCTAATCCAGGCGTTCAGTGTGGTCATCCGGGTTTTTTGTTGAAAATCTTTGTCCGTCATGTACAGATCAGAGGGAAGGTCTCCGTCAGAAAATTGAAAGAAAAACTTTTCTCCGTTTTCAGACATTCTTAAATTTCTATATAGATTGCTGTCTTTAATAAGGTCTTCCATCTCTCTTTTCTGAAGGTCATATCTGGTAAAACCGCGTTCCCATTTGTCAGGGGCAGAGTAAGTCATATAAAGATATCTCCCATCCGGGCTCCAACTCACCACATTACCTGGACGGGAACTTCTTCTTTGAGATTCTTCTTTCTGTTCTTCAGGAAATTCATAGACCATCTCCAACTCGCCACTTTTATAATCAATAATCCATAAACCTTTTTTAGTGCGGGTCAGTAACTCCTTGCCATCCGGACTCCACCGCATCATGGAGAAGCGAATCTTTTTTTCTTTTTTATCCTTGTCTTTTTCCTCTTCTGTTTCTTCTTCTGGTTTCAATTTATCATTGGTCAGGTTCTTTGCTTTTTTTTCAAAAACAGACTGAGCGAAGATATCCCCTTCATCGTCCCAGGCAAAACAGGTGTTTTCTTCATTCCAAGAAAGGTTTAAACGCTTTTCAGTCCTTTTGATCAGAACTTCAGGATCAGCTTCTTCCTGAAGATCCAGTTTAAACAGCTCATACTCTCTTCCTCCTTCTCTGTAATTCTCTCCTCCGTATTCTGTCTTGATCGGGTGCATCTGTATATAGGTAAGAAAAGAATCATCCTTGGCAATGCGCAGGTCAAAATATCGATCTTCTGGGAGTAATTCTTTGACTTTTCCGTCACCAATGTCCACCACAGCTATGACCTGAAGAGATGACTGATCCCGAATAACATCCCATTTGAGGAATGGTTCTCTTGAATCATACACAATAATGGGACCTTTGGTTGCTCTATTAAACATGCTGCGGGATTTTTCCTTCCATCCGTTCTCTCTCAGGGCAAGGATTACCCTTTGACTGTCATTAGCCCAAACCAGGAAAGAATTAGAGGCGATTTCTTTATCAGTTTCAGGATGGATCTCTCTTATTTTCTTTGTAGTTCTATCATATATCTGGAGGTAGAATTGGTTGCCCTTTCGGAGAAAAAAGGCCAGCTTTTTTCCATCTGGAGACCAGGCCATGGACCGCACTTGTTGTTTTTTTTCATAAAGAGGGTGGATCTTATTGCCTTCTGAGTCTATGATCACAGCCTCAACTAAATAAGGGGCGATGTAGGTGGGATCACCGAATCGTCTGTGGTCGATTCCTAATCGGTTATCACTTTTACTCATGGTTGCCCCAATGTATCGTCCCTCTTTAGTAATGCTTTGTATCCTGATTGATTTGACTCGCAAAGAGTCCTCAATAGTGAAAGGCGATTTATCCGGGGTTCCAGATAAGTTTGTTCCCATAGCAACCATAGCAGTAAAAACAAGAAGATAAGTTAGAAACAAACGAGTTTTGTTTTGAATCATTACGTTCCTCCTTGGATTATAGATAAGTCCCATTTTATAAAATAGAAATACCTATTATCAATGAAATTCTATGCTGACAATAAGAGATAATAACTGAGAATTTGGAGCTCTTTATGTAGGTTCTGCCGGGATTCGAGATTTACTGACCTGAAAGAGGTAAAGGTACTCAATTATGCGGGAGTTTTGAAAACCGACAAATGATTATTTTTTTGATGACCGTATAATAAAGATCATGATATCTATTTTCTAATTTTACTATTTTCTATCGAAAAGGTCGATCTGGCCCTGGACTTTGTCTTTGATGATCTTTTTGAGTTCTGGAAAATTTTCAACCAGTTTCTCTGGAATATCCAATTTTTCATGGGTTAGTTTGTTTTTTATTTGCAGGGCATTGGTCAGAGCCTGGCCTCTATAATGATTATTGGTTACCACAAATGTTTTTTTTGTCTTTTTACCTAGGTCTTTTATGCGGGTGATCCATTGATTGAGTTCATCATCTGAGTAGAGATAGTCATAACGCTCGTCTCGTCCTGCGTTTTTTCTGAACCAATTTTTATAGTTTCTTCCGTGGAGCCGCACATAACCGAAATTTGGATTTGTGGCATAAGTGGTGGGTTTGATAGATGAACGAAAGATAGGCTGATCGATATTGCAGAAAGCAACTTTGTGATCAGACAGAAACTTTAGGAGTTCTGGATTGTCCCAGGAGCCGTGTCTTACTTCCAGGGCAAGAGGCAGTCCTGAAAGCATATGGAATAAACGTTCCAGATAATGGATGTTTTTTTGTGTACGGGAAAAGGACCAGGGAAATTGGATCAGTATAGCCCCTAAACGGTTGTTGGCAACGATGGGTTCGATCCCGAATTTGAATTCATCAGCTTGTTTTTGAGAGGGTGTTTTTTGTTGATGGGTAAAATCCTGATGGAGCTTCACAGCAAATAGAAAGTTTGGATTTTTTACTACTTTTTTGATCCAGGAGAGAGAGAAGTTGAATACTGGCATTCGATAAAAAGTGCTGTTTATTTCCATAAAGTCAATATACTGGGATAAAAACCTTAAAGCATGAAACCCTTGTGGCTTTTTTCTCGGGTAGACGATTCCTTCCCAGTCTTTATAACTCCATCCTGCTGGACCCACGTGATATTCAGTCATATCCTTTTCATAATACCAGAATAACCAGGGTCAGTTCTAATCTTTTTCATTTACAATAATCCTTTCTCAAGGTTTTAGAGAGACTTTTTTTGATGCTTTTCCAGATTGAAAAGAGGGCTGATTTGTGTTATAAATATTCGTCCGATTAATTGTAAACAGGGGAGGATGGATGATGTCAGTTTTGAGATACAGGGGGAGATAAAATCCACACAGAAAGGTTTGTGAACGAAACTTTTAGGAGAGACTAAAATGGCAGACAATCTATATGTGACGTCAACAGAGAGAAAGAGCGGAAAATCTGTTATATCGCTCGGATTGACTGAGATGCTGGTAAGAAATGTGGATAAAGTCGCTTTTTTCCGTCCCCTTATTTATGTGGATTCAGAAAGAAAAGGAAAGGACAAAGATATAAATCTAATTTCTGAGTATTACAACCTGGATATTCCTTATGATAAAATGTACGGCTTTTCAACAGAGCAAGCTAATGAAATGCTTTCCCAGGGGCAATATGATGAGTTGATAGAGAAAATTGTAGAAAAGTATAAATATTTAGAAGAAAACTATGACTTTGTTTTATGTGAGGGAACAGATTTTGAAGGCTCTACCTCTGCGTTTGAGTTTGATATCAATGCAGACATTGCCAATAATCTAGGATGTCCTGTGGTTCTTTCAGCCAATGCCTATAATCGAAGCGAGGATGAGGTGATCAGGTCTGTTGAAACTTCCATGGAATCTCTTAATGAAAAACACTGCAAGACCGTAGCCATTATAGTCAACAGAACTGAGAGGAGCGGAGAGGTCAAGGCCAGATTAAAGGATAATCCTCTGGTCAAAGACAGTCTGGTGTTTGGTATTCCAAATATTAGGTCTCTTCAATACCCCACAGTCGGAGAAGTAGCCAAAGAATTAAAGGCCAGAGTAGTTTCTGGACAAGTGAAACTGAACCGGCATGTGGAGGGATTTGGGGTGGCAGCCATGCAGTTATGGAATGTTCTCACCAGGATTTCTAACGGAGAAATAGTGATCACTCCTGGGGATAGAGCTGATGTCATAGTGGGTTGCCTTTCTGCGCTTTCTTCCTCATACATGCCCAGCATAGCCGGACTTATTCTGACCGGAGGTTTGATTCCTCAGGAACCGATATTAAAATTGATCGAAGGATATGATGAGAAGATTCCTATTTTAAGTGTTAAGGAGAATACTTTTGAAACAGCCCGGATGGCTGATAATGTTCGTGCTGTTATTGATCCTGATGACACCATAAAAATTGCTCAGGCTCTTGAAGCTTTTGAAAAAAACGTCAGATTGTCGGAATTGAGAGAAAAGGTTATTAAAACCAAGGTGTCTATTGTGACTCCTAAGATGTTTGAATACAGACTGATCCAGAGGTCTCAAAGACAAAAACAGCATATTGTCTTACCAGAAGGAGAGGATGAAAGAATAATACAAGCTGCTGAGATATTATCAAGTCGGGATGTAGTGGATTTGACCTTGCTGGGAAATCAGAAAGTTATTCGAGATAAAATAGACAAATTAGGGATGCAGCTAGATAAAGTCAATATCTTGGATGTTCCTAATAATGATAAATTTGAGGATTATGCCAAAACCTATTTTGAGTTGAGAAAACATAAAGGCATAGAAATGGATAATGCTCGAGATAATATAAGTGAACTCAGCTATTTCGGAACCATGATGGTCTATAAAGGGGATGCTGACGGAATGGTAAGCGGAGCCACCCATACGACCCGAAACACTCTCCGCCCTGCATTTGAGTTTATCAAAACCAAAAAAGGTTTTTCTATTATTTCCAGCGTATTCTTTATGTGCCTTCCTGACAGAGTTTTGGTCTACGGGGACTGCGCTGTAAATCCTGACCCTGATGCTGACCAACTTGCAGAAATAGCCATAGCCTCTTCTCAGACAGCCATAACTTTTGACATTCATCCTATTGTGGCTATGCTGTCCTATTCCACAGGAGATTCAGGAGCAGGAAGAGATGTTGAAAAAGTCAAAAAAGCTACAGAAAAAGCACGAAAACTGGCCCAAAAGTATTCTATGGACTTAAAGATCGAAGGACCTATTCAGTATGATGCTGCCATTGATCCGGGGGTGGCCCAGACAAAACTTCCTGAAAGCGAAGTGGCAGGAAAAGCAACAGTATTTATTTTCCCAGACCTGAATACAGGAAATAATACCTATAAGGCGGTCCAAAGGTCGGCGGGTGCTGTGGCCATAGGTCCTGTGCTTCAGGGACTTAATAAGCCTGTTAATGACTTGAGCCGTGGATGTACGGTTACAGATATTGTGAACACTGTGGCTATAACCGCTATTCAGGCTCAGACTGAAAAGAAAACGTCCTAAAAAAACATCGCAAGAAAGGAAAAAATGAAAATACTAGTGATCAATACAGGTAGTTCTTCTATTAAATATCAATTATTTGATATGGATCAGAAAAAAGTAATGGTCACCGGGATAGCGGAAAAAATTGGAGAAGAAACTAGTATTCTCACTCACGAATTACTAGATAAAAACGAAAAGGGAAAAGAAAAGGTTGAAAAGGAGAAAATAAGTGATCATGAACAGGGTATGAAAAGAATTGTCAAGCTGCTTGTTGACCAGGAATGGGGTGTGATTAAAGACAAATCAGAGATAGATGCGGTGGGTCACCGGGTAGTCCATGGGGGAGAAGCTTTTAAAGCTTCTACTATTATCACCCGTGAAGTGGTGGCAGCTATAGAGAAAAATAGTCCCCTCGCTCCTTTACATAACCCTCCGAACCTCACCGGAATCAAAGTAGCCCGCTCCCTATTCCCAGATGCGCCACAGGTAGCTGTGTTTGATACAGCCTTTCACCAATCCATACCTAAAAAAGCATATCTTTATGCGGTTCCATATGAGCTCTATGAAAAACACAGAGTACGGAGATACGGCTTTCACGGAACTTCCCATGATTATGTGGCTCAGCAAGGAGCGGCTTATTTAAACCAACCCATAGAAGACTTGAACCTGATCACAATCCATTTAGGGAATGGAGCGAGCATGGCCGCGGTTAAGAAAGGCAAATGCCTGGATACCTCTATGGGGATGACTCCTCTGGAAGGACTGGTCATGGGAACCCGCTCCGGTGATATTGATCCAGCTCTTCCTTATTTTCTGTCCAAAAACTTGGATATGTCTATTGATGACATCGATGACCTCTTGAATAAGAAAAGCGGGTTAAAAGGTATCTGTGGAATCAATGACATGAGAGAGATCGAGGAAAGAGCAGCTTCCAGAGAACAACAGGCGGTTACTGCTTTGGATGTTTATACCCTCCGGGTAAAAAAATACATCGGAGCTTATTATGCAGAGCTGGGGAGCCTGGACGCCATAATATTCACGGCCGGGATTGGAGAGAATTCGCCCAAAATAAGAAGTATGTGCTGTGAGGCATTGGAAGGATTAGGCCTCGAGCTTGACCTGGAAAAAAATAACATAAAATCAGATGAAATAAGAGAGATCAACAAAGAAGATTCCAAAGTAAAAATTTTGGTGGTGCCCACCAACGAAGAAAAAAAGATAGCCTTAGAAACAGAAAAAGTAATCAACCTGAACTATTCATAAAAAAATGGCGATGTCTCTATTACTTATATTTTTTAGCGATACATAAGATTTTATAAAGAAAAATGACTTAAACATTTTTCTTGTTGTTATTTTTAATTATAATCGCCATTTTTTTACCGATGGCGAGCCAAATGTTGCCGCATCTGCTTTGTTACAGAGCATTCGCGGTGAAGGACCACAGCTTCATACCCTGTGCCTTGCATATGCAGCAATCTTGACTCGTGAATAATTCAGGTTGGATTATAGATTTCTTTTAAAACAACAGACGATTGAATAGTTAATGAAAGAAAAACTCTTTTTCAAAAATAGTAAGGAAAATGATCTTTGTGGGATATTGTCTAATCCTACAGGGGATTGCGTCCGACCCATCATCATTCTATGCCATGGTTTTTCCTCCAGAAAGGAGGGGAGAACTTATGCTCATCTAGAAGAGATTCTGAATAAGAAAGGAATATCTACTTTTCGGTTTGATTTTTTTGGCCATGGAGAAAGTGAAGGCCGGTTTGAAGACATCACCACTTCTGAAGCTGTGGATGATGTGATGAATTCCATTGCGTTCCTTCAAAAGTTAAGATACACTAAGATGGGACTCATGGGATCGAGCTTTGGGGGAATGGCCAGTATCCTCGCTGCATCTCAATCCAATGAAATCAACGTATTAACGCTCAAGTCACCTGTATCTGATTACAGGAGTATGACTCTCACACGACGAAGTGATTCTGAAATTCAGGACTGGAAAGAAAAAGGAGTGATCGAATTTGAGGGTGTGAATAATGAAAAGCAGCGATTGGGCTATGAATTTTTTAAGGATGCCAAAAAGATCAATGCATACCAGGCAGCTCAAAATATAACAGTCCCTACTTTGATTGTTCATGGAGGAGCAGATAAAACCGTACCTGTAGAGCAGAGCTGGAAAGCAGCCAGGTTTATCCAGAAGTGCCGTCTTGAAATTATCCCTGGATGTGACCATACTTATTCCCATCCAGAACATTTTGATCAACTCCTGAATCTCATCTCCCGATTTATTATTGAGAATTTACAGTCCTAAAGATGGATTAAAACTTACAAATGGGATATCATGACAGGAGAAAAGAGGTGAAAATATCAATGAATATTTTTATCACCGGTAATCCAAGATGCGGCAAGTCCACTCTGATACAAAAGATACGAAATGAAATTTCTGATCAAAAAGTCTCTGGATTTATCACTCCTGAAATAAATGTTCAGAATAGACGGAAAGGTTTTAAAATTATTGATTTGACCTCAAAAAAGGAAGAAGTTATGGCTTCTGTTGACATAAAAAGCGGTCCCAAAGTTTCCAAGTACAAGGTTAATGTCAAGGGAATTGACAAAGTGATAGAAAAGTTCCTGCAGAGTTATGAGTCTTCAAAATATGTGGTTATTGATGAGATTGGAAAGATGGAGTTTTATTCAAAGAAATTCAGAGAGACTATAAAAATGGTGCTGGATTCAGATAAAACTGTTCTTGCCACCCTTTCAAAACAATTTGTCAATCAGTACAGAGATAAAGGGAAGATTTATTTTCTGAAGAGGGAAAACTTTGACCAGATTTATGAACAGGTTTTGAATCAATTGAGAGCATCTGGTTAAAATGAAAGACCTGAAGCATGAAAAATGGATTATCTCAAAAAGTATTGCTTGAAATCTTTTTTTGATTATCATAATTTAAAGATTAACACATTTCATTATGAAAAAAGCTCTGTATTTACTCTTTATTTTACTATTTTCCTTTTTCAGCTGCCAAAAAAACAGCAGTGAAAAATTGTATACCATAGGAATTTTTCAAGTCAATGACGCTCCTACTTTAAACACTGCTGTGGATGGATTTATTAAAGCCCTTCAAGACCATGGAATGATTCAGGGGGAAAATGTAACACTTATCATCAAAAATGCACGAGGGGATATTTCTGAAGTACAAAAAATTGCTGAAGGTTTTGTGGAATCAGAGGTTGACTTGATCGCTGCTTTTTCAACTCCCTGCCTTCAGGCTGCTATTAATGCCACCCGAAGTATCCCTATTGTTTTCTCCTCTGTTGCTAATCCCTATAGAGCAGGAGCCGGGACTTCACCTAGCGAGCACCTTAGTAATGTGACTGGAGTCTCTTCTCGAGGACCCATAAAGGAAAGTCTTTATTTTTTGAAGGAAGTACTGCCCGGAATATCAGAAATCGGGACACTTTGGACTCCTTCGGAATTGAATTCAGAATATTATCTGGAAATAACTCGGGAAGTTGCAGCTGAATTAAGTCTGGAAGTCAAGGCTGTTCCCATCACCAATTCAAGCGAGGTACTCCTTTCTTCACAACTCTTGATTAGTAAAGGAGTGGATGCCATTTATCAGATATCTGACAATACCATCAATGATTATTTTGAGGCTGTGGCCCGGGTTGCGCTTGATAATGAGGTTCCTTTGTTTGGAGGTTTTTTATTATCTGTGAAACAAGGAGCGTGTGCGGCTCTTGGCTGGGATTTTTCCAAGATGGGATATAAAGTAGGGGAGATCGCTCTTGAAGTAAAAAACGGAAAGGACCCTGCTGAGATTCCTTTTCAATACATGAAAGAGGCAAGACTTTATATAAATATGGAAGCCGCTGCCAAACAAAGAGTGAAATTTTCAGAAAAGATAATAAGAAGAGCTGACAAAAAGTTTGATTCCATAGAAATAGCGAGTTCTGAATAATTGAGGATGGGGAGAAAGGGCAAATCCCGGTCCTCTTTCTGGGGACTGAATTAAGAATGGATTTATTCCTGGATGCTGGTAGGGAGTGTCAGTATTTGCTTTACCGCTGAGAATTATTTTTGTATAATTCATAAGTAAGCATGGATAGAGCAAGAATATACATTTCAGGGCGTGTTCAGGGTGTTCTTTTCCGTGATTACACCCAAAAATGGGCTTCCTCCTTAAAATTAACCGGATGGGTAAAAAATTTACCTGACGGAAGGGTTGAAGTTTCGGTAGAAGGAGAGAAAGATAAAATCAATCAGTTAATAAATAAACTGAGACAAGGGCCTCGAATGGCTCGTGTAGATGATGTGAATATTGAATGGGAAGAATATAGGGGAGAGTACAGCGGTTTCCATATCACTTGGTAAAAGCTTATAACCAGACGGAAATAAAGGTTGTGCAAAGAAGGAAATAAAAATGTTTAAACACAAGAAAAAAGATCATCCCTCCGTTGAAGTTTTTGAGGGAGTTGTGCGTACTACCCTGGGATGCGGAAAAGACGTGCTTATGGCAAGATTCGATTATAAAAAGGGATCAAAAGTTCCTCCCCATAAACATTCCTATGAACAAGTCACGGTTATTATTAAGGGAAGACAAAAAGTTACCATAAAAAATGAAGGGAAAAAAGAGGAAATCATATTGGAGGAAGGAGATTCATATATTGTTCCTGCCTCTTATGAACATCAGCAGGTCAACCTCGAGGATTCTGTAACTATTGATTGCTGGAGTTTGGCTCCATAAATTTTTCCTTGTTGGATTAAGTCTTTTTTTTGGATTCCAAAAATTTTTCTCTGCATTCATTGGAGCAAAAATAGTACTCTTTTCCTTTGTAATGTTCTTTTATGGCATCTTCTTTGGGAAGATAAGTTTTACAGACCTCGTCTTTAACCATAACACCAGGCTTAGAGCTTGGTTTCTGGGAAGATTTTTTTGACTTTGTCAGAGATTGATAGAATTTGACTGCGATATAGATAAGATAGGCAATAAGAGCGTAAAAAATGATTCGTATCAATCCAGCCATGATGAAATACAATTTAGATGATTTTATCTAACATGTCAAACTATCCTGAACTATTCCTAAAAAAATGACGATGTTTTCATCATTAATTTATTTTCAGCGATACTCAAGTTTTTATCTCGAACAATGTTTTTGAATGTTTTTTCTGTTAAAATTTTTAATTTTAATCGCCATTTTTCACCCATTGAGGCGAGCCGATCTGAAATTCAGGAAAGGCTTGTGCTCGTTAAAGATTTTTAACGCCATTCTTCTTCGTTTTTCTCGGCGCCTCCGTAACTCTCCCCGTCCGCGGGATATACATGGGATGTACAGTAAAATGTAAAATGAGAAATGTAAAATATAGAAAAGAA
>Ga0180434_10004715_pt1 | contig 16445 bp, 13 predicted proteins | sample SS_ome_7_FD_132453 | JGI IMG/M metagenome (GOLD analysis project Ga0180434, IMG submission 132453) | Hypersaline lake sediment archaeal communities from the Salton Sea, California, USA - SS_1_D_2 metaG | ecosystem: Environmental > Aquatic > Non-marine Saline and Alkaline > Hypersaline >...
CCGCGCAGCACGACGACCTCGAGGCAGTTGTGGTTGTCCAGATGCACGTGGGTGGAGCAGAGGACCTTGTCGTGGAACTGGTGCTGCATCTCGGAGATCAAGTGGGGCAGGTCGTGGCTGTGGTGGTCGTAGATCAGCGTGATTGTGCCCACCACCTCCCCCTGCTTGAGTTTCCATTCCGACTCGACGAGGTAGCCGCGCACGACGTCCCGGATGGCCTCAGAGCGCGTGCGGTAGCCCCGCTCCCGGGTGACATGATCGAACCTCCGCAGGAGGTCGCGGTTCATCGAGACTCCGAACCGCTCCACCGTGTTCATAGGGATGCTCCGTGCTACGATTTCGGGTTTCGTATTACCCCTTCGGCGCAAGGTCACGGCAACCTTCCGCCGCATGCATTATTTTGGGGGAATTGACGAGCCGCCGGGGACGGCGCGAGGGGCCCAGGGCGGGGTCTGGCCCTATTCAGCCACCTCGGGCGGCGCCTCGCTTGGGGCGGGCAGTCCGGGCGGCGTGGGGACAGGCGGCTGGATCGTCTCGAGGATCTCGCCGGCGCGGGCGCGGAGCGAAGGGAGAGGGTCGTTCTGCATGGCCTGGGCGATGAGCGCCACGGCCTCGGGCGTCGCCATGAGGCCCAAGGCCTCCAGGCCGGAGAGGCGGACCGTCGGGTCCAGGGAGAGGATGTCCTTGTGGCACTCGTCGAATGAGCCGCGCTTGCGCAGCGCCTCGGCGACGATGTCGAGCAACTGCTCGCCTGCGTGGGAGTTGGCGTCATAGGCCATGCGGAGCAGGATCCGCATCACGGGCAGGCTGACGTGCATGAGGACCCGGCGCACCCGCTCGCGCCTCACCTCGTCGCGCAGGGCGTCCACGAAGGGCGTCAGGGCGCCCATGTTGGCCAGGCCGACGGCACACCGGCGGACGGCCTCTCGCACGGCCTCTTCGTCGTCGTCGAGGGCGTCCAGCAGGCGCGGCAGGTGATCGGCGGCTGCTGCGCCCATCCGGCCCATCGCATCGGCGGCGCGGCAGCGGACGTAGGGGTCGGGGTCGGCCAGCGCAGCGGCCAGCCGCGGCAGGGCGGGCTGCGCCATCTCGCCCATGACGCCCAGAGCATTGGCCGCGGCGGCACGCACGCGGCAGTGGGGGTCCTCCAGCCGGTTGGCGACCGGCTCCAGGCCGTAGGGGGCGTGGACCTTGCCCAGAAGGCCGGCGATCGCGGCCCGCACCGCAGGGTCGGGGCTGTGGAGGTGCTCCAGCAGGACTTCGCCCATGGCGGAGTCGGCAATGGCCCACAGGGCCCGCCCCGCCAGACGCCGCACCTCGGCGTCGGCGTCCTGCAGGGCGTTGAGGAGGGTGGGCGCGCCGGCGCGGTCGCCGACACGCTCCAGCGCAATGGCGGCACGCCGGCGCGTCTCGGCGTCGCCCTCGCGCAGCGCGCGGCAGAGCGCCTCGGAGACGCCCGCCGCAGGAGCCTGGCCCAACGTCTCGGCGCAGGCCATGCGGACGTCGGCATCCTCGTCGTTGAGGGTCCGCTCCACCAGGGCGTGCGCGGAGGCGGAGGTGCCGACCTCGCCCAGAGCCCGGGCCGCCCGCGCGCGGACCCGGGCCGAGGGGTCGCGCAATGCCCGCCCGATGGCGGCCGAGCCCGAAAGGACGGCGTCCTGGCCCTCGATGCCCGTTGGGGCGTCGCCGGGCGCCAACTTGCCCAGGGCCTGCGACATGGCGACAGGCAGGCCGTAGGTGACGCGCACGTTCGCGCCGGGCCCCGACGGCGCGGGCAGCGCCAGCGGAGCGTCGCTCTTGAGGCCGCCCAGGTTGGATGCCTCGGCCAGCGCCGAGACGGCGGCCTCGCGCACCTTGGGGGACGGATCGGTGAGCGCCTCGATGGCTGCGGCCGCGCCCTGTGACGGCTCGATGCCAACGAGCGCGTCCAGGGCGGTGCGGCGCACGTCGGGATGCTCGTCGGTGAGGAGCGCGCCCAGCGCAGGTGCAGCCTCCTCGCAGCGGCACTCCCCCAGGACGTGTGCGCCGAAGGCCCGCACCTTGGAGGAGGGCGCCTCCAGAGCGCGCAGGAACGGCTCGCGGGCGCCCAGCGCAGCGACGCCGCGCAGGAGGTCCTTGAGGCATCGCGCATAGGCCGCGAGAGCGGCGGGCAGGTCCTCGAGCCAGGAGTCAACGACACCCCTCTCCTCGAGCGCCAAGGCAAGACTCACGGCGAAGGACTGGTTGCGCCCGTTGAGGACGGACAGGAAGACCTCCCCGGAGAGCGACTTCATGCCCGCGATGGCCCCCAGGAACTCCTGGTCGGCCACCTCGAAGTCGGGGTCGTCGGCGCAGGCCCGAAGGAAGCGCGCGATGTGCGCGGCGGCATCGGCGGTGTCGGCCTTGGCCAGCGCGGTCGCGGCCTCGACGCGCACGGCGGCCGAGGGATCGGCCAGGCACGAGACGGCGCCGTCGTCGGCGGCGGGGCGCAGCGCCGCGAGCACCCGTACGGCCTCGGCCCGCACGTCCTCCGCTGGGTCCTGCACGACCCCGGCGACGGCGTCGGCGGCCGAGTCGCCCCCGATCACCGCCAGGGCGCGGACGGCTCCCAGCCGAACCTGGCGGCGCGGCGCCGAGAGCGCGGCGGTCAGCAGGCGGACGGCGGGCTCCCCCAGCGCGCGGAGCACGGCTGCGCTGGCTGCGTCGGCATCGGGCTGGTCGCTGTCCATGGCCTCCAGGGCCGCGGAGACGACGCGGTCCGCAGGCTGGTGGCAGAGGCCGCGCGCCGCGGCGTCGCGCACCTGCGGATCCGTGGCCCGGGCGGCCAGCGAGAGGAGCACCTCCACGACGCTGTCGTGGTCCAGCGCGCCGAGGAGTTCGGCGGCGGCCGGAGCGGCCCGGCCGCCGCGCAGGCGCTCGTTGAGTTCCTCGAAGGTGTAGGCGAAGCGGACCATGCGCCTCGCCTCGGCCTGGACCTCGGGATCGGCGTGAGAGAGCGCGGCGAGCAGCGTGTCCTCGTGGGCGCGGCGCCTGCGGGGGGAAAGGCGCGCCAGGCGGCGGACGCGATCCAAGAGCGTGGCTCGGTCCGTGACGGAATCGGGAACCGGCTTGCGGGTTCCTCTCAGGCGGTCGGTGATCCACGCGAACACTACACCCTCCTTACGCAGTTCACGGCTCGGGTGACTGGGACAGGCGACGTTCGAGGACGACGTGCAGGCGCCGCGCGCGGGCTTCCTGCCGCGCCGTGGGCATGGCCGCGGGCGGCTCGTCGGGCTCGGGGCATTCCTCAGGTGAAAGCAGTTCCTGGGGTTCCTGCGTCTCGTCGTCGAGGGGCTCGGGCGGCTCCTCGGCGATCTCGGGGAGCGCCGGGCTGACGGGAACGATATCCGAGGCGGCGAGCGCCTCGAAGAGCCGGGCGAGCAGTTCGCGCGGGTCGTCGGCGTCGGCGACCCGCCGCAGCGCGGCGGCGACCTTGGGGTCGGACTCGCCCACGCCGTTGCCGAGCGAGATGATGCTGCCCGGAAGGGGCTTGCCCCGGCGCTTGAGGTAGTCGAGGACGGGGGCGGCCAGATGGGTGTGGGAGAGGAAGATGACCGCGTCGGCGGGGCGGCGGTCGAGGAGTGCGCTGAGGTCGTCGGCGGAGGCTGCGCAGGTGGTCTCGCCGGTGTATTCGAGACGCAGCCCGGCCAGCCGGGCGCCGTCGCGCCCCACGACAAGCAGGGCCAACTCACGCTGGCGCGTCGCCATGACTCTCCTGGGTGCGTACGACTTAGGCTGCGTGAGCCGGAATCTCCGCTCCAAGCCGAGACTCGGACTGTAACACCCCAGCGAGAAACGCTCGGGACGTCAGCATAGGCGATTTCGCCGGGCGTAGGGGATGTCCTCCTACAGGGGGGCGGCAGGAAAGAAATAATCCATCGCCGAACAACCGCGCAGGTGAACTGCGTCGGACCGGGACTCACGCAGATGGATTCGCTGACCGCGCACCTGGTGAAGCACTATCGCATTGAGGCCGAGATCGGGGACTGCGGCCTCGGGAGGCTGTTCGAGGCCTCCAGCGCGTCCCTGGGCTCGAGGGTCACGATCCTGGTGCTGTCGGAGAGCGCCGCGGGGGACCCGCAGTTCGGGGAGCGGTTCGACGAGCAGATGAGGCGGGCCCAGGGGGTGCACCACCGCGCCCTGATGGCCGTTACCCACTTCGCGCACGAGAACGGCACGTACTATGTGGTGATGGAGCACTCCGCAGGCCGCACGGTGGGCCAGGCGCTCGCCGAGGGGGCGGCCCCCCGCCTGCGCGACGCCGTTGCCGTCTGCCAGCGCGCGGCCGAGGGCCTCGACTTCGCCCACCGCAGCGGCCTGGTGCACGGCGCGCTGCACCTGGATACGATCGTGGTGTCGGAGCGTTGGGAGGCGCGCGTGCTGGGCCTGGGGATCGCCAAGGCGGCCGACCCGGTGAGCCTCTCGACGAGCCCAGTGTGGCCGCCCGCGGGCTACCGCTCGCCCGAGCAGCGGGCAGGCGTGCCGCTCGACGCCCGGGCCGATATCTACGGGTTGGGGGCGGTGCTCTACCGACTGCTGACGGGGGTCGCGCCGGCATGTGACGGCGAGATCGCCTCCCCGGGATCGCTCAACGCGCAGGTGCCGCCGACGCTGGGCGACGCCCTGATGCGGATGCTGGCGCGGAAGCCCCGGGAGCGTCCTCAGACGGCGCGCGAATGCGCGGCCCTGCTCTCGCGGCTGAGCCTGCCCAGGGATGCCGCCGACGCGCCGCTGCCTGCAGGCGACGCGGAGACGGCCGACAACGCGCAGCCCGCGGCGGCGCAGGAGATCTCGGAGTCGTCGGTCCGCACGGCACTGGCGCTGTATCGGAGTCGGCAGTGGGAGGCCGCCGTGGCCCACCTGGAGGAGATGGCGCGCGCCAGCCCGCGGGGGACGAGGGTGTGGGCCTACCTGGGCGCGGCGCACTACGCCGTCGGCCAGTACCGGGAAGCAGCCGAGGCCCTGCGCAGGGCGGTGTCGCTGCGGCCGGAGAACGCGCGCCTGCACTACAACCTGGCCAGCGCGCTGCTGGGCCTGGGCGACGTGAACGAGGCGAGGAACGAGTTCGAGGCCGCATGGAATCTGGATCCCGCCTACACGGCGGCTGCGTTGGCCATCGCGGCCCTGGACGGCGCCGATATCCCAGGGTAGAATGGCGGAGGGGCAGTCATGCACTGCGAGGACTGCGGGACCGAGGCGGAGTCGGATCACCTGGTGTGCCAGTCGTGCGGCGGGCGGCTCACGCAGGACGAGTTGGACCTGCCTGAGGTGGCGCCGTTCCCCATCAAGGCCCTGGAGCGCGGGAGGCTGGAACTGGCCGGCCCGCCCGCGCACGCGGCCGGCCCGCGGCTGGAGGTTCGGGTGGGCAACCTGTGGGGCGTCTTCGCCGTGGCCAAGCCGACCATGACGGTGGGGCGGGTCGAGCCCGGCTCGAAGGATCGGCCCGATCTGGATCTGTCGGCCGACGATGCGGTGTCGCGCCGCCACGCGGAACTGCGGACGCGCGACAACGGCACCTATCTGGTGGACCTGGGCAGCACCAACGGCACACTGGTGAACGGCGACCCGCTGGCGCCGGGCGAGGAGCACCGGCTCGCCGACGGGGATGTCATCCAGATGGGCGAGCGCTGCGTGCTCAGGATGCGGGTCTGAGGCGCGGGCGCTGCCGTCCGTCGAGAAGTCAGAGCCCATGCTAGTGCGGCGCCGAGTGAGACGGGAGACGATCCTGGCCCCGGGGCAGACGCTCCAGGGGCGGGCGATCTACGTGGTGCGGGAGCCGATCGGGATGGGGGCCTTCGCCCTGGTGTACCGAGGCGAGGATACGGCGGGGAATGCGGTGGCCATCAAGGAGTACCGGACGCCCGTCAACCGGCGCGAGCGGGAGGTCGTGAGCCGGATGTGGCACCGCGAGATGGAGACGCAGCGCGCGATTCCTCCCCACCCCGCCATGCCGCGCTTCGTGGAGGGGTTCAGCCGGGAACGGCGCGACTACGTGATCCAGGAGTATGTCGAGGGGGAGAACCTGGCCGACATCCTCGATCACCGGGGCGCGCTGCCGCAGCGCCTGGCCGTGAAGTGGGGGCGCCAGGTCTGCGAGGTGGCTGCCTATCTCCACGAGCATGGCATCGTGCATCACGACCTGAAGCCGGAGAACGTCATCATCACCCCGAACGGCCGGGCCGCCCTGCTGGACCTGGGATCGGCGCAGTTCCTGGACCGCGACGCCGGCGACCTGCACGGCTCGGACGGGTATCTGGCGCCCGAGATTCAGGAGATGGCGCAGCGCCGCGGCCTGCAGGCGCAGCCGGGCACGGATGTCTTCGCGCTGGGCTGCATGCTGTACGAGATGCTGCTGGGCCAGCGTCCCTCGCAGCGGCACATTGACGGGCTGAGCGTGCGGCTGGTGGGCCCGCTCCTGAGCCGGTTGAACCGTTTCGACCCCGGGCTGGTGAACGTGATCGTGCACGCGATCTCGTATGACGCGGACCATCGCTACCAGGACGCGCACGAGATGCTGGAGGCGTTGGTCGCGGGCGCGCCGGCGGTGCCCGAGGTGGAGCCGCGAGCCGTGGACTTCGGGGCGTTGAGGGGCCGGGAGCGGCGCAAGGTGACGGTGAGCGTGACCAACGCAGGGGGCGGCACGCTGGCGGCCGAAGCCAGGAGCCGCGCGCCCTGGCTGCGCGTGGGCGCCACCGGCCGCCAGGAGGAGGAAGCCGTGGGCCTGGACGGCAACGCGCCGCCGCTCACGATCACGGCCCTGGGGGAGAGGATGCCGCTGCGCCAGCACCCGCAGAAGGGGGTCGTGGAGATCCGCTGCCCGTTCGGCAAGGCGGAGGTCGTCTGCACGGCGAGCATCGAGGCGGAATCGGCGATGATCCAGGCGTACCATCCGACGGTGTTCCTTCGCGCGCGGCGCGGGCAGCGCGTGCGCGGGACGATGCAACTGAGGAACATCGGCAGCCGGCGGGGGCAGTTCACCTGCCGATGCCAGGATGAGGACGCGGTGCGACTGGAGCCCGAGTCCTTCGTGTTGGAACCCATGGCGACACAGGAGGTCGGAGTGACGGTCGAGACACGGACGCTGCCCGAGGGGAGCCACACTTTCTCCGTGAATATCGCCGCCGCGAGCGGGCACCGCACCGACGTCGAGGTGCATCTCGACGTGTTCGCGGGGCCCGTGCGGCGGCTGCTGCACCGATAGCGCGGACTTGGAATCATGCTACATGTGACAGCGAAACCGGAGCGCCCGTGGGTGCGGGCCGGCCAGCCGGACGAGGGCACCATGCGCTTCATGGTGGACCTCAAGGCGGGTGCGGCCGACGGCGCGGAGTTGGCGGTGTGCTTCGTGCTGGACTCCAGCGGCACGATGCGCCGCCTCGAACTGGACGCCGACGATCTGGCGCGGCTCGTGGCGCGGGGGCAACAGCGCGGCGAACTGCGTCTGGTGGAGACGGACCGCGAGCGCGGGGGGGCCTTCTCGGGCGAGACGCTGGCCGAGGCGCAGCGGACGGGGGTCAAGCCCATCGGCCTGGCGGTGCAGGCCGTCGAGCGCATGGTCGAGGCCATGCCGCCGTCGGCGCTGGCGTCGGTGGTCACCTTCGCCGAGCGCGAGGCCGTGGTCCACGAGGGCGCGGCGCGGGAGGCCAGGGAGTCCCTGTCCGAGGCGCTGGGCCGCCTGGTGGCCGACGACACGGCCTTCGACGTCGGGGACGGCACCTGCATGGCCGGGGCGCTGGGCCGCGCGCAGGACCTCGCCGCCGACCACGCCCGGGCCGGCCGGATCGCCCGGGTGATCGTGCTCACGGATGGGATCGTGCACGACTCGGAGGAGACGCTCGAACGCATGCAGGCGCTGCGTGAGGCAGGGATCAGTCTCACGACGGTCGGCATCGGCGGCGAGTTCGACGAGGAGTTCCTGACCCGCGCCGCCGACCGCGGCGGGGGTGACTACTACTACGCCGCCGACCCTGCCGAACTGGCCGCCCAACTGAGCGAGGAGTTGAAAGCCCTGACCACGGTGGCGGTGCGCAGAGTGCGGGTGGCGATCCAGGCGCGGGACGGCGGCGCCGTGGGGGAGATCGTGCAGGCCGCGCCGCGGCTGCGGCTGTTCGACGAGGTGCAGGAGTCCGAGGGATGGCACTCGGTCGAGGTGGGGGACATCGGCTCCGGCGCGCCGGCGTCGGTGGCGGTGAGCCTGGGGCTGCCGGACCTGGGCGTCGGCGAACACGTCGTGGGCACGGTGCGGGCGACCTGGGAGACCGGCGACCAGAAGGAGGGCGAGACCCAGGGCGACGTCACGCTCCGCTACGCGCCGGCCGAGGAGCAGGCGGCGGAGCGCAGCCCCGAGACGGAGGGGCTCTTCGACCGGCTGGATGTCTATCTCGCCGAGCGGGAGGCCCAGTGGGCCAAGGAGGAGGGCGACCTGGCGCTGGCCACCCGCAGGCTGGAGAGCGCGACCCGGCTGCTGCGCGGGCTGGGGGAGCACGAGTTGGCGCGTGAGTTCGAGGCCCACATCGTGGAGATCACGGACGGCACGCCCGATCGCGCCGCCCGCGCGAAGCGGATCAAGTCGGAGACGCGGCGCCTGAGCGCCGACGAGCCATGAGCCTGGCCCACAGCAACGGCGAGCCGGGCGGCGCCGACGCGGCGCTGGCCGAGGGCGTCGAGCACTACAAGGCGGGCCGCGCCGAGGAGGCCGCGCGCGCGCTGGAGCGCGCGAAGACCATGCGGCGGGGTGATGTGCGCGCCCACAGTTACCTCGGCGCAGCCTACTACCGGCTTCGGCGCTACCACGAGGCCGCCGAGGAGTTCCGGCAGGCGGCCGCCCTGAAGGGCGACGATCCGAGGGTGTTCTTCAACCTGGGCAACGCCTACCTGGGGTGCGGGCTGCCGGCCCAGGCGCGCGACGCCTTCGCGGCGGCGCTGCGGGCCGATCCCAACTACGTGGCGGCGCTGTTTCCTCTGGCATCGCTCGAACGCATGCTGGGCGCCGGGACGCTCGAGACGTAGCATGTCCGGCGCAGCAAGCGCCCGCCGTCCCTGCGCCGTCGGCCTGCTGCTGGCAGGCGTCGCCCTGCTGCTCTGCTCGTGCACGAAGCGCCCGCTCACTTCGCCCCCGCCGCCCCCACCGTCCGACGGCTTCCCCGTCACCATGACCGATGCGCTGAACGAGTCGGTCACTATGCCCGCCGCGCCGCAGCGCATCGTGTCCTTGGCTCCGGCGGCGACGGAGGCGCTCTTCGCGCTGGGGCTGGAGTCGCGCATCGTCGGCGTGACGGCCTACTGCGACTACCCCGAGGAAGCGAAGTCGAAGACGCAGGTGGGCGGGATCAGCGACTTCAGCGTCGAGAAGGTGCTCGGACTGCGGCCGGACCTGGTGGTGGGCATGCCCATCAACCCGAAGGCGTCGCTGGCCGGGCTGCGGCGCGCGGGCGTGCCGGTCTTCGCGGTTGACCCCAAGGACATCGCCGGGATCATGGATTCGCTGGGGACGCTGGGAAGGCTGACCGGCCGCCGGGAGCAGGCCCGTGCGGTGACGCAGGAGATGCAGCAGCGACTGGACGCCGTGCGCGCTGCCGTGGGGTCAGTCCCGCGCTCGCAGCGGCCGACGGCGCTGCTCGTCTACCAGTTGGACCCCATGCGTGTGGCAGGGGGCGACACGTTTCCCAGCGACGTGTTGGAGGCCGCCGGGGGCGTCAACGTGGCGGCGGATGTGCGGGGGTTCGAGATCTACTCGGTCGAGGCCGTCGTGGCCAAGGATCCGCAGGTGATCCTGGCACCCTCGATGGCGGGCGACAGGGCGTCTGTGGTGGAAGCGATCCTGGCACGCAACAGCCTCCGGAGCGTGGCGGCCGTGCGGGAGAAGCGCGTCTATTCCCTCAACGCCGACACGATTGACCGCCCCGGCCCGCGGATCGTCGAGGGGGTCGAGGAGGTCGCCCGCGCGCTGCACCCGGCCGTCTTCTTCGGCGGTCCCGGTTCTCAGTAGCCGCCGAGACCCAGTTCGCGGCCCACGAGCGCCCGATAGGCGGCGTGGATGCGCCTGGCCGCCGGGAACCCGCCCGTGCCCACGGCCGCGCCATCGCAGCGGCGCACGGGTGTGATCTCCGCCACGGAGTTGGTGAGGAAGCACTCGTCGGCGGTGCGCACGTCATCCGGCGCGATCTCCGCCTCCTCCCCCTCCAGGCCGGCCTCCTGCGCCAGCCCGAGCACCACGCCGCGTGTGATGCCCGGCAGGAGGCCGCACTCGACCGGCGGAGTGATGAGCCGGCCGCCGCGCACGACGAAGACGTTGCTGGTGGTCGCTTCGGTGACCAGACCTGCGGCGTTGAGCAAGAACGCGTCGTGGGCGCCGGCCGCCCTGGCCTGCGCCCGGGCCAGTAGATATGGGAGGTAGCAGAGCGTCTTGTGCCGCGCCAGGGCCGGCGCCGGCGCGGCGTCGCTCAGGGTGATAATGTCGGCCGGCGAGTCCAGCCCGGAGTCGCGCGCCAGCCGGCGCGCCACCATGAGAACCGTCGCCGCAGGGTCGGGAGGGAGGTCCACCCCGTCGCCCGGGCCGCGTGTGATCGTGAGCCGCAAAGCCGCGTCGGAGAGGCCGCTGCGCCGCAGCAGTTCGCCGGCGATCTCGCGCACGGCCGCGGCGTCGAGCGGCAGCGGGAGCCGGAGCGCGGCGGCAGAGGCGGCCATGCGCTGCAGGTGGGCGTCGAGTCGGAAGACGCGTCCTTGGTAGGCCCGCATCGTCTCGAAGAGGCCGTCGCCGTAGAGGAAGCCGCGGTCGAGCGGCGAGAGCGCGGCGCTCTCGGCGGGGACGAAGCGGCCATCCAGATAGACGATGCGCTGCTCCACGCGCTGCCTCCCCTACCCCTCCGCGACGGCGGCGTCGCGCCTGCCCGTGGCCGCGGTGATGAGCGCCGCCGCCTTGTCGAGCGTCTCCTGGTATTCGGCCTCGGGATCCGAGTCGGCGACGATGCCGCCGCCGACCTGGAAGTAGGCGACTCCGTCCTTGATTACGACGGTGCGGATCACGATGTTGAGGTCCATGTCGCCGGAGAAACAGAGGTAGCCGATGGCTCCCGTGTAGACGCCCCGGCAGGTGGGCTCCAACTCGTCAATGATCTCCATGGAGCGCACCTTGGGCGCGCCGGTAATGGAGCCGCCGGGGAAGCAGGCGCGCAGGCAGTCCACCGCGCGGTAGCGATCATGGAGCATGCCCTCGACCGTTGACGTGAGGTGGAAGACCGTGGCGTAGCGCTCCAGGGCGCAGAGTTCGGTGACGCGGACGGTGCCGTAGGCGCAGACCTTGCCCAGGTCGTTGCGCTCCAGGTCCACGATCATGACGTTCTCGGCGCGGTCTTTGATGCTCTGGGTCAACTGGCGAGCCAGGGCGGCGTCCTCCTCGGCGGTGGCGCCGCGCGGGCGGGTGCCCTTGATGGGACGGGTCTCGACCCGGCGGCCCCGGATTTGCAGGAAGCGCTCGGGCGAGGCGCTGGCGACGGCGCAGGAGCCCAGGTCGAAGTAGCCTGCGAAGGGCGCCGGGTTGACGCGGCGCAGCCGCGCGTAGAAGTCCAGGGGCGGCTCGGCGAGGGGCACCTGGAGACGCTGCGACAGGTTGACCTGGAAGATATCGCCCGCGGCGATGTACTCCTTGGCGCGGGCCACGGCCTCGAGGTAGGCCTGTCGCGTGAAGTTGGAGGCCACGGGACGGCGGCTGGAGGCGGCGTCCGCGACCGGAGCGGCCTGCGACGCGCCGGCGATGCGGGATAGGAACTCGTCGAGGCGGGACTCGGCGCGTCGCCTCCCCTCGGCGCCCGACGCCGGCAGGCCGGTGGAGGCGACGTAGGCCGTGCCGTCCAGGTGGTTGACGCCGATCACGACATCGTAGAACCCCAGCCAGCAGTCGGGCACCGGGACGTCGTCCACCGCGGTGCGCGGGAGTCGCTCGACGAAATGGCAGAGGTCGTAGGCGAAGTAGCCGGCCGCACCCCCCAGGAAGGGAGGCGCACCGGCCGCGCGCCGGACGCGGAAGCGGGCCATGAGATCGCCCAGCAGGGCGAAGGGGTTCCCCTCGGCGACCTCGCGGCGGGTCCGCCAGTCGAGGACGGTCCGTCCCCCCTTGCTGGAGAACACGAGGAAGGGGTCCACGCAGAGGAAGGACCAGCGGCCCAGGCGTGGGTCGGCCAGGACGCTGTCGAGGAAGACGGCCTCGCGGCCCTGGCCCGCCAGGGCCCTGAAAAGGGCGAAAGCGTCCCCTGGGTGCGCGATTCGGCGCACCAGAGGGGCGAGCAGCGGGGCAACGCTCACGTCAGGCGATCCCGGCGGAATCGTTCACGGCCTTGGATGATAGCGGTCCTGGCAGGCGTTGTCAACGTGAGGGGAGTGCAGAGGGCGCGACAGGGGTGTCTGCGGCCCGAGAGGCCCAATTGTGGAATAATACCTTCGGACGACCCCGCAAGGGCGACACGACCTTGTACGACAAGGTGAGGTGAGACGAGAAATCATGCTGTCTCGGATGGTGCGAGACAAGCGAGCAGGCTTCACGCTGATCGAGATGCTGATCGTGATCGTCGTGATCGCGATCCTGGCAGTCATTGTCATTCCTCGGCTACTGGGTGCGGCTCGGCGCGGCAAGGAGGCGTCTCTGCGTGCGGATCTGAAGCAGATCCGCGACGCCATCGAGCGCTTTGAGGGCGCCTGCGCCGCCTGGCCGCCGGCGCTGAGCGATATCATGGCGGCCAACGGGTCAGCCATCAGCGCCGACGCCGACGGCAGGGGAATCAGTGTGGACCGGTCGTCGTACGATGGTCCCTATCTGCGGACCGCCGACGGCGCCCTGCCCAAGGACCCCTTCACGGGGGCAGCCGACTGGACTTACAGCAGCACCAGCGGCGAGGTTCACACGAGTTCGACTCTGCTTGCCCTGGACGGCTCGGCGTACAGCATCTGGTAGGGTCTGCTGGAATCGCGTGATGCGCACCGCGACCGGAGGTGTCCCCTCCGGCGCGGTGTGCTGTGCTTTGTGCCCCTTCTCATTGCGACGTTCCTCGACTATAATAGCGCCTCAGGAGTCATCCCCCGGGCGACGGGCCCGAGATGAAGGAGAGGCGAGATGGCGAGGCTCTTCGGGCGCGAGTGGTCGAAGGACGAACTGGTGCGGCGCGCGGGGCGGATGTCGCAGTTGTGCGGCGTGCGGCTGGGCGAGTTGGGCGACGGCACGGAGCGCGGCGTGCGCGTGGCCGACTTGTGGACGGGCAGCGGGTTCGCGTTCACGGTCGTCGTGGATCGCGGGATGGACATCTCGGCCGCGACGTGGCAGGGGCGATCCCTCTGCTGGCACTCCTCGACGGGGGTGGTCGCGCCCCAGTTCTACGAGCCCGAGGGGCTGGCGTGGCTGCGCGGGTTCTACGGGGGACTCGTGGTGACCTGCGGCCTCACCTACGCCGGCGCGCCGTGCGAGGATGAGGACGAGTCGCTGGGCCTGCACGGCCGCTTCTCGAACCTGCCCGCCAGCCACGTCGCGGTCGAGGAGGGCTGGCAGGGCGAGGACTACCGGGTGTCGGTGAGGGGACAGGTGCGCGAGACCCGCGTCTTCGGCGAGAACATCTGCCTCACGCGCACGGTGTCGGCCAACCTGGGCGAGAATCGGTTCTTCCTGCACGACGCGGTGGAGAACGAAGGGTTCGATCCCAGCGAGCACATGATCCTCTACCACATCAACACGGGGTTCCCCGCGGTGGATGACGGCGCCGAGTTGGTCTCCCCCACCCTGGAGGCGACGCCGCGCGACGCCGAGGCCGAGAAGGGCAAGGAAGGCTACGCCCAGTTCCACACGCCCACGCCCGGATACGCGGAGAAGGTGTACTACCACGAGATGGCCACCGACAAGGCGGGGCAGGTGTGGGCGGCGGTGGTGAACCGCGAGTTGGGCTTCGGCGCCTACGTGAAGTACGCCAAGGCGCAGTTGCCGCGCTTCACCGAGTGGAAGATGCTGGGCGAGGGCACCTACGTGGTGGGGATGGAGCCGGCGAACTGCCAGGTGGAGGGGCGCGACAAGGAACGCGAGCGGGGGGGGCTTCAGTTCCTGCAACCGGGCGAGCGCCGCGAGTACGCGCTGGAGATCGGCGCGCTTACCTCGGCCGAGGAGATCGCCGAACTCGACGCCTGGGTCAAGCGGGCGAAGTAGCCGCCGCTAGAGCAGGAACGGCCAGACGACCTTCGCGGCGAAGCGGGCGGTGGTCCCGTCGGCATTGGGGTCGCCCAGCAGCGCGAAGACATCGGGCCCGGAACGCAGCGCCTGGCGGTAAGCCAGGTAGAGATTCACCCGGCCATCACGGAGGCTCACGCGGCCGCTCAACGCTTTCTCATGCGTGAGGTCATAGGTGGCCGTAAGCACGATCTGGGTTCGACGCTCGGGTCCTTCGCTCTTCTCCAGGCGCAGGTGCTCCATTGAGAGGTCCAGGTTCAGCCTCGAGTTCGGGCGGAGTCGCTGCGAGAGCGACGCATAGACGTAGCCATCGCCGCGGCGCTTCCCGAAGCGAACCGCCGCCTTGCCCTTGCGCATTGGATCGAACGGCTGAGAGACGAGGGTGAGGCCGGCCGTCCGCTCGGTACTTCCGTCGCGCTCGCCGGCATCCAGCCGGCCGGTAAGACGCAGGTCTCGGGTCAGGCGCCTGGTGCAGGAGCCGCCGATCTCTGAGCGCCGGCCTTCCGTGGATCCTCCCGACGCGGCAGTGAAGCTGAATGCCAGGGGCGGGTTATCGTCGTCGCCCAGGCGCGACTGGAGCGTGGCGCTCACCCGGGCCTCGTGGATCCCCTGCTCAGGCACGAGGCCCAGCACCGACTCGAAGTCCGCACCCACTCGCTGCAGCGAGAAAGCCAGTCTCCGCCGTTCACGCCGCCACCTGCGAACCGCCGAGACGGAGTAGGCGGCGTCGTCGCCCCCGGGCCCGGCGGTCTGGCTCCAGAACACGCGGCCGTCGAAGGAACGGTACCCGTCGCCCACCGGCCCCCAGGAAGAGAAGCCGGCGCAGAGCGCCGTGTTGATCGGGTCGTCGCCGCCCTCATGGTGGGATAGCCCGCCCCACCAGGTGCGCTTCGAGGTCGGTTTGAGGGCCGTGTGCAGCACGATGTCATGGGTCTCTCCGGACTTGGCCGTCGCCAGCAGGCCCAGGCTGACGCCGTTGGCGCGGCCGAAGGCCTTGAGCCCCGCGTCTATCTCGCCGATGCGGCGGGAGTAGAAGATCAGCCGCGGCGGGTAGAAGGCTGCGGCCCCCTCGCTGAAGAACGGCCGGCGCTCCGGCAAGGCGCGCTCGGTGTAGGTGAAGTCCACGGATTCGACCGCGTCCTCCACGGTGCGGAAGTCGGGCTTGAAGGCAGCCAGCGCGGTGAGGCCGTTGGCGAAGTCGTGCTTGAGGTCGAGTCCGGCCACCAGGACGCCGCCTTCGCCCTCGCAAGCGTCCGTGAGCAGGTACGGCATGGCGACGAGAGGCCGCCGCGGCGCCGGGAGGTCCAGCCCCACCCAGTCGGCGGCCAGTTCGTTGTCGTAGCCGGGATCGAGCAGGTTGGGCCACACGCTGGTCTCGCGCTTGCGGGCCAGGTAGCGGGTGAAGCACAGGCCAAAGGTAGTCGTGCCGGGCAGGTAGCGCAGATTCTGGAGGGGAATGGCCATCTCCGCCTGCCAGCCGCGGTCGTTGGTGGCGGCGGCTGCGTGCCAGTCGCCGCGCCACTCGATCTGGCTGGCCGCCCCACCCGGGATGTACGAATTCTGAGTACCGTTTGCCGAGACCTGGAAGCCGTAGGACTCGGTGTGGGTATTCAGGACGTCAACGTCAACGCCGACATGATCGTCGCGCTGGATGGGGCCTCCACGTTTGCGCTGATCCGCCTTGATCTCCGCGGGGCTTGCGTCCTGACAGTCGAAGCCGAAATACAGGTGTGCGTCATCGTAGAGCATGTGGACTGTCGTCATCTGGGATGCGCGCCGTCCGGGGACGCTCGCGTGCCAGAAACCGGCGGCTTGGGGCGACAGAGTCCACACCTCGTCGTCGAGACGCCCGTCAATGACAGGCGGCGTCGGAGCCTTGACTGCAGGAACGATCGGCGCCGTGGCGCCCTCGGCCGAACGGGCCGCGCTCGCGCATAAGATGAGGAGCGTCACGGCTGCTGCAACGCTGGTGGCGGAGCGTCTCGCGAACATGATGCAGAGAGGCGGGATCATCGGCGCTGCGAACGGAAAACGTCGCAGGCCGACCTACCCGCCCACGACGTCTTTTCTGCAACGCCGGCCACGGCGCCTCTCGGGTGCCTTGATCCGCGTCTCAGGGGCCGGCGGGCACGATCTGCCCCAGGATGCGGGGGCCCCGGGCGCCCGTGGCCCCCGGCACGTTGGCCGCCCCGCCCATCATGGCCTCGTTGCCGAGGATGGCGAAGGC
>Ga0180434_10004717_pt1 | contig 16441 bp, 25 predicted proteins | sample SS_ome_7_FD_132453 | JGI IMG/M metagenome (GOLD analysis project Ga0180434, IMG submission 132453) | Hypersaline lake sediment archaeal communities from the Salton Sea, California, USA - SS_1_D_2 metaG | ecosystem: Environmental > Aquatic > Non-marine Saline and Alkaline > Hypersaline >...
GGCGCCGCGATTGACACGGTGCAGGCGTTCGCGACCACGGAGGGGTGGCAGGCGATCATGCTGGGCCTCGCGATCATCACGGGCCGGCACGCGATCGCCAAGGCCAAGTAGGGCCGAGGTCGGACAGGGAGGTCGAGGGGCCGCCCCTCCGGGGGCGGCCCTTTCCGCGCGCCGACATCAGCGCCCCTTGGTCTCCCGGTCCATGTCCCGCCTGTCGTCGCGGGCCTTCATGTCCTGTCGCTTGTCCCGGACGTTCTTGCCCCGGGCCAGGGCGACGGTGACCTTGGCCAGGCCCCTCTTGTTGAAGCGGATGAGGAGCGGGACCAGCGTCAGCCCCCTCTGCTCCACCTTGGGCCTGAGCCTGCGGAGCTCGGCGGCGCGGACGAGGAGCCTGCGGCGGCGCAGGGGCTCGTGGTTCTGCGTGTTGCCGTGCCTGTACGGGGCGATGTGACAGCCGACGAGCCACAGCTCGCCGCCCTCGATCCGGGCGTACGCCTCCTCCAGCGACGCCTGGCGATCCCGGAGGCTCTTGACCTCGGTGCCGAGCAGGGACGCGCCGCACTCGAACGTCTCCAGCAGCTCGTACCGGAACCCCGCCCTCCGGTTCCTGCACACGGTATTGTCGTCCTGCTTCCTGGCCATCATCCTGTCACCGGGGGAGAGAGGCCGGACGGGGGAGTCCCAGGCACTTCACCAGGGCGAACCTGTCGGGCCTTCCGGCCTTGCCACCATTCCCGACCGCCGCTTATAAGAGCCTTGGGGCGACGGCCACCGGGTTCGATTTCCCTGACGGACCCGCTCGTTGTTTTCTTCGGACGCGACCGAGTGGCTAGTCCACGCTACCGCAATCCCGTCCGGCCGGGGTATCGTAGGCGCCCGCAGGACGTGTGTCAAGGGCTAGAAGGCCTAGTCGGCCGGAAATCGCCTGTTATTGTTTTCCGGACCGGATCGGGCGCAGGGAGGTGCCGTATGCAGAGGGGAGTGGACGCGAGGGATCACCGGGCCCTGGCCGAGGTGCTCAGGGTGCTGGGCGAGCTGTTCGACAGCCCCGGGACCGACTGGTTCCCCGATGAGCAGCAGGATCTGCACGCGGCCATCGCGAGCGTCGGGCGGGTGGTCGAGTCCGTGGGCAAGGAGACGGCCGTGGAGGCCATCGCGAGGCGAGTAACCGCGCCGCGGGGCGCCGCCAGGCAGGCGAGGGGCATCCTGGACAGGCTCCGGAAACGGTGGCCCGGCAAGGGCAAGGGCGAGCGCAGCGACCAGGAGCGGCTGGACGACCTCCGGCGCAGGGACATGGAGGAGGCCGGCCGGCGGCTGAAGGATCTCCGGCTCAGGAGCCGGGCCCCCGGCGGGATGACGCCGGAGGAGAGGGCGGAGGCCGACCGCAAGCACCCCGACGTGCCCCCCAGGATACGGTACACCACCGACTGGGACGAGGTCAAGAGGCTCCTGGGCGGCGGCGGGCGCGTGCCGGAGAGCATACGGGACATCACCGACTGGGGCGAGGTCGAGAGGCTCGTGAGGGAGAAGGGGGGAGCCGCCTGATGTGGACCGTGACCAGGCAGAGCCAGTGGCCCGACGGCGGGCAGGTCGTCGAGATATCCGAGGGCGGGATCGACTATGTCAACCCCGGCGCCTTGGCGGCGAAGTACCCCGGCGAGATGGAGGAGTACGCGGATCCCCGCGAGGCGGTGGAGGCGGCCATCAAGATAGCCGAGGCGTGGAAGGGCGACAAGCCGGGCGAGGACATCCTGATCGACCACGGCGCCACGGGCGGAATGACGATGCCCTTCGACGGCATGGAGCTCAACGAGGACACCAAGCGGGAGCTGCGGGGGTGGGCGGAGACGCGGTGGGAGCGGGTCGCCAAGTGCGACCAGTGCGGCGAGGCCATCTCGGGCAACCCGACGACCCTGCTCGACTACGGCGACGACTGGCAATTCTGCGGCGAGCACTGCGCCGAGCGGTGGTGGGAGGCGCAGCAGGAGCCGGAAGAGGACGAAGACGAGGGCGAGGACGAGGCCGGCGAGAGGGCGTTCTACTACGCGAGCAGGTACCACGCGGCCTCGCGGCTGGCGGAATAGCGGGGCATTACAGGGGGTTCCTCCCGGGGCGACAGGACGCGGCCGCGGGACACCCCCTTACTGCTGCGCCCTGATCCTGCGCAGCTCCTCCCTCATCGCCCGGCGCCTATCCTGCTGCTCCGGCGTCAGGCGGGGCCATTCCCGCCACGCCCGCCTCGCCAACAGGGCGACGGCGCCTACGACGACGCCCACGGCGGCGCCCACGATTGCGGCCGGCCCGAACACCGACACGAGCGACGCGACAACGACGGCCGACAGCAGGGTCAGCGCGCCTTTCACTGGCAGGGTCAATCTCATCGTATGAACTCCCATCCGCAGTCGCGCCCCGGTGTGCCGCAACTCTCCAGGCCCTCCTCGCGGAGGATGCCCGATCCGACCTTCTCGCGGAGCATCGCCAGCTCGGCGAGGCACTGCTCGACCGCCTGCGGCGCGTGAGTCCTGGTGACGTTCACCCCCCTGCGCCTCAGCAGCCCGCGAATCTGGTCGAGGCTCCTTCGCGCCCTCGCCTCGCGAGCCTCGCTTTTGGTGTCGGGCTCATGTTCCCGCAGCTCCCGCCTTTCCTGCACCAGTTTGAGGTTGCCGGCCCGTAGCTCGTCCACCATCCGCTGCAACCTTGCGTTCTCGGTTTGAAGATCGCCCGGTTCGGAAACGGGGCGTTCCCGCGCCGTCAGCGCCAGCAGCCCGGTAATCATCCTGAATAGCCTCATGACTCGCCTCCTCGGGTGATTATACGCACCGGCGCGGCAGAGTCCAGTCCTCGGATGTTGCGCGGGTCAGGCTCTCTCGATTGTCCGTCGGGCGATTTTCCGCGCGGATTCGGGGGAGGCGGGGTAGCTCCACGCGCGGAAGCACATGCTGCACAGGAGATCACCGGCCATCCTGAAGCCTCCCTCCAGCTCCCCGCCGCAGTCCGGGCACTCCGTGGTGCCGGGCGATACCGTCGCCGCGGCTCGGAGAATCCTGTCTGCTATGCGATTGGCGGCGGTCATCACTGTCGGACGGGAGGAAAGACAATATCAGCGGCGTATAGTGAGGCATGTGCAAGCTCACCCCGCAAGCGGCCAGACTGATGGCCAGGTTGGACGTCAACCAGACCGTCGTGCGACAGCGCGCCGAGCTCATCGCGAAGCGAGAGGTGGGCGGCGAGCTGATCTGGGACACCCGCGAGCTCGATGTCATGGGGTTGGAGGTGCACCGCACCGCCCTCAAGAGGCACAGGGAGATGGTCGACCGCGACACAATCCTCCTCCGGGCGATGGGGTGGTCCGCGCCACGGTACGCCATGCCCGGAGTCGTGTTCAACGGCGATATCAAAGTGACACTTGAGCAGCTCCGCAACAACGACGCCCACCTGTGGGACGACCTGATTGCCGCCGAGAAGAAAATCTCCGTCCAGTAACATTCCACACGCGAATTCCGTAGGCGCTGCCCACGATCGCCAACTTCAGCACAGGACATATTGTACGCTTTGGACGAAGGAGTGTGAACATGGAAATCACGGCGAGCAAAATCCGGCGGGGTTTGGCCGGGGAATTATGGCAAGAAGCGGGGCCGGGCAGCGAAGAGCCGTCGCCGCCAGAATGGCGGAGGGACTCCCCCCGCCGGCTCGTCCACCAAGCGGTGGACATCAGGTATCAGGGCGGACAGGCTTACGGGCATGCGCGAAACATCGGTCCGGACTCGATGTGCGTGGTGGCGAAGCAGCGCTTCCGGTGCGGCAGCGTTGTGCAAGTACGGCGGGCGTACACGAATGGCGCGGCATGGAGCCGGATGACGGTCATCCACTGCACCGACACGGTTGGCGGCTACAAGGTCGGCCTGAGGGCGTCAGACGACCGTTAGCAGCTCCACGTCGAAGTCCAGGATGGCGTTCGGCGGTATCTTGGGCGGCATCCCCTGCGGCCCGTAACCCAACTCCGGCGGGATAATCAGCCTGCGCTTGCCGCCCGGCCTCATAGAGCCGACGCCCTCCGTCCATCCCCTGATGACCTGGTTCAGGGCAAATTCGGCCGGCTCCCCTCGCGCGAGCGAGCTGTCGAACTCGGTGCCGTCCGTGAGGCGGCCCGCGTAATGAACCCTCACCGTGGACTCTGGGGCGGGGGCGTCCCCCTCCCCCTCCGCAATGTCGATGTAGGCCAGTCCCGATTCGAGGCGCACCACCTGCCCTTCCCCCGCGACCGAATCGGCGAACTCGGCAACCTCCTCCGCGTATGCGCATCCGGCGGGATTCGGCCCGGCGGGCTGCGGCGCGGGCTGCTTGCCCTCCTTGGCCAGTTGCTCGTGGAGAGCTTTCTTGATTCTGGCCTCCATCGCGGGATCAACATTCGATTTTCCGCCCATGTTGGGCATCCCGTCGCCCTTCTCTTCCTCCACCCGGGGCACGATGGGGGCAAGTTGCCATGTCAGGCCGCACGCTTCCACGGCGAGCTGGTTGTTGAGACTGCTGGCAATCTCGCCGATGCCGGCGTACACGCCCTCCAGCAGCTTAACGACACCAGCGGGATCGGCCGTGTCTGATTCCGCCAGTAGCTGGCGACCGGGAACGGCGTCGCGTCGCACCGTGAACAGGGTGTGCGAGTCAGGGAACGCGGCCATGCACAATGTCGCCTCCCCAATCCTGGCTCCAACCACGGCACACATGTCGCCCTTTTCCCCACCGTGCTTGCACGGGTAGAAGTCCACGCCAGCGCTCTCCGACATCGCCTTGATGAATCTGAGGAGATTCTTGTACTTTCGCCTGCCCCCGTCCGTCGGAGCCTCGTCCAGCCTCGCCAGCTTCTCTATCATGCGCACCTCCTGCGTATATTATAGTAAGTCGAAGAAGAAGGAGGAACTCCATGGGTTACAGGTACACGGTGTTCGGGGCGGGGCGTCAGGGCTTGGCGGCGGTCTACGACCTGGCGTTGAACTGCGAGGCGGATCGTGTGGTGGTGATCGATCCGGACGAGGATACTCTCAATCAGGCCGAGGAGCGGCTGATGGAGATTCTCGACGACGACGGGTGCGATGTGGAGTGGCGATCCGTCGCGGAGCACGACGATCTCGTCGGCGCGGATGTTATCCTGAGCTGTGCGCCGTGGAAGGCCAACCAGGAACTGACACGGAAAGCCCTCGACGCTGGCGTGGCCTTCTGCGATTTGGGCGGCAACCCGGAAACCGTGAACAAACAGCAGGGCTTGGTGGCCGACCGCGCAAGCTCCGTGCCGGTGGTGCCTGACTGCGGGGTGTCGCCGGGCATCTCGAACATACTGGCCGCGTCGCTGGCGCGGCAGGGCTGCACGAGTGTCAGGGTCAGATGCGGCGGACTGCCCCTCGACGCCAACAGGCCTGGCGGCATGCCGGACCCGGTGTGGGCCGACGCTGGCAACTTCAACTACAAACTTACCTTCGACCCTATGGGGCTGTTGAGCGAATACGGCGGACGGGTTCCGGTGATCGAGGACGGCGAGGTGCGTTTCTCGCAGTCGCTGTCCGTCACCGAACCGTTCGAGTGGCGGGGTTGCGTCTTGGAGGCTTCGCCGACATCCAACAATTCCCCGCAGGTTGTGGAGAGGTTGCGGGCGATGGGTGTCCGGGATTACAATTACATGACCCTCCGCTATCCCGGACACTGGGATTTGGCTCGCGGATGGATGGCGGCGGGATTCCTGCGGGAGGACAGGGTCGGGGACGAGGCGCTCGCGGCCGCGCTAGCCGGGAACGACCGCCTGAGATACGACTCCTTGCGGGATCGGGACAGACTCATCCTGTCCGTCCAAGGGGCCAAGGGGGAAGGACTCCGGGAGCACTCCGGGTTCTCTGTCGAGGTGCGGGCCGACACGGCGACCAAGTTCACGGCAATGGAGTTGACGACCTCGTGGGGCATTACCATGGTGGCCCACCAGATGGCGTCCGGGGTCGCGCGCCCCGTGGGCTTCGCCACCCCGGAGGCATTCTCGGACGGGGATTGGATTGCCGACCAGCTTCGGGGGAGGCTCGGCCAGTTACGGGGGCAGGGATGAACCCCCGGCGGTTGCGGCTGAAGTTGCGGCATGATCCATGCGATCTGCTCGACATGGTACTCAGGGAGTCGCCCAACGCGGCCGAGGCCTTGATCGAGTCCGCAGGGCGGGAGAGGGTTCTCTCGGAGATGCACCAATCCTTCCTCGACTGGGGCTACCTGGCGGAGACCCTGGCCCTCCTCGGCGAAAGCCCTGCGGAGCCGCCGGCTCCGCAGGGGGAGATTGACGCTTGCTTGCTCGACCTCGTTGAGGCGTGCCACCACACGCTCGCGAGCCTTGGCCCGGACGACGCCGTGCAGTCGTGGCTGACATCGCGCGGGGTCACGCGGGAACAAATCTCCAAACACCGGATAGGGGTGTTCGGCGGCGTGCACCCGCCCCAGATCGCGGCTTCCCTGAGCGGGCACTCCCCGGAATGTGTCGCGGCAATACTGTCCTGGAGGCCGCTATTCGGCTTGTCGGGCATGGCGGCGGCGGAGGGGCGGCGGCACATGACATACATCACCATCCCGGAGATGGAAGGCGGCAAGCTGCGTAACCTGTGCCTCCGCGCCACCGGGCAGTCCCTCATATCCAAATTCTTCTTCTCGCATGGCAGACAGATGACCTTCAATCGGTCGCACGGGCACGGAGACGCTGTTGTGGTCGAGGGAGTCTTCGACGTGCTCGCGATGGAGCGGGCCGGGATCCAGAACGCCGTGGGGCTCGGATCGTGCCGCGTGACAGCTCGCCACGCCGCGAGACTGTCGAGGTTCCGCTCCATTTTGTTGGCATTCGACGGGGACGAGGCCGGGCAGCGCGGAATGTCCCTTGCGCACACCGACTACGGTCGCAGGTTCGCCAACCATGCCAAAATGCCCGCCGACCTCGACCCGGATGATTATCTGCGATCCGGTGGGAATCCTCGAATCTTCTCACTGTGAGGGGTTTTATTGTTTCAACGGCAACCCGGGGAACGGGAGGTCGCGATGGACAAGAACGCCAGGAAAGCAGCCAAGCGGATAGCGGAGAGATACGAGGGCGCCAACACGGCCGACTACACTTGCGACGGCTGCAAGACCCGCGTGGTCAGCATGACGCTCCCCGCCGGATGGGAAGAGCATGGCAAACAGCACTATTGCCCCAACTGCGAAAGCCCCGCGGCCGCGCCGACGGAGGACAAAGGCCTGGTCAGTATACTCATCGGCATGAGACGGGGCAGGCAACACGCCGACGCGGACTTCCTTGATTGGCTGGAGTACGACGGCGGCTACCCTGCTTCAGGCAAGCTGAAAGAGTTGGGGGATTTACTGGCCGCAAATACCGACCTAGCGGTCTGGTACATCCAGAAGGCCGACAAGGACGAGGACAAGCCTTTCGAGAGCGACCTGGTCCGCGGCTCGTCATTCAAAATCACAGGTGACATGGTTCGATCGCTGCCCGATGATTTCGTCGTGAACAACATGGTGATTCCGCTGTTCTACGGCGGGCATGACCGGGGCACGAAAGACGGGTGGCAGGCTGTGTTTGCCCGCATGAACCCAGTGGCGGCGCTGGTGTCCGGCTATCTCGTGCACGAGGACGACATAGACGACTACACGCCCGACGACATAGCCAACGGCTTCGGCGTAGATCGGATCACTGCGGAGAAGTGGATTGAGGATGCGAAGCGAAGCGGCGTGAAACAAGGGCAGCCAATGCCGACTTACAGGCCATGATAGACTACGCGAGCCTCTTCTGCGGCGCCGGCCTGTTTGACATACCGTTCGGGCCCCCAGAATTCCGGTGCATCCTGGCGACGGATTCGGATCACGAAGCCTGCCTGTGGTACAGCCGGAACCGCATCGCGCCGGTGCTTGCCCGGGATGTCGGCGAGCTCCATCCGCAGGTGCGGGCCAAACTTGTCCTGTGCACGCCGCCGTGCCAGCAGTTCTCCTTGGCAAACCCCCGGGCCAGGGGGTTTGAGGACGATCGCACCGCATACCTGTTCCGGCACGCCGCCCGGGTGTGCCATGAGATGTCAGCCGAACTCGTGCTGTTGGAGAATGTGGAGGGGCTCGTGCGTCGGGGATGGGCGCCTGCGGTCGTGGAGGAGTTCGCCAAGCATGGCTTCGGCGGGCAGTGGAAAGTAATGGACGCGTCGGACTACGGCGTCCCGCAGAGAAGGAATCGCGTGGTGTTCGCGTTCGACAGACACGGCAAGGAGTTTCCGTGGCCGTTGCCGAATCCGGGGACGCGCCATCGCTTTGTGGCGACGACCGCGACGACGCTCGCGGAGTCAAGGCGGTTGCAGCAAGTCCCGGCGTGGTTCCGGCTGCCCCCCGGACAAGCAGGGCGCAGGATGTGCGGAAACGGCGTCCCGCTCGGTCTGGCGATCGCGATCCGCGACGCTGCGATGCGATTCTTCAGCTAGGTCGGCTCCCCGGATCGCAACCGCTGGATTATGTCCAGGAGATCGCTCGGTGCGGTTTCCGCCACATCGATCGGCCTCCGTCCACCGAGGGACTCGTTCGGGGTCTCCAGCCACTCGTCGACGCACTCGGGTCGCACGACTTCCGCCAGCAGAGCCCTGATCTCGTCCGGCCCGACATTCGGCGGCGCGCATTTGTCGTACTCCGGCGGGAGAACCTGCCACTGTGAGGTGGTCTTCTTAGTAACGGCTCTCGTCAGGTGCCTCTTGATCTCGTAGCAGTCGTCGCACACGCACGCCTGATGAGTCACATATGGGCCGCAGAAATTCATGTCATCGAAGCGGCTGCTGTAGCCGAAGTCAATCTCGACTGTCCCGCCTTCCAGGTTCGGCCAGCGGGCAATAGAGTCGTCGCCCGGATGGTCGATCCCGACCTCCTTCTCGCAGACGATGCACCGCCACACCCATTTTCCGTTTTCGTCCATGGCCGATTCTATCCCGGTGTATAATCAGGCACAGGCTGGAAGCAGGAGGAAAAGATGGCAGCAACCAAAAAGAGCAAGACGAAGAAGAACGCCAAGAAGAACGCCAAGAAGAAGGTCGCCCGGAAGAAGCCGTCCAAGCGCCCGGAAGTGCTGAAGGGCGACGCTAAGCCCGTGCGGAGAAGACACTCGGTCTCGATGGCGGGTGTCGTGATCCGTATGCGGAATCCGCATGCCCGCGCGCGGCATCCGAAGATTCTGTACGCCAACTCGGTCGGCGAGCCCATCCGGACGCAGATTTGCCTGTGCTACGGCTGCACCAAGTTCGACCCGAGCCGGCGGGAGAAGAACTGTCCGATAGCCAACAAGCTATTCGACGCGGCGGTCGAGCACGACATCGCGGCGCCGGTCACGCGGTGCCCGAAGTTCAAACCCGTCGACGGGGTGGATGTAGTGTGAGCAGCATCAGGGAAATCATGGGTGCGATACTGCTCGCCGGCGGCTCGATAGCCTTCAGCTCGATGCTGGTTCCGATAATCGTCGGCGGTTTGGGTTGCCTGACGCCGTTCGAGGTCCTTGTCTTCGTGGACGGTCTCGCGGCGGTGGCGGTCGGCGCTTGGATGATACTCGTCCGCCCCGGCAATCCGTAGGCGCCCCAGCTCACCCGAACAACCCGGGACGGGAGTCGGGCTTGGCGCCAGGACTCCCAGATCGTACGCTGAGGCAGCGGGGGAGGGAGAGCGAATGTCCGAGCAATACACATGCAGTTTCTGCCAGGAACTGCGGAACGGGGGCGAGGTGATTCGGCGGGAGGACGGCGCAGGCGCCGTGATCTGCGCCGGGTGCGTCACGAAATGCGCGGACATCATGGCCGCCTCGGGGATCGTCCGACAGGTGGCAGCCCAAGGGGCACCCCCCACGCCGAGCGAGATCAGGATGTTCCTGAATCGGTATGTTATCGGCCAAGACCACGCCAAAAAGGTGCTGGCCGTGGCCGTCCACAACCACTACGTTCGCCTCGGGCAGTCAGACAGGATCGCGCTCGGGCACGAATGTGTGGAGTTGGACAAATCCAATGTGCTGCTGCTGGGGCCAACCGGGTGCGGGAAAACACTGCTCGCCAGCACGCTTGCCAGGATGCTCGATGTGCCGTTCGCCATCGCGGACGCGACGACCCTGACCGAAGCCGGGTATGTCGGGGAGGATGTGGAAAATGCCTCCTCAGGTTGGTCGCCGCCGCCGGGGGAGATGTCGAGTTGGCGCAGAGGGGCATTCTCTACATCGACGAGATCGATAAGATCGGCCGGACGACCCAGAATGTGAGCATCACAAGGGATGTATCGGGCGAGGGGGTACAACAGGCGCTGCTGAAAATGCTGGAGGGGACGGTCGCCAACCTGCCGCCACAAGGCGGCAGAAAGCACCCGGAGCAGGAGTACCTGCGTTTCGACACCAGCGGGGTGCTGTTCATCTGCGGCGGGGCCTTCGTCGGACTGGATGACATCATCGGCAGGCGGCTCGGGCAAACCGCGATCGGTTTCGCCGCAGAGGGCGAAGCCGACAAAGCCGACGAACTTCTGGCGCATGTGGAACCAAAGGATTTGGTGGAGTTCGGCATGATTCCGGAACTGGCGGGAAGGCTCCCCGTCGTATCCCAATTGTCGGATTTGTCGGCGGACGATCTGGTTCGTGTCCTCACGGAGCCCGACAACGCTCTCGTGAGGCAATTCCAGGAGCTGTTCCGCCTGAAAGGATGCGGCCTGGAGTTCACCCCCGAAGCGCTGGCGAGTTTGGCCGCGTCCGCGCAAGAGAGGGGCACTGGCGCGAGAGCCCTAAGGGCTCTCCTGGAAAGCTGCATGCTGGATGCCCAATTCGATTTGCCGGACAAGCCAGTGGCGGACTACATCGTGACAGCGGACGAGGACGGGGTATCGGTTGCGCCTAAAGGCTGATTCGGGCGGAGATCGCGATTGTCTGGAGATAGTTGTAGCCCCCGTCGGGCATGATCTCCCACGCACACCTGGCCTGTTCGCTGCCCGGGCGGCACTTCCACCACATGTTGCGGGCGTGGCTCACCCTGGCGGTGGACATCTTCTCCTGGTATCTGCTGCCGGCCAACATGCCACCCGGCCGCACGACCGGCAGCCAGCCGCGGACGGAGAAGTCGCCCGGCGCGTCGATGAACGCCATGTCGACCTTCACGGGAAAACCGGAGGGCACCTTCCTGCAATCGCCGGTGATCGGGAACACCCGCGAATAGAGCATCGGGCCGCACGCCAGGCAGAAAGGTTTGAGTTCCGCGTTCGGCACGATGCAGAAGACCTTCATGCCAGCCTGGGACAGAACCGCGCAGGCCTGCGGGGACGAGCCGACCACGATGGCCAGCTTCGTCCCCGTCGGAACCCCATCAACAATCTTCTTGAGTGTGTCCAGATCGATTTTTGTCATCACACGAACGACCTGGATAGAGACAATAGAAACTACGGTTCCAAGTCCTCCGCCCATTCATCGAGCTGTTCCTGGCCCGAATCCCCCGGCGGGCCATCCGGCGTCACTGGCACCACCGGCGGCATTGGAGGGTCGGGGTGATGGAGCTCGGAAAGGAAATCCAGGAAGCCGTCGATCGCGTCCGCGGCGCAGCGCGTAACCAGCTCGTTCACTTCACTCGGCTCGAAGACGCCGTCCCGCAGCGCGGCGAACTGGCCGTACTTCGCGCCGAACATCAGGCACGCGTAGACGCTCTGGAGCATGAAGCCGTCTTTCGGGGACTCCGGCACGCCGGCGATGTCGACGAGAAATTCCACGACCGTCTCGTCCAAGCCGTTGGCGTCCAGGACCATGTTATCTAGCCGCGACCGGGCTTCCTCCGCGATCGGCATCGCGTCGGTGACGAGGTCGTTCCGGATAAACTCCGGCGCCTCCCCGAACTGCTGCGTCGCCACGAATTTCGAGATGGATCGGAACTCCGATTGATCCGGCGGAAACACCCGCCCCACAACATCGAGCCTGTTTTCGGCGGCGACGCCGCCCAGAATAGCCAAGACCAGGGCTCCGCACACAGCAATCTTGTTTTTCATGTCGTCATCCTCTCTAGGGTTTGGCAGTCCTCTGCACTATTGCCTTGATGAAACCACGAAACATGGGTTCCGGATAAGATGGTCTGCTGGTCAGTTCGGGATGCTCCTGCGTTGCCAGGAAGAACGGGTGTGACGGAATCTCGAGAATCTGTTTGGCCCCGCTCCCATCCGCAGCCGCGCCGGAGAAAACCAGCCCCCCGTTTTCGAGGGCGGCCGCGTATTTCGACACGAACTCGTACCTGTGCCTGAATCTCTGGCGGCAGGTTGCCGCGCCGAGGTACAGCGAGGAGGCCAACGTGCCTGGCCGCAGCGTCACATCGCCCCCGCCCAGCCGCATTGTCCCGCCCATCTGCCCCGACTGGCCCGGCATTATGTCTATGATTTTGCACCCGGAGCCCGAATCCATTTCGCCGCTCGTGGCGTCACGCAGGCCGCATTGGTTCTTCGCGAACTCGATGGCCGCCAATTGGAAGCCGTAACATAGCCCGAGGAACGGCACGATAGCCCCCCGTGCGTACCGGATGCAGGCCAGCTTGCCGGCCACGCCCCTCAACCCGAACCCGCCAGGGATGACAATGCCGTCGATGCCTGCCTGGGACAGGGTCATTGCGACATTCCCGTCGTCGATCTCCTCGGTATCGAGCCACTTTATGTCAAGGGAGACGCTTTGGTCGACGGCAGCGTGTTCCAGGGCGTGCATCACCGAGGCGTACGCGTCCCGGAGGGCGATGTATTTGCCCGCGATACCGATCGTCACCTCCCGACCAGTTGCCATAGCCTTGCGCAGGCTAGCGGCGTACGCGTCCTTGGCCAGCGGTTTGGCGTGCTTCAGGCCAAGGGCGCGCATGACGGCTTCATCCACGCCGGAATCGCGGATCATCTCCGGCACCAGACTGGCCGACTCCACATCGTGCATGCCGAACACCCTCTCCTCCGACACACCACTGAACAGCGACAGCTTCTCCCTCACGGCCGACGATATCGGCTCCGCAGATCTCGCGACGATGAAGTCTGGCTTCACACCGAGTGACATCAATTGCCGGAAACCTAGCTGGGCCGGTTTGCTTTTTTGCTCACCGAGGGTCGACGGCGCCGGGATGTAGGTCAGGGCGACGAAGCAGACGTTCCCCTCCCCCTCCTCCGCCGCCAACTGGCGACAGGCTTCAATGTATGTGCCGTTCTCCAGGTCGCCGACCGTGCCCCCAATCTCGACAAACACGATGTCCGCGTCACTTTCGGTGGCCAGAGTCCGCAGCCGGAGTTTTATCTCCCCGGTGACATGCGGGATCACTTGGACATCGCGACCGAGATAGCCGCCCGATCTCTCCCTCTCCAGAACGGACGCGAGTATTTGTCCGGATGTCGCGAAGTTCGCGGCCTCCAGGTTCAGGTTGAGTAGCCTCTCGTAGTTCCCCAAATCCATGTCGCATTCGGTGCCGTCATCGAGGACGAACACCTCGCCGTGCCTGATGGGGTTCAGGGTACCGGCGTCCATGTTCAGGTAGCCCTCCAGCTTGATCGGCGTTACCGACAAGCCCGCGCCCTGCAACACCCGGGCGAGACCGCCTGCGAATATGCCTTTCCCGAGGCCGCTCATCACGGTGCCCACGACGATGGCATACTTCGTCCGGCCGGGCTGGTAACCCTCCGGCGCGAAATCGGGCTGTCTGTCGTCCATAGGTGGTTCTATCGCCGAACGACGTTAGAATCGGCCGTGGGCTGGTTGACTGGAAAACGAATCATCGAGGAAGTCGGCATGGGGCGCATCCGCATCGAGCCGTTCGGCTTGAATCAGGTGAACCCAAACAGCTACGACTACAGGCTCGCGCCGCTCCTCAGGAAGCTGTTGCCGAACTCCGAGAGGGACGGCGTCCCCTGTGTCGATCCTGCGATCGAGATGCGGTACGAGGAGATCGAGATTCCGCCTGACGGGTACCTCATGAGGGTGGAGGACGCCTATCTGGGACACACAGTCGAGAGGTTCGGCTCGGATCACTTCGCGAGCTTGTGCACCGGGAAGAGCTCGGTCGGGAGGCTTTTCATCAAGAATCATGCCTGCGCAGGTTTGGTGGATCAGGGGTTCTTCGGACACATCACGCTGGAGATGACGGCGAAGTTGCCCACGGTGGTCTACGCGGGCATGCGTGTCGGCCAGATGTTCTGGTTCGAGAGTGTCGGAGAGTGCGCGCTGTACGCCGGGAAATACGGCGAGGGCAAGGGGAACGCGGCTGTGCCCAGTCGCATACATCTGGATTTGCAGGGAGGCTGTGGTGGGTAACACACTGAGAAGGTTCAACATGGAGCGCAGCGCGCTGAAAATCTGTTTCTTCGGCCCGTCCGGATCAGGCAAAAGCACCTGCTTCGATATGGCGAAGAGCGAAATCGCGGATCGCGTCGGCGCGGGCGTCCGGGTCTACCGTGCGGATGTGGCCGCCCCGCTGCGCGAAATCCAGTGGAGCGCCTACATGAAAATGGGCCTTGTGGATCCGCGGGAGAACAGTTTTGAGGACATGCGGCAAGACGGGGCGCTCATGGCGTTCCTCGCCGGGCATTTCGAGGCTCATCTGGGCAAAGCCTGTTACGCGTTCGTGGACTCCGTGAGCCAGGCGAGTCCGGCTCAGGGCGCGGCTTTCGTCAACACCGACTGCCGGAACAACGCCTACGACTCGTTGCACGATCTCGGCTTCTGGTTCGTCAGGGTCACGGCGGATGAGAGCGTGGTACAGGAAAGGCTCGCGAGCCGGCAGGACATCACGCCCTACGATATGTCCGCCGCCGTCGAGCAGATCGACAGGATAGAGCCTCACTGGACCGTAGAGAACAACGGCACATTGGACGAGTTACGGGAGCAGGTGGGTTGCGTGGTTCAGGCCGCGATCTTCAAACGGGAGGAGTTCACGGCTGCCTGAGCCTGTTGGCTATGGCGATCAGACGGTTGATCGTGGTCGCGTACTGGGCCTTTAGCAGCGGTTGGTCGAACGCCTGGATCACCCGGATGGCGAATTTCATCCAGTCCTCGCCGTCTTCCCGCTCCAAGCCGACGAGAGCCGCAATGTCATCCAAATCCCGTTTGTCGAAATCGTCTATCGGCATGACCTTCCCTAGCCCCCGTTGAGCATGTGGGAGAACCCGTGCTCCTCCTCCGTCGCCTGCTTCAGCACGCTGTTCGGGTATTTCGAGCATACGTCTGAGAGCCCCGCGTTCTGGATCGCCTCAAGCACGGGGGTGAGCATGTCGTTGAACATGTCCGTGTGAATTTGCCGTCCGGCTTGGTGGACGGAGTAGTGCGGATGGTCGTTCGGGTGCATCTCCACGGTGAACTCGCCGCCGTTTTTGACCGGCACCGAGAACTTGCGTATGTTCTTGAGCTGCCTTGTCCCGGGGTGTTTGTCCTCCAGCGCCTCCTTCGCCCACCGCATCAGGTTCCGGAAGGTCTGCCCGAACTTCGTGTCGTCGTCGTACGGAGACGGCGTGTGGTGAAACCATCCCATCATGTTCCTGGATCCTCCAGCATGGCTTTCCGCCGTAGCGCTTCCAACCTCTCCCGCTCCGCCGTGTGCCGCACGGCGGTCACGATGTCCTCCGCGCCGAAGATTCGCCTCTCCAGCGACTCGGCGGGCGGCTGGCCGAACGAGACCGGCCCTTCCGAGTCGAGAAACTGTATCTGCTTCTCGGCCTTGCTGGGCGATATGCCCCGCCTCCAGGCCACGTTCTGGCGAAACTTTATCCAGTTCATGCCCATGCCGGATTATACCACGAAGAAGAGCATCTCCTCGTCCGGCTTGTAGCCCTCGTACGGAGCCAGCGCCCTGCGGTACTCGCCGCGCATCCTGGCCTCGACTTCGCTGGCCGGTTTCGGGTGATGGCCGCCGACGCTGCGCCTCCTGTACGCCTCCATGTACGATTTGACGTACTCGTCCTCGCCCACCGCCGTTTTGGCGCTGCTCCTGCGGGAGTCGCGCTCGGCCCACGCCCGCGTGCCCGGGTCGCCGTAGGTGTCGCCCTCCACTTCCTCGCCCGCGAACCCCTGATCGTCCACCACGTACTTTGTGCTCCGCCTGCCGCGGAGAGCCATTCCCCACATCGCCTTGTGCATGCGCGCCGCCATGGCGGCGGCGAGCAGCCTCTCCAACTGCCGAGAGCTGAGAGGGTTGCCGTTGAGGCGGAACCCGTTGTTGACGTCTATGCTTACCAGGGTCTCGTCGTGATCCGTCCAGAGGTCGATCTCGCCGTTGTGCTCGTCGAGCTCGTACCAGTGCAGCTCGCCGCCGGTCTGTTCGGGCTCGACCCAGCGGCAGTGCAGGATATCCTCGCAGCCCTTCACGACCGAGTCGCGGAGGGCCGTGCGGTGGATGGCGCCGCACACGATGCCATGCAGCCTGTGTATCACCCTCACTGCCTCCGAACC
>Ga0180434_10004720_pt1 | contig 16432 bp, 18 predicted proteins | sample SS_ome_7_FD_132453 | JGI IMG/M metagenome (GOLD analysis project Ga0180434, IMG submission 132453) | Hypersaline lake sediment archaeal communities from the Salton Sea, California, USA - SS_1_D_2 metaG | ecosystem: Environmental > Aquatic > Non-marine Saline and Alkaline > Hypersaline >...
AGCAAGAGGGCTAGCAACTTAAGCCTCCTCCAAAACCTCCCCCAGCCGAACCCTCTCTTTGACACGGTCGATTGCGTATTGGCAGGCCTCAAAGGCTTCTTGGCGGTGGGCAGCGGCAATGGCGGCAACAAATATAGTTTCCCCCACACCGATCCGACCCAGCCGGTGGCAAAGAGCCACGTCCTCAAGCTGCCACCGCTTGCAAATATCCTCCCCCACCTCCCACAACGCCTGCTCCACCACCTCCTTATCCCCTTCAGATTCGACAAAGAGGACTCTCTTGCCCTCGCTGGAATAGCCCCGCGCCGTGCCAATGAAACTTACCAAGGCGCCGTGGGTATCCCTTTTCAGCTTTTTCAGGACAGAATGGGTAAGTATGGGGTTATGCGTGGCCTCAAACATACTAATCAGATAAGCTACTTCTGCTCTTCCGGAACCGATGCCGGCTCTTCAGCTGGTGGAGGAACAGGCTCATTGAACAGTGCCTCTAGCTCCCCACCTTCTATAGTCTCTTTGGCGATCAAGGTCTCAGCTATCTGCACCAGCTTGGCTTTGTTCTCGGTTAGCGTATCTCTGGCTACATCATAGGCGTGGTTTATCAGGCTATCGATCTCCGCATCGATCGCATCGGCCATCTTGTCACCGTAGTCCTTCTGCTCATCGACCGTCCGCCCTAGAAACACCAGCTCCTCCCTCCGTCCAAAGGTACGGGGTGGCAATTTCTGGGTCATACCCCACTCCTTGACCATCTTGCGAGCGATGGTTGTGACCTGCTCCAAATCGCTCTGGGCCCCGGTGCTCACCTCACCAAAAATCATCTCTTCCGCTGCCCGGCCGCCAAGGGCGGTTGCCAACATCGCTTTGAGCTGGCTGGGGGTATAAAGGTGCCTATCCTCAGTAGGGAGCTGTTTGGTGTAGCCAGCCATCGTCCCTCGGGCGACTATGGTAATCTTGTGCACCGGGTCGGCATGAGGAAGCATCTTGGCCACCAAAGCATGACCAGACTCATGGTAAGCAGTGACCTCTTTCTCCTTAGGGCTTATGACCCTGCTCTTCCTCTCCGGACCAGCCATCACCCGGTCAATAGATTCCTCCAGTTCAGAAAGCCCGATGGACCTTTTATTGCGCCGGGCAGCGAGGATGGCTGCCTCGTTCACCAGGTTGGCAAGGTCAGCACCGCTGAATCCCACTGTCTGCTTAGCGATGACCTCCATATTTGCCGAACCATCCAAGGGCTTGCCCTTGGCATGAACATCCAGGATTGCCTTTCGCCCCTTAATATCAGGCTGATCCAGGACCACCTGACGGTCAAAACGGCCAGGGCGGAGCAGTGCCGGGTCCAGGATGTCAGGACGGTTGGTGGCCGAGAGGACGATGACATTGGTATAAGAGTCAAAGCCATCCATCTCGGTAAGTATCTGGTTCAGCGTCTGCTCTCTTTCATCGTGGCCGCCACCAAGCCCCGCCCCCCGGTGACGCCCTACAGCATCGATCTCGTCGACAAAGATAATGCAGGGGGCATTGCGTTTCGCCTGTTCAAAGAGGTCCCGCACTCTAGAGGCGCCGACACCAACAAACATTTCCACAAACTCGCTGCCGCTTATGGAGTAAAAGGGAACACCGGCCTCGCCAGCAACGGCACGGGCAAGAAGGGTCTTGCCTGTGCCCGGCGGTCCCACCAGGAGCACGCCACGAGGGATGCGCGCCCCGAGGCTGGTGAACTTCTCCGGCATCTTGAGAAACTCCACCACCTCCTGAAGCTCCTGCTTAGATTCATCCACACCAGCGACATCATCAAAGGTGACAGTGGGGTTGATGCTGGAAAACAAACGAGCCCTGCTCCGACCAAAGCCAAGCGCCTGATTACTGCTGCCACGCGCCTGGCGGAAGAGAAACCAGAGCAAGAGCCCAAAGAATACCAGTGGCAGAAAGCTGAGAAGACTACCCCAATTAAAGCCGCCGGGTTTATACTTGACATCAACCCCGTAAGGGGAAAAGAGTTCATAGGCATCGGTATCTGAGCCGATGCGGGACTTGATCTCCTCCCTCTCCGGGTCGACCGGATAGGCGGTCAGGGATTCCCCCGATATCTCCACCCTTTCAAGCTCGCCGGCCTCTGCCATCGCAACGACCTCGGTTAGCGACAGCTCCTCCGGTCCGTCGGAAAAGGAGGAGAAAATGGTGAAGAAGATCGCCACCAGAGCGCCGATGACTATCAGGTAAATAATACCCCGGCGTATATAGCTGGAACGCATTTTAGCCTCCCCTTGGCGAAGAGAGCGCCTCTTGGCGCTCGCAAAACAGTTTAGTTCGCCTTTCCTCCCATCCCCTAGTCTACTTTACTTAAGTATTATATCAGAAAGCATGGAAAAATCAAATATCAGCTTGCCTCAGGGGTTGTCCTTGCCTCGCTAGCCAAAGTGGATTATACTGGAAAGCGATCAGAAATGGGCTTGGATGTTGCTTATCGCAAGGCGCAAAAGGACCTAGAGAAGGTCAGCCCCCATGTTATCGCCTCCCTGAGCGGCGTTAGCTTCGAGGAGGGCAAATTCATCATCCCCTTCTTCAATCGCTCCTTCTGGGTGCACCATCCAGAGGTAAAGGTTGAGGAGGCTGGCAGTGACACTCCTCCCCCGCTATGGCTACAGGTAATCATAATGCACTACCTGATTAACGCTGATGGCACCCCGGTCTCGGGCATGTGGACTACCTATCGCCATCTCCCCGATGCCTACCTCTTCCAGCAAAGGTTCACCAATCTGGCTCTCCAGCCCTTGCTCAAGGCTCTGGGCAATGACACTGAAGGGTTTAGCCATGCTGCGCTCTCCATCGGGGGAACGCCAATGTCGCGCAGCGGCGATGCCGCTTTCAGGTTCCTGGCACTGCCCAAGATACCCATGGGATGTATCCTCTATCTCGGCGATGAGGAGGTGACCTCATCCATTACTATTCTTTTCGACGCCGCTGCACCACACTACCTACCTACCGAGGACCTTTCCTACCTTGGCGTCTACCTGAGCATGGCGTTAAGCAGTTCGCCTGAGAGCGAAACCAAGTGAAAATTGACTCCAAAACAGAAGCCGCTGTGTTATATAATAGCATGATTTAGGGAAAAGGGGGTGAAACTATGTGTCTCCTATGTGAGCAATATGGTGACGGTTATGAGAGATGGTACTTCAATCCCGCCAACTATGCAAGACGGCTGTACAAGATCAGAAAGGAAGAGGCAGAGGCAGCAGGAGCTGAGGCAAATCCCCAGGCGGCTGGGGGTATGGCCGTCCTGGGCAGGGAATTCCTGGAAGCAAAGGAAAGAGGCGACATCGAGGCTATGGAAAAGATGAAAAAGGAGGCAGAGGCAGGTGCCCTGGCAACCCACTTTGGGCAGGTTATCACTCTAGATGATGCGCTTAAAATTATAGACATCATGTACCCTATCACTCTAATAACCTGCGCCTGTCGGCGCTCGATGCAGGGTCTGCCCGATGAAGGGAACTTCACCTGCATCGGCATGGGACCAGGTATGTATAAGTGGGAGCGATGGCCCGATACCTATCGGGGCGGAGTCCAGTTCCTCACTCCTGATGAGGCGAAAGAGGTTGTGACCAAGATGAACAAAAGGGGGCTGGTCCAGTGCATCTACACCTTCGGAACCCCTTACATAGGGGGGCTCTGCAACTGCGATTACCCCGACTGCGGCGGCATCAGGTTGCGGGTGGATTACGATGTCAAAGTACTCTGGAAGGGACACTATGTGGCCCAGGTGGACCCCGAGCTTTGCAACGGTTGTGCCTCCTGCATCCACCGCTGCCAGTTCAAGGCGCTGAACTTTGTGCCTACCCGGAATAAGGCCCATATCGAAGCGACGGAGTGTTTTGGCTGCGGGCTATGTGTCACGGAGTGCGACCAAGACGCTATCACCCTCGTAGAGCGGTCAAGCCTCCCCGCCCTGGTCGACGAGTGGTAGAAGCCAATAGAAAGGGATGAGAAATGCTTGCCACAATCACCGTAGACGACGAAAAATGTAATGACCCCCTCTCCTGCTGCAAGTGCCTTCTGGTTTGCCCCTCCCATGCCCTTGGGCTGGGCACCAGAGTCGGTCCACAGAAATTCAAGGAAATCGAGCCCAAGCATTTCATTTTGCGGGGAGTCCGCTTTGATAAGTGCACCGGCTGCATGGAATGCGTTGAGGTCTGCCCTAAAAATGCAATCCAGGTGAGCTTTAACGGAGGTATGGGAAAATGACCATGGGTTGGAAATACGCCAAGCCGGTAAAAGAGAAACTACTAACCCTTGAGGAGCCAGGAAAGCCCCTCCCCTTCGATGCCGATAGGCGACTGGTGGAAGAGATCACCTCCAAGTTCGACATCGCAACGGTGGCCAAGAGCCTCCAAGGGAAGGATGAGAAAGAGGCCCAAAAGGCGCTGGAAGAGCTGGGCAAAGAGGTGATGAAGCTCACCATAGAGCTGGCCGATAACAAGTATATGGATCGCACCGGGCAGATGGTGGAGACGGTGGCCAAGCAGACGGGGATATCCTTCCCCCATCGCCTGGGGCGGTATGTGGAGCTATCCCTCCTCGGCCTGAGGCCCACAGATCGCTGGAACATCGCCAAGGCCACCACCAAGGAGTTGATACTTCAAGTCTCCTCCTGTTCGATCCAAAAGGCGCTGGCGGAGGCCGGGGTGAAGGGGCTTCCATGCAAGGGATTCTGCCTTGCCAGCTTTGAGATCGCCGCGGAGAAGACCGGGACCCAGATAAAGACCGAAATGGAAAAGACGTTGCCCCAGGATGGCATGTGTGAGTTCCACATCTCGGTATAGCAAAGCGGATGATTATCGATCTGCACACTCATACCAGGTTCGGCTCCAACTGTAGCTACCTCGACCCCAGGGAGCTGGCGCGGAGGGCTAAGGAAACAGGGCTTGATGGGATCTGTATCACCGAGCATGATCTCTGCTGGGAGGTAGAAGCCATTGAGGCCCTCTCACGGGAATACGGTGTCCTAGTTCTGGGAGGTGTTGAGGTGAGCACTGAGCTGGGAGAGGTCCTGGTATATGGGATTCATCAGCCCCTGTGGAAGGTCTCCAGCATAAGGGAGCTCCGGGAGTTGGCCGATGAATCCGGTGGGGTGATGATCGCCGCTCACCCCTTCCGCCGCTACATGTTACTAAACGAGCTACCTCCGGTGGAGGAGATCCTGACAATGGACATATTCCGAATGGTGGATGCGGTGGAGGTTTTCAACGGCGGAGCAACGAGGCGGGAGCTTGATTTCGGCTGCCAGGTACTCCGAAGGCTGAACCTGAAGGGCGTGGGAGGGAGCGATGCCCATGCCTCCCATACCATCGGTCGTTGCGTCACCATCTTCGAGAGGGATATCGCGAGCGAGGGAGATCTTCTAGAGGAACTCAAGGCTCAGAGGTTCAGGGCCTGGCACCGCACCATGGATCGAGAATTCTAAAGGCATGTGGATGCGCATTTGCCCTCGGCTAAGGGATTTCGGTTGCTTTGATTTACCCATGATTCATTTGACAGCGCAAACCGATGTCTCTAAAATAGCTTAAGGAATGAATGAGCATAATCTGAGCCTGGCACAGGCAGCAACTCAGTTCCTCGCTGATCTGCCCCTCGAAGAGAGGGAAAAGAGCCAACAGGAAATAAACAAGTTTGTTCGCTGGTATGGCATGGAGCGACCTTTAAGTGGGCTCGCTGCCCACGAGGTGGCTAACTACGCCGAGAGGATGGAGGGTTCTTCAGCCAATGCTATGCAGAAGCTAGAGCCGGTGCGAGCCTTCCTTTCCTATGCCAAAAAGGAGAGGCTCACCCAGACTAATCTCGCGGTTCACCTTCGATTAAAGAAGGGGGCACCGAAGCAGGTGCCCCCTCTTAAACTTAAGGGAAGGGAGGCAGCAACCCTCAGCCATGAAGGATACCGCGCGTTCCAAGAGGAGCTTTCCACCCTAAAGGAGGAGCGCCCCAAAATCGCTGAGGAAATCCGCCGGGCTGCTGCTGACAAGGACTTTCGAGAGAATTTCCCCCTAGAGGCAGCCAAGGAACGCCAGGGGTTGATCGAAGCCCGGATTAGGGAATTGGAAGGTATCCTTAAGTCGGCAAAGGTCGCTACGGAGCAGTCCGATACAGCAAAGGTGACCCTTGGCTGCACAGTGGTGCTTCAAGACCTTCCCTCGGCGACAGAGTTGCGCTATACCCTGGTAAACCCCAGAGAGACAAACCCAGCAAAGGGCAAGATCTCCGTCGCTTCGCCCATGGGAAAGGCGCTATTAAACCGGGTCAAAGGCGAGGTGATAGAGGTCACAGCACCGGCAGGAACAATGCGCTATCGCATAGAGCGGATCGAGCGCTAATTCGTTTTACCCTAAAATCCTCTCCGCCTCTTCTGCATCCAAATCTGAGACAAGCGGAATACCGCTGACTCTGGCGGCTTCTGGGGTTAGGGCCGCGATATCGGCACGAGTTACATGCTCAAGGGCAAACTTCCGACTTCCGGCCATAAGCTGGCGTAGACCCTGGGCAAGTCGCTCGTAATAGGTATAGAGACCGATAGCTGAAGTCGGTATCTTCTCATAATCTTTGCCATACTCTCTTTTTAGCCCCTCGGCAGTAACAAAGATAGCTTCCTTTGTTTTGCCAAATCGCTGTAAGTAAACGGGAAGTTGTTCGCCATCTATCGCTTCACCGATAGTCTTACCGACCATAGCCGCAGCAAGGGGTGATCTCGCCATGCCTATCGCTTTTACGTAAGGGGAACAGAGTGCCAAGCCCTTAAATACCTGGTCTTCTAAAACAAATCCACCCGCGATTACGATATCAGGTACATATTCACCCTTCTGCGCTAGGCGATTACAATACTTATACAGCAGCGACCATAATTCGATACCGGGCACGCCCCACTCGTTCATCATACGCCAAGGACTCATACCAGTGCCACCACCGGCAGCATCGACAGTAAGGTAGTCAATCTTGGCTACTGAAGAGAACTTGACGGCACGGGCGAGGTCTGCTGGCCCATAGGCGCCGGTCTTCAGTGAAATGCTCTTGGCACCAGCTTTTCTTAATGAATTTACGGTCTCGATAAAGCTCTCTTCAGTAACCATACCCACACGCGAATGTCTCTCAAATTCGGTATAGACGCCGTGCTCGAATTCATCTATGTTAGCACTATCAAGCGGATCAGGAAGAACAATATAGCCTCGTTTCTTGAGGAGTTGCGCCTTTTCGAGGCTCTTGATTTTGACCTCACCGCCTATATCCTTGGCTCCCTGCCCCCATTTCAACTCAACCGCCTCAACCCCAAGCTTCTCAATGGCGTACTCCTGCACACCGAGGCGCCCATCTTCTACATTTGCCTGCACAACGATGGCACCATAGCCGTCGCGCTGCCATTCCTGATAAGTCTTTACACGCCATGCCAATTCGGGAGAATCAACGACTCTTCCGTTCTCTATCTTCGAGCCTTCGTCCATTCCGCACACATTCTCGCCGATGGTTAGGGGTATGCCCGTTATTGCGGCACCAATGGCCAAGCCTTCCCAGTTTTGTTTGGCTATATTGGTGGATCCTAGCCCAGCAATGATGGCCGGCAAGCGCATCCTGATTCCATCATGGGAGCCAAGCCTTGTCTCAAGGTTCACGTTTGGAAAGATAGCCTTGTCTGAGTCTGCCTCTATGCCAACAGCACCAACGGCTGTTCCCATTATGTTGAAGTGGGACAAGTCAATTGGGTAGGCTTTTTGGGAAGCGGTGGTGATGATACCGAATGGTTGTGGATAAATAACCTCGTGACCGCGGTATGCGCTCTTACCAATTTCGCACATACCGATACAGCCTTCCACGCAAGTTACGCACATTCCACTTATCGGGCACCAGTCGCCACCTGTCCTATTCTTAGTCAATGTGGCAGCTGTCGCGTTATACCTTGTCATTGTCATGTCTGACCTCCTTCTATCCTCTCGGTTGCCTTATTACTTGATTGCATCCCCATCACTAGTAAACCTTATGGCCCTGTGGGCCGACACTCTCCGAACATCCTGTACATACCGGGCAGGTCTCCACGGGTTCGAGGTTCTGGCACCCTCCGCAGAGGCCATCGATCAGATTGCCCGCCGTGCAGGCTCGCTCACAAACTGGACATATCCACTCGCAACCACCACAGTTGCGGCACTCTTCTGGAGTCATTTCAAAAGCAGTTGCTACCCTACGTGACGTGCCACGGCCGATGAACCCGATGCCGCCAGATTTCATCTGCTCTTTGCAGTAGCGCACGCAAAGCCCGCAAAGAATGCAGCCCCTGTCTTTTATCTTGAAACGAACCTTGTTGATACCCATATTTGCCGCCATGTCCTGCAGCGTCTTAGAGTTCGGACAGGAAGCGAGCAATAGTTCGACAATCAGCTTGCGAGCTTTCGTCACCCTCTCTGAGTTCGTCATTATCACCTGACCTGACTCCACGGGCAGAGTGCATGAGGCTTCCAATGATGAGCGATTGCCTTTAACTACCTCAACTATACAGACACGGCAGGCACCATAAGGGCTGAGACCAGAATGATAGCAGAGAGTTGGAATGATGATGCCCATTTCCTGCGCTGCTTCAAGAACTGTAGTCCCCTCCGGCGCTCTTGTTTTTATTCCATCGATAGTTAGTTCAACCATGCTTTTCCCTCTTTATGACACCAAGATTGCTTCAAACTTACAGTTATCTCTACACAACCCGCACTTGATACACCTGTCCTGATCTATTACGTGCAGCTTTTTCTTCTCTCCAGTTATTGCCCCCTGCGGGCATTCTCTGGCACATACGCCGCAGCCGGTGCATTTATCCTCATCGATGCTAAACGTAATGAGTGCCTTGCAGACGCCTGCCGGGCAGCGATTCTCCCTTACATGAGCCTCATATTCGTCACGGAAATATCTGAGTGTTGAGAGAACGGGATTGGGAGCTGTGCCTCCCAGAGCACAAAGAGATGTCTCCTTTATGACACCTCCAAGTTCCTCCAGAAGTTCGATATCTTCTTCCTTACCTTTTCCTTCCGTGATGTCGGTGAGAATATCGAGCATCCTATCCAATCCCTCACGGCAGGGCACGCATTTACCACAGGACTCTTCGGTCAGGAATTTGATGAAATATCTTGCTATATCCACCATGCAGGTGTCTTCATCCATGACTATCATACCACCTGAGCCCATCATTGAACCCACCTCGGTAAGCCTATCGAAATCAACAGGCAGGTCAATCAAACTCTCAGGAATGCAACCACCCGATGGACCCCCTGTCTGAACAGCTTTGAATTTCTTGCCATTGGGGATTCCACCACCGATGTCGTAAATTATCTCCCTGAGCGTGATGCCCATTGGCACCTCAACCAGTCCTGTATTGTTGATCTTACCCACCAAAGAAAATACCTTTGTTCCCTTGCTTCCCTCGGTGCCAATTTGTGAATACCAGTCGGCACCGCGGTTGATTATAAGGGGCACATTTGCCCAGGTTTCAACGTTATTTAGGTTGGAGGGTTTACCATTAAGTCCGCTCACCACAGTGTGAATGTGCTTGGGCCGTGGCTCGCCTATCATGCCCTCCAGGGAGGCCATAAGTGCAGTCGATTCGCCGCAGACAAAGGCACCTCCACCGCGGGAAATCTTGATATCAAAACCGAAGCCAGAACCGAGGATGTCCTCCCCAAGAAGACCGTATGCTCTAGCTTGCTCCAAAGCCATGCTCAGGTTTGTCACAGCAAGGGGATATTCATGGCGAACATACACATACCCATGGTGTGAGCCTATTGCGTAGGCGCCGATTATCATACCTTCGATGACACTGTGAGGATTCCCTTCAAGAAGGCTCCTGTCCATGTAAGCACCAGGGTCGCCTTCATCAGCATTACAGATAACGTAGCGTATGCCATCTGACGATGGGGCATTACGACATTCTTCCCATTTTCCGGCGGTTGGGAAGCCCCCACCCCCACGACCGCGGAGTCCGGATTTCCTTATCTCTTCAATCACTCCCTCGGGTTGCATTTCGAAGAGCACTTTGGATAGCGCTGAGTAACCAGCGATAGCCATGTAGTCCTCCACGCTCTTTGGGTCGATAATACCATTGTTACCAAAGACAAGCCTTTGCTGTTTCTTATAAAAAGGAACCTCATGTTCGAACTTCGCCTTCTTTCCGCTAACTGGATCGACGTAGAGAAGCCTGTTAATAATCTTTCTCTTCATGATTGCCCCTGCAACTATCTCAGGGACATCGTCTCGAGTAACGCGCTGGTAGAATATCTTCTGGGGATATACCGCCACCAGTGGGCCACGTTCGCAAAAGCCGTGACAGCCAGTCACTTTTAACTCGACCTCGCCGTTCAATCCCTGTCGTTCTATCTCTTCAGCCAAGGCGTCAGCTACATCTTCACTTCTGTAGGCATGACAGCCCGTGCCGCCACAGATTGATATACAAGGTTTTTCGGCCCTACGCTGGCTTAGAATCTGATCCCGCCACTGTTCCAATTCGACTGCTGAACTTAATTTCCTCATATCAAATCCTGTCAGGTTTTACTTATATTTCCTAAGGGCTTTCTTGACCTTTCCCGGGCTCATTTGTCCATGGTACTCGCCATCTACAACCAAGATAGGCCCCAGAGCACATGCTCCGAGACAGTTGACCGTCTCCAATGAAAACCGCATATCTTCGGTTGTCTCACCAGCCTCAATGCCAAGTCGTCTTTTCACTTCGTCGAGTACAGCTAGAGCACCGCGCACATGGCAGGCGGTGCCGAGACAAACATGAACTACGTGCTCGCCGCGTGGCTTCAAACTGAAGGCCTTGAAAAACGTAGCTACACCATAGACCTGTATCAACTGGAGATTCAACTCCTTTGCCACCATTATCAAAGCATCTTCTGGCAGGTAGCGGTACTCGGATTGCATATCTTGAAGAATCGAAACTAGGCTATCGCGATTGGCACCGTATTTCCTAACTATTGCCCTCACTTTTTGATAATCGCTCTTCGTTTGATTATTGTGATTAATGGCGCTCTCCATGTCTTTCCTTACTTTTAGTTTTAGATTTTTGCCGGTATCCCCTTCTTTCTATAGTTGCCAGAAGCCTACCAAGCCTTGGTAATCAATGAGGCCGCTCATAGCCCTGTTTTCGACTTCTATGCCGGCTTCCACAGCAGCGGCCACAGGGTTAAGGCCGCCCAAAAGTATCATGCCGATCTTGTTCAGTTCCACCGGGATTTCGCACACAGACTGGCTTGTATCTCCTGCAACAAGCAGACCACCAATCCCTGCTTCCCTCAAACCAGAGATGGTGTCTTCGGCAACCGGCCAGCATAAAGCCGGTATCTGCCGAAAGTTAGCCAGCACCTTCCCTTCACCTTTCCCCACTACTTCCCCTACACTGGTCATTCTGCTGTTGATGAATACTTCCGAGGGGTCTAGCGAAGAACCAGCATACTCGATAAGTTCAACAAACCGCAAAGGTTTGTGATCCCTTATCTGGAGCAGCCCACCGAATTTGGAATCCATGGGGATGCCCGCTTTAAGCAGAGCTCCATTGATTATGATGCTACATACAGTTGCAAAGCCAGTTTTCCCTTCGGGCACCGTTACTCCAGCCAGTCTCTCCCCTTCATCCGCCAAAGCAACTAGGTCGCTGACACAGATTCCCGCTTTGAAGGCATCGCCCATTGCCCCCCGAGCTTTCTTAAATTGTTCCTTGGGGAACAGGGAGACATTGGCCGGCACTTGACCGCTACGTTTTTCCCAGTCGAAGGTGGTCTGGAAAGCCAGCAGTTCGACCTTGCTGATAACAAAGCCAACTTTATCCCCGACCAAGGCACTCTTAAGCTCTTCCACCCCCGAATCGGTGATTAACCTCCCGTCCCTTCCTACCAACTCTGTGAGCCCCCTTTCATCCATAATCTTGAGGTGGTACCTTACCGCTCTCTCCCGAAGGTCAACGCCGTAACCCCTTAGTTGCTGGGCGATCACCCTAGCTCCCAGAGGCTCTCGGGACTCGCTTAGTATCCTGAGGATTGCTATTGCCTTCCTCTCGACCTCATGTCTTGCATATCCTATCACTTCGTCCCCCCCCACTAAAACTGCCGACAGGCCTAAATTCTGACTGGTATTCCTCTTTCTTTCAGATATTTTTTCGCCTCGGGAATAGCGACCTCTCCAAAGTGGAAAATAGAGGCAGCAAGAACAGCGGAGGCTTTGCCTAAAACTACAGCTTCATAGAGGTGCTCTAGCCTCCCCGCCCCACCGGAGGCGATAACCGGGATACTAACTGCCTCCGCCGCTGCCTTAGTCATCTCCAGATCATAGCCGTCCTTCGTCCCATCAGCATCCTTGCTGGTAAGCAGAATCGCACCCGCTCCCAACCCCTCCACCTTTTTTGCCCATTCGACGATATCTATCCCCGTTGCCTCTTCACCACTTCTGACCATAACCTCCAGCCTGGGCAGACTGCTGCCGAGCGGGTTCTTCCTCCCGTCAATAGCAACCACAATCCGTTCACTGCCGAATTGCTCAACCGCCTCTTTAATCAGGTTGGGATTCTTCACCGCAGCAGTGTTAATCGATATCTTATCGCAGCCTATCTCAAGCAAGGCATTCATATCATTAATATCTCTGATTCCACCCCCCACGGCAAAGGGGATGGTAGCCACCTGACGAACCCTTTTCACCCACTCGATTCTGGTCCCTCTTCCCTCCACAGTGGCGGTAATATCCAGGAAGACAAGCTCATCAGCGCCCTCCCGGCAATAGGCGGCCGCCGCCTCCACCGGGTCGGCCGCATCCCTCAGATCAACAAACTTTACTCCTTTGACTACCCTGCCATCCTTTATATCCAAGCAAGGTATGATTCGCACCTCTTCCATATAGCGGAACCTCTCCAAAATGCGCAATTGCCTCTTTTGGGTTTAAAAGGCAATCGGTTACCGTTTGCTACTATAATACATGGCAAGCGGTCTTGTCAAGCCTTGCCCGATATAAACTTGACATCAGCTCAGACTTCGAATATGATTTCTATAGAAACCGGGGGTGAACTCTGGCTTCTTTTTTTGTGGAGAGACAGCATCGCAGATGATATACTATAGCGGCGACAGGGTTTGCCGCAAAGGAGGAGCCACATGCGAGAGGTGACAGTGCTCGGGGCTGGCCTGCATAAGTACGGGGTCTTCCCGGATAAGCACTACGCAGCCATAGCCACGGAGGCCTGCCACCGGGCCTTTGAGAACTCTGGGGTCACCTGGAAAGACGTCGATGCCCTATACTGCGGCTCGGTGAACCTGCTGCCGGGCTGCGGGCATGTGGTTGCCATGTCCCTGGGCACTAACGGTGCCGCGGTTACCAATGTGGAGAACGCCTCAGCCAGCGGGTCCTCCGCCTTCCGCGAGGCCTACATGGCTATTGGCTCAGGGCTGCACGATGTGGTGCTGGCTCTGGGGGTGGACAAGTTGAGGACAGCCAAATCGTCCCCCACAGAGGGCAAGCCCGAGGAGTCCTCTGCCAACGCCAAGCCCCAATGGCAGTTCGTACCGGCGCAGCTTTTCGCTCAGATCACCCGGGATCACATGGCCAAATATGGCACCACCATAGACCAGGTAGCCAAAGTATCGGTGAAGAGCCACCGCAATGCCAGCTTCAATCCCTACGCCCATTTCCAACAACCAGTAACCCTGGAGGAGGTGCACCAGGCGCGAATGGTGGCTGAACCTTTGACCGTGCTCCACTGCTGCCCTTGGGATGAAGGGGCGGCGGCCGTCGTTCTCTGCGCCGCCGAGGTAGCGCCTCGCTTCACCGAGAAGCCGTGTCCCAAGGTGATTGCCTCGGTTTGTAAGGGCACCCTAGGTGGCGACCCCCTGATGGACCTCACCCATGTCTCCGCCCTGGAAGCCTACGAGCAGGCGGGGGTCGGTCCCCAGGATCTGGACGTGGTAGAACTTCACGACGCCTTTACCATCGAGGAGATCGTGTACTCTGAGGCCCTAGGCCTCTGCCCGTGGGGAGAGGGGGGGCGTTTCGTCGATAGCGGGGAAACAGAGATCGATGGGCGAATCCCGATAAATACCGACGGTGGCCTCATCTCCATGGGGCACCCCTTGGGGCCAACAGGCCTGGGGCAGATCGCCGAACTCCTGTGGCAACTACGCGGCGAGGCGGGAAAGCGCCAGGTAAAGGAGCCCAAAATGGGGCTGGCTCACATGGTGGGGGCCGGAGGGGTGTGCTTTATCCACATCCTGAGCTTATGATGTGGGACCTAGGTGGAGAGGAACCTTGCCCGAGCCACAATATGTGCCTCTATTTGCCTAAAGCATCTGGGTTAATGATCCAAGCAACAGTGGTCGGTTTGGTCGGGGTGAGAGGATTTGAACCTCCGACCTCCTGCACCCCATGCAGGCGCGCTAACCGGACTGCGCCACACCCCGACTCCACCCGCGTGCCATTGTATCACCCATTTCCAGGTTTGACAAGAGAATGCTGAAGCCCTTGCTTTGCAGCATCAATACCGTTAAAATCAAAGGCAGAGGTATCCGATGCCAGTTTATGAGTATGAATGCAGCTCTTGCCACTTTCGCTTTGACCGAAAACAAAGGTTTGATGAAGAGCCAGTAGCCACTTGCCCCCAGTGCCAAAACAAAGCGCGCCGCGTCCTTCATTCAGTACCCATCCTCTTCAAGGGAAGTGGCTTTTACTCTACGGACCACAGAAGGCAAGGGCAAGACTATCGCTCAAAGAAAAAGGAGGAGAAGCCCGACGAGAAGAAGGAAGAGAAGCCCAGCGAGAAGGGGGACACTGGCGAAGGCGCTAGCGTAAAGGACTAGTCGAGAAAGCGAGCGGGCTGGTGAAGGCACTACTGCAGAGAGTGAGCAAGGCTTCGGTGACCGTTGAGGGCGAGGTTGTAGCAGACATCGGTCGCGGCTTGGTTATTTTTGTGGGCGTATCCACGGGAGACACAGAGAGGGATGCCCAATATCTGGCGGGTAAAACGGTCGATCTGCGCATCTTCCCTGACAGCGAAAGCAAGTTCAACCTCTCAGCGCTGGACACAAGTGGTGAGCTTTTGGTAGTGAGCCAATTCACCCTCCTTGCCGATGCCAAGAAGGGACGCCGCCCCAGCTTCACCGATGCAGCACCACCACAGCAGGCTGAAGCCCTTTTTCAGCGATTTCTAGAATTCCTGCGCCAAAGTGAACTCAAGGTGGAGAGCGGTCGCTTCCAAGAGCATATGCACGTGGAAATCCATAATGACGGACCGGTCACCATCCTTTTGGATAGCAGAGATAAATACCCCCAAGAATGAAGGAGGTTTCGATGGCAGCTACTAAGACACCAGCTGTGAAGCAAACCGAGATGGAATATGTTGGCTTCTGGGTCAGGACCGGGGCGTGGTTTATTGATCTAATACTATTGGCCGTTGCCGCCTTGGGCCTCGTGGTCGTGGCCTATTTCATCGGCCTCTGGGCCTGGCGCGGCCAAACCCTGGGACAGATGGCAGCCCATATAAAGGTGGTGCGTCAAGACGGCAAACCTATGGACTTGGGAACGGCTGTCCTCCGTTTCATCGGCTACGTGGTCTGCATCCTGACCCTGGGCATCGGGTTCCTGATGATCGCCTTCGATGAGCAAAAGCGAGGCCTACACGATAGACTCGCTGGCACTTATGTTATTCCTTCCCCCCAAGGATAGACCAGGCAGCCCTTCCTAGCCGATATAAGACGCTTGGCACTATTTGGGTGCTGCGCAAAGTGCCAAAGGCGATTTTTAGCCCCGAGAGAGGGGGATCAAGCCTCAAGCTCAAGGCTTAGATCCAGGGACCTTGCCGAATGGGTGAGGGCGCCCACGGAGATGAGGTCAACACCAACTTCAGCAACCTGACGCACGTTGTCCAGTGTAATACCACCGGAGGCTTCGATTAAGGCGCGCCCCTGCGCCAGCTCAATCACTCGACGCATATCCTCGATAGCCATGTTATCAAGCATGATAACATCGGCGCCGGCCTCCAGCGCCACCTGCGCCTGCTCAACGATCTCAACCTCAACCTCGATCTGAAGGGTTGAGCGCTGGCGAGCTTTCTCGATAGCTTCCTTCAACTCCACCCCCAGCGAGCGAAGCGCCGCCAGGTGATTGTCCTTGATCAGGATGCCATCGCCAAGGTGGTGGCGATGGCTTTTGCCACCTCCAACCCGCACCGCATACTTCTCCAAAACCCTTATGCCGGGGGTGGTCTTTCGGGTATCGGTGATCCGCACCTTCAGCCCCTTTGTCGCCTCGACGTAGCGCGCCGTCTCCGAGGCGATGCCGCTGAGCCGCGTCAAAAAGTTGAGGGCAACCCGCTCCCCTTTCAGGATGCTCGCCACCTTGCCCTCGATGACAGCCACCACGTCTTTTTTTCGGACTTTTGCGCCGTCCT
>Ga0180434_10004722_pt1 | contig 16431 bp, 16 predicted proteins | sample SS_ome_7_FD_132453 | JGI IMG/M metagenome (GOLD analysis project Ga0180434, IMG submission 132453) | Hypersaline lake sediment archaeal communities from the Salton Sea, California, USA - SS_1_D_2 metaG | ecosystem: Environmental > Aquatic > Non-marine Saline and Alkaline > Hypersaline >...
CACGAACGCCGATGTGGCTGGGAGAATGCACATGGAAATCCATCAAGGCCTATAAGGAGGCCGTCGAAAGAGCCGGCAGTTTTGACACGGATGCCGTCATCAAGGAAATGGAGAACACCTACTATCCGGATGCGCCGACCATGGGCGGTTTCTACGGACCGGACGAGGGCGAGTGGCCGCACACCTGGTGCATCCCCAGAGACGAAGCGGCGCGCTTTGAAAAAAATCCCAAACGCGGCAAGGGATTATGGCGCCCCTCCCATATGATTCCCATGACGCAGTGGCAGCCCAAAGAAAAAGCACCGGCGGAAACTTTTGTTCTGCCCGGCATGCCGGATGACTACGGCCGTCTGGTCACCGTCTGGCCGCCCCACGTCGCCGGCGGCAAATATCAGTATCCGCCGTATTACACGGAGGAAGACATCAAAAAAATCGAGCACAGATAACAACCTTTATGAACCAGCCCGATCCGGCCCCGCACACCGCGGGGCCGGGTCGATTCGTCGAACGCACCACGCGTAACGTTGTCCACTTCAAGGATAAAAGATGATCGAAGATATTGTTTACGTCATCATATACGGCACTGTATTTGCCTCTCTTTACGGCATCATGACGGTGGGTTTTTCATTTATCTGCGGACTGGGAGGGTTTTATGACATCGCCCTGCCGGCCTACCTGATGGTCGGGGGCTTTTTTTATGTCATGTTCAGCGAGGTCTTGGGTGGATGGGCCCTGCCGGTGGTGGTGCTTGCCACCGGCGCCATTTGTCTTGTTCATTACCTGCTGGTGGTGAAAAAAATCAGAGAAGATGCCTTTGTCGTCTTTTTTGCCACCATCTTTATCGCCCTGATCATTCAGAGCATCTTCGAATACTTCTTCACCATGAGCTACATCTACAACTACGATCCGATTATCCCCGGACACGTCACGCTGTTGGGCGTCAAACTGAGCAAGGACCTCATCATCGGCGGGGCCATCGGATGGGCGGCGCTGTTCGGCATCCGCTTCATGACGCGGCACACCAACATCGGTCGCGCCATCATCGCCATCCCCCAGAGCACGCGCGGCAGCCAGATCATCGGCATCGACATTACGATGGTCCAGTCCTTTGTTTATTTTCTGGGAGGACTGCTGCTGGGCCTCGGCGCCTATTTCTACGGAGGCTATCTCGGTGTCAATGCGCACATGTGGGCCCATCCGCTCATCATCATGTTCACGATCACCGTGGCCGGGGGCCTGGGCAGCATTGAAGGGGTGATGCTGGCGACCCTTCTCATCGGTTTGCTGGAAGTGGCGGTGGTGACCCTGGTGGATCCCCGTCTGAAAAGCGTCGTGATTCTGCTGGTGGCCATTCTTATTCTCATATTCCGGCCCAAAGGATTTGCCGGCAAGCGCATCGGATAATTTTCATGCGCCGGCGCTCACGAAACCGGCATGAATCAAGGTCCAACGCGCAGGAACGTGATGACAAGTCATCAAAATTCATGAAAATCTGTATAAAGAGGGCGACCTTTAATGACAATTAAAGACAGTTATAAATGGATTGCCGTGTTCGTTATCTTGTCGGCCGGGACCATTTTGTTCCGGACGCATTTGTACGTGATGATCTATGCCAGTTTTTTCGCCATTTTCGCCATGAGCTGGAGTTTTTTCACCAGCTTCAGCGGCTACCTGAATCTGGGGCATGTTATTTTTATCGGCATCGCCGGTTATACAACGGCTATTTTCAATTATCACCTGGATTTTCCGATGTATTTTTCCATTCCCATCGGCATTGTGGCCGGGGCCGGCGGGGGGTGGCTGATGCTCAATCCCCTGCACCGTAAAATAACGGGGCTGAGCTTTGAGATGGTGACCTTTCTCGGCATCCTGGTGTTAAGCGACCTGATGCTGACATCCTATTTGCGCCCGATCACCGGAGCGGATCTGGGGATTTCACCGATTGATTCCCTGCTGTCCTCCTTCCCCCTGGCCATCGGATTGATTGCGTTCATGTCCATCGCCGGTTATCTGTTCATGCGTTTTCTCAATTCGCGCCACGGCAGGGTACTGGACTTCGCCCGTGTCAATACCGACCTGGTCAAAACCGCCGGCCTGGATCCGCACAAATTTTCAGGCCTGTGTCTATTATACAGCGGCATTGTGGGCGCGATCGGCGGCACGCTTTACATCCATTTCAGTGGATCCGCGGGCGTCAGCAACACCTTTGCACTTGATTTCCAGATCCACATCATCGTCATGGCCATCATTGGTGGGCGCTTCAGCATGTTCGGCTCTCTTTTCGGCGCCTATTTGGTCATCTTTATGGAGGAAATCCTGAGAGGACTGGTGACGGGATCCATTGAGAACCTGATTATTTACGGCCTGGGATTTCTGGTCTATTTCTTCTGGCCGCAAGGGCTGTTTCCCAAAATAGCCGGCCTGAAAAAACGCTTCACAGGATAAAACGATGCCATTACTCGACGTCAAGCAAGTGGACAAACGCTTTCCCGGCGTAAAGGCCCTGAGCCGGGTAAGCCTGTCGCTGGAGGAAGGTGAAATCAGAGGGTTGATCGGCCCCAACGGATCCGGCAAGACCACCCTGATTCGGACCATTATGGGCTTTTACCAGCAGGACAGCGGCGACATATTTTATGCCGGCGAGGGGCTGCGGCGGCAGAAAATCTGGGAAAGGGTCCACAAAGGCCTGAGCCTGACCTACCAGAACCCCCTGTATGTATCCGGTCTTTCCATTTTCAGGCACATCGAACTGGGGGCAACGGCACGCCATTTTTCAGAAGAAAAAATATATCAGATCGCCGCAACCGCCGGCCTCAAGGAAAAAATCCACGAAGATCCCAGTGAACTGACGGTATTGAGCGCCAAGCGGCTGGAAATCGCCAAAGCGCTCTCCACCGATCCGAAGCTGCTTATGCTGGATGAAATTTTCGCCGGACTTTCCTACGAAGAAGGTGAAGAGATGATCGACATACTGAAAGCGTTGAATGCGCAAAAGGGCATCACGATTCTGCTGATCGATCACAATTTGCGCATGGTAAAAAAAATGGTCGGGAAGGCCACCGTCATCAACATGGGCGAGGTCATTGCCGAAGGGTCTTTTGACGACATCATTGAAAATGAAAACGTCCGGCAGGCGTACCTGGGATGAAGATTATGGATCTATTGGAAATTAAAGATTTAAAAGTGGCATACGATCACATCGAGGCCATTCGGGGCGTCACCCTCAAGATACCCCAAAACGCCCGCTGTATTGCGCTGCTGGGCAGCAACGGCGCCGGCAAAAGTACGCTGGTAAACGCCATTACCGGATTTTTGGACTACCGGGGCGACATTCGGTTCCGGAGCCAGAGCCTGCGCGGATTGACCACCAAAAAAATTGTTCAGAAAGGCATTGTTCAGTGTCCTGAGCGGCGTCATCTTTTCGATTACATGACGGTCAGAGAAAATTTGATTCTGGGAACCTACAATGCCGGAAAAAATCGTTTGGTGGACCTCGACACGGTCTACGATCTGTTCCCCCGTTTAAAAGACCGCTGGAATCAGCAAGCCTACACGCTGAGCGGCGGGGAAGCCCAAATGGTGGCCGTGGGCAGAGCGCTGCTGGCAAGCCCGCAGCTGCTGATCCTGGATGAACCGACCCTGGGATTGGCCCCGATTGTCCGGAACCATCTGGCCGAAGCACTGCACAGAATTATTGAACGCGGCGTCGTTATTCTGCTGGTGGAACAAAACGTCAAATGGAGTTTTGACATCGCCGAATATGCCTATGTGCTGCGACAGGGCCAAATCTCGCAATCCGGGTCCCGGGACGCGATGAGCAAAGACGAAAACATCCGGAAACATTTTCTGGGCGTGTAAAATGCAGGATGAGAGGAGCTGATTGATGAAAAATTTTGAATTCTTGCTGCCGACAAGGGTTGTGTTCGGCAACGGCGTCATCGAACAAATCGGCACGGAAGCGGAACATTTGGGGAAAAGGGCGCTGATCGTCACGGACAAGGGCCTGCTTGCAACCGGCTATGTCGAAAAAATTCAAGACCTGCTGAAAAATGCCGGCATTGCCTCGGAAATCTTTGCAGACATCGACCCCAACCCGCGCGACACATCCGTTGACAGCGGCGCCGCCGCCGCCCGTAAGGCCAAAGCGGACATGCTGGTCGGGGTCGGGGGCGGCAGCGCCGTGGACACCGCCAAAGCCATAGGCATCCTCTTGCAGACGGGAGGAAAAATTCAGGATTACGAAGGGCTAGACAAGGTAAAAAAACCGATTACCCCGTTGATCGCCGTTCCAACAACCGCCGGCACGGGAACGGAAGTGACCTTCTGGTCGGTCATCACCGACACGCAGAGACATTACAAGATGAGTGTGGGCAGTCCGCTGATCGCCGCCACGGTGGCCCTGGTCGATCCCATGCTGACCATGAGCCTTCCCAAGGCGATTACGGCCTACACCGGCATCGACGCCCTGGTTCACGCCATCGAAGGCTACACAGCGACCCTGTCCCAGCCGGTTTCGGATTCGCTGGCCCTGTCCGCGATAGCCTACATCAGTGGGCATATCCGCAAAGCCTATGCCAATGGCCGGGATGCGGCCGCCCGCTATCACATGATGCTCGGCAGCATGCTGGCCGGCATGGCCTTCGGCAATTCGGACGTGGCGTCCGTTCACTGCATGGGCGAAGCCATGGGCGGCCTGTACGACACACCCCACGGGCTTTCCATGGCCGTGTGTCTTCCCTACTGCATGGAACACAATCTGATGGCGGAACCGGAGCGATTCGCCCGCATTGCAGCGGCCATGGGCGAAAATATCCAGGAACTGCCGCCCCTGGAAGCAGCCGAAAAAGGCACGCTGGCGGTCAGAAAACTGCTCAAGGACCTGGACATCCCCGACGCCAGAACCGTCGGACTGAAAAAACAGGACCTAAAGAAACTGGCGAATGCCGCCGCGGCCAATGTCTCGGTCGAAAGCAACCCCCGCACACTGGAAAAGGCGGACTTTTTAACCATGTTTCAGAGAGCCTACGATAACCAATAACGAAACAACGGGGTTTCGATGTCATCACCGCGGCGGAAGGGCACGCGGCGCTCCGCTTCTATCGCGAAAACCACAAACGGGTGGTTCTTGTACTGCTGGATGTGATGCCTTTTCTGGGTCCCGGCGTACGCCGGGATGACGAATCAAGCCCAACTGCCGAGCACGTGTACGTTCACGTGCACGTGCACGTGCACGAGCACGAGCACGAGCACGTGGGCTATCGTCCCTTGTCGGATGTTACAAAGTTTCTTATCAGATAAATCCAGGCGCTCCGCGGCCAGCCAGTCTTTGCTCTGCGAACTACGCCACGGCCGGCGGCCCCCGGTTACATGAAACTTGGATGCTGGGATGGTTGTTATAAAATTCTTCCCCTTTGAAAAAGGGGAACTTTCTTGAGCAAAGCGTGTCATGTTTGACCCCTGCCCACAAATCATGTAGAATAGCGGCCTGTTTTCCTACGGTAGCAACACCGACGCGACGCTTCCATGCAAAAAAAAACGATTCTGGTCGTCGATGACGAAAAAATAGTGCGCGACATCAGCACGAAGCTGCTGCAACGATTAGGATTTAACGCCATCACCGCCGCGGATGGACGTGCAGCGCTCCGCATCTATCGTGAAAACAGCGCGCTGGTGGACCTTGTGCTGCTGGATATGATGATGCCGGACAGCGACAGCGGCGACATCGTCGACGGCTTGCAGCAAATCAACCCGGACGTGCGTGTGTTGCTCTTCAGCGGCTATCCAAAAGACGATACCGTCGCGGCACTGTTTGAAAAGGGCTGCGTGGGGTTTATACAAAAACCCTTCAATCTCACGCAACTCAGCGCCAAAATCGACGCCGCCATCGGCACTTGACCGGGCTGGACATCTAATCAGGCTTGACTTGTGATAAAAAAGCCTCTATTGCGTGAACCCGTTATGAAGCACAAAATCAAACAAATGATCGCCGCCGCGGTGGACAGCGCCTGTCAACAGGGAGATCTGCCGGCCGCCGGCATTCCGGAAATCATGGTGGAAGCACCCAAGGCGGACATACACGGCGATTTTTCGACCAATGCCGCCATGCTGCTCGCATCCAGCGCCAAGAAAGCCCCCCGGGTCATTGCCACCGCGATTTTAGCGCATATGGACGATTCCGAGGGGATCCTCGCCAAAACCGACATCGCCGGCCCGGGCTTCATCAACTTTTTCATCAAACCCGGCGCCTGGCTTCCGGTGCTGAAAGCCGTGCACGCCGCCGGCGCGGTGTACGGCGCCGGCAACATCGGCCGAGGACGCCGCATTCAGATCGAATTCGTCAGTTCCAATCCAACCGGCCCCCTGCATGTAGGCCACGGGCGGGGCGCCGCCGTTGGCGACAGCGTCGGCAACATCCTGGCCTTTTGCGGATTCGATGTTCAGAAAGAGTATTACATCAACGACTCCGGACGTCAGATCCACACCCTGGGACTTTCCGTGTATCTGCGCTGCCGGACGCTCATGGGTGAAACCGTCGCATATCCCGACGAATGCTACCAGGGGGACTACATCCGGGACATCGCCGCCGACATCGTCCGCGATCAAAACAGTGAACTTCAGCAGCGCTCGGAAGCATCCGCCATAGAATGGTGTGCGCGCCTGGCGGCCGAACAGATCATCAAAGGCATCCGGGAAGATCTTACCGCCTTCGGCGTGACCTTTGACCGCTGGTACAGTGAGCAGAGCCTCTACGACGCCGGAAAAGTGGCGGCCATGATCGACCGCTTCACCGAAAAGGGCGTCATCTATCCCCGGGAAGGGGCGCTGTGGTTCAAAACCACGGCCTTCGGTGATGAAAAAGACCGGGTTGTGGTGCGCCGGAACGGTCAGACCACTTATTTTGCGTCGGACATCGCCTACCATCAGGAAAAATACGAACGCGGCTTCGACAAGGTGATCGACGTGTGGGGCGCCGATCACCACGGCTATATTCCGCGCATGAAAGCCTCGGTGGAGGCGCTGGGCTATGACCGCAGCCGCTTTGACGTCATACTGGTTCAGCTCGTAAACCTTTTGCGGGGCGGTCGGCCCGTGGCCATGTCGACCCGGGCCGGCGAATTCGTGACCCTCGACGATGTGGTGCGCGAGGTCGGCACCGATGCGGCGCGCTTCATTTTTCTGACCCGACACTACGAAAGTCCATTGGATTTCGATCTGGAAGTCGCCAAACAGAAAACCAACGACAACCCGGTTTACTATGTGCAGTACGTTCACGCCCGCATCTCGAGCATCATCCGCAAGGGCGAACAAAAGGGCATCACCCGCGGCGCCAACGCCGCCGCATCGGCGGTGAGGCTCACGGCGCCCGAGGAAATCAACCTGATCAAGCAGCTGGACCGCTACCCGGAAACGGTCCGGTTGAGTGCGGAAACCATGGAGCCGCACCGCATCACCTTTTACCTGATGAACCTTGCATCCGATTTTCATTCCTACTACAATAAGCACCGGGTGCTGACGGATGACCCCGTGCTGACCCAGGGTCGGCTCTATCTGGTTTCCGCTGTCCGCAGCGTCATTCGCAACGGGCTGCGTCTGTTGGGCGTGTCGGCGCCTGAAACCATGTAAGCTGCATGAAAAAAAAAACCGCCAAAAAAGGCACTGCAGAGAAGAACAGCCCCGGTGTCGAATTGTCCCGCAGAGGCGTTTTTCTGTGGCTGTGCCTGATTTTTTTCGTGTCGGCCTGGATGTTTGTGCTCGGCGTCCTCGTCGGCCGCGACACAGCCCCGGTTCGGTTCGACATCAAGGCTCTGGAAAAAGAGTTGATGGCGCTGAAGGCTTCCGTGCTGGAAAAAGAACGCCGCTGGCTCTCGCAGGAAATGGACTTTGAGCAAAAAAAAACCGAGCTTGAATTTTATGAAGACGTAACGCAGGAAAAGAGTGCGGCCCGATTCGCACTGCCGCCGGGTGATGCGCCGGACGACGGCACCGCCGCGGACAGCGAAAAAGATGCGCCGCTCCAGAAAAAACCGAAAATATCACTGAAAAAAAAGAGCCGCGCCGCTGTTGCGCCGCTGCCGCCCCCGTCGTCATTTTACACGGTGCAGGTCGGATCGACCAAGGATCCCGAGGCCGCCCGCCGCATGGCCGGCACACTGCGCAAACTGGGCCACGACGCCTTTACGGAAAAAGTGCAGCTGCCGCAGAAAGGCACCTGGTACCGCGTCAGGGTCGGCCGCTTCGACGCCCGTGCCGCCGCCGACGACGCCCGCCGACGTCTGGCCGGGCAGAATTACGAAGGAATTGTTGTATACAGTGACTAGTACAGCGTACCATAATTGTTGTCCCTGGTTTTGGCAGTTTAAAAGTGTCGTCAATGGTTGATCAAGTCAAATCACAAATATTCAAATCCCAAATCACAAACAATGTCCAAATACCAATGTTCAAAATCTCAAGCGGAACGCAGAGCAGTTGTTTGTTATTTGGTGCTTGAGATTTGAGATTTTTTAGAACACAACTTTTGAGACGCGGCACTAATGGCTGACCGCTGATATGGAAAGGCTGGAATTAAGATGAAAATCACCGCCAAAGAAGTGGCCCACGTGGCCGATCTGGCGCGCCTGTCGCTGGATGATGCGGCCATAGAAAAGTTTGTGGGACAGATCAGCGAGATTCTGGAATATGTGGAAAGGCTGCAGCAGGTGGACACGACCGGTGTTGCCGGCACCGCGCACGCCCTGAATCTGAAAAACGCCTTCCGCGACGATGTGGTGCACGAACACCTGGGGCCGGACCGCTCCCTGGCCAATGCACCCGAGCAGGAAGACGGCAGTTTCGTGGTGCCGCGCATCATCGAATAAAATGTGCATTCGGCCCGCTGACGACCAGCGGGCCGAATGCACATTTTATATAATTTTCAGTAAGTAAAATATGATAAAAAACAAAATAAATGGTAGTGGATAGCGTCATGCTGAATATGGGACCAAGCAGGTCGCCGGCTTTGATTCAACAACGGCAGGACGGCGGGAGGAATTTTTGAGGATGGCACTGCATGAGTTGACGATTCTGGAGGCGCATAAAAAACTGACGGGCGGGGAGATTTCGGCGCGGGAGCTGTGTGATGCGGTGCTGGCGCGCATCGATGCGGTTGACGATCAAATCAACGCTTTTATCACCGTGGACAGAGAGGGTGCACGCATGCAGGCGGAAAAAGCCGATGAAATGATCGCCCGGGGCGCGGCAACGCCGTTGACGGGGATACCGCTGGCCCTCAAGGATCTCATCTGTACCCGGGGACTGCTCACGACCTGTGGTTCGAAAATCCTGAACAATTTCATCCCGCCGTATGACGCCACCGTGGTAACACGCCTGCGCCGCGCCGGGGCCGTCGTTGTCGGCAAAACCAACATGGACGAATTCGCCATGGGATCCTCCAACGAGCACTCGGCTTTCGGCCCCACGCACAACCCATGGGACGCAAGCCGCATTCCGGGCGGGTCCAGCGGCGGATCGGCCGCAGCGGTCGCCGCCGACATGTGTCTGGGAGCGCTGGGATCGGACACGGGCGGCTCCATCCGCCAGCCCGCGTCCCACTGCGGCATTGTCGGGCTCAAACCTACGTACGGACGGGTATCGCGCTATGGGCTGGTGGCCTTTGCCTCTTCACTGGACCAGATCGGCCCCATCACCAAAACCGTGGACGACAACGCCGTGCTGCTGCAGGCCATCGCCGGTTTCGACCCGCACGACGCCACCGCCGCCCCGCAGGCGGTGCCGGATTTCAGCGTTTTTGACGATGGGCTGAAAGGGCTGCGCGTGGGAATTCCCGTCGAGTACACCCGGGTCCAGGGCCTGGATGCCGAGGTGGCGGCCGCCGTCGAGCAGGCCGTGGCCCGCATCGTGGATCTGGGGGCCGAAGCCGTCTCCGTGTCCCTGCCCAACACCCGGCACGTGGTGGCGGCCTATTATGTCATCGCCCCCTGCGAAGCCAGTTCGAATCTGGCGCGCTACGACGGGGTGCGCTACGGCTTCCGCAGCGCGGATGAAGACAGCCTGCCGGCGCTCTATCGCAACACCCGCAGCATCGGTTTCGGACCGGAAGTGCAGCGGCGCATCATCATCGGCACCTACTGCCTTTCCGCCGGCTATTACGACGCCTACTACGGCAAAGCCTCCCAGGTGCGCACGCTCATCGCGGAGGACTACCAAAAGGCCTTTGAATCCTGCGACGTGATCCTGTCGCCGGCGGCCCCGACGCCGGCGTTTCCCATCGGGGAAAAAACCGCGGATCCGCTTAAGATGTATTTGTCCGACATCTTTACCCTGTCGGCGAACCTGGCAGGGGTCCCGGGCATGTCCGTTCCCTGCGGCTTTTCCAGCGGCGGTCTGCCCATCGGCCTGCAGATTCTGGCGCGCCACTTCAACGAAATCGACATCTACCGCGTGGGACATCACTTTCAGCAGGCCACGGACCACCACCGGCCAACGCCGGCCTTATAAGAAAGGGGGCAACGCATGACCACCATTCAACCCGACGGCGAACAGATCCGCAAAGCCGTGAAGTGGATATCGGAAGAGAAGCAGGACCGCCCCGGCCGGACCCGCCACGAACTCCTGGAGGCCGCCGGACTGCGTTTCAACCTGTCTCCGCTTGAAATGGAATATGTCGGCAAACTGTTGGAATAATCCAAATCGAAATCGGAATCGGGCTCGAAGAGAAATGGCACTTGGACACGAAAAATTGGATGTTTATCGCCTTTCAATAGGTTGCGTGGCCTGGGTTTGCGAGAAGGCCAACCGCCTGAACGGCGTCCATCGGCCTGCACGGGATCAATGGCTTCGGGCCAACCAGTTGAAAAGAAAACATCTTCGCGGCCTTCGCGTCTTCGCGGTTCAATCTTTTATCTTCCATTGAACCGCATGGGCCGTATCCGCATTCTACCCGAAGTCGTTTCCAACAAAATCGCCGCCGGCGAAGTGGTCGAACGGCCGGCGTCCGTGGTCAAAGAACTGGTCGAAAACGCTCTGGACGCGGACGGCACGCGCATTGAGGTGGCGCTCGAAAAAGGCGGCCGGACCCTCATCTGCGTGTCGGACAACGGCACCGGCATGACACGCGACGACGCGCTGCTGTCCATCGAGCGCTACGCCACCAGCAAGCTTTACAGCGATGAAGACCTGTTTGCCATTCACACGCTCGGTTTTCGGGGCGAGGCCCTGCCCAGCATTGCAGCGGTTTCCAAATTTAATCTCGTCAGCCGCACAGCGGATGCGGATGTCGGCGTCGACATCCGCATTCAGGGCGGACGTCTCCAGAACGTGGTCGAGACCGGTGCACCCGTCGGCACCCAGATCAGCGTGCGTCAGCTGTTTTTCAACGTCCCCGCACGGCGCAAATTTTTAAAAACCATCAATACCGAAATGGGGCATGTGGTCGAAACCGTGGCCGGCATCGCCCTGGGATGGCACAAAGTCCATTTCAAGCTGCTGCACAACGGCCGGGAAATCAAACGCTTCAGCGCGGTAAAAAAACCCGCGGAACGGGCCGTCGATGTGCTCGGGCAGGATCTTGAAAACGACCTGTGTCCGCTGTCGGCCGCCGACGGTCCGACCGCCGTCGGGGGCTGGGTGTCTTCGCCGGCCCTAACCCGCGCCACGGCCAGGGGAATCTACATCTATGTCAACGGCCGCATTGTAAAGGATCGGGTGGTGCAGCACGCCCTCTTCGAAGGCTATGCCGAACGGCTGGTCAAAAGCCGCTACCCGTATGCCGTGATTTTTATCCGCGTGCCGTTTGACCAGGTGGACGTCAACGTTCACCCGGCCAAAAATGAAGTCCGCTTTGCCCAATCGGCCAGAATCCATGCCCTCATCCGCGATGCCGTTCAGAGCGCCCTCCACCGACACGAACAGACAGTCTGGTCAAGACCCTATCCTGCAGGATCCGCAGCCGACCGGGACCGTGTCCATGAACCGCTGCGGCCGTCCCCGCTCACCCGATCTTTTCCGCCCCATGCGGATTCGGGCGCCCATGACGCAGGCGCCGGCTTACGACCGCCCCCGGCGGCACCGGTGTCCCCTGCCCAATCCCCCCCGGCGGATCCGCCGCCGCCGAAGACGGAGGCAACTGCATCCCAGCAGGCGCCGCTGTGGCGCAGGGATCTGCGCATCGACACCCGCTTTGTGGGCTGTCTCCGGGAAACCTATCTGCTGTTTGAGTCCCGCGACGGCCTGCTGCTGGTAGACCAGCACGCGGCCCACGAACGCATCGTCTACGAAAAGCTTAAAAAGCACGCGGCCGCGGCGGTCGCGGCCCAGCGGCTGCTGATCCCCGAAACGCTGGAACTCGGTTTTCGCGAAAAAGAGGTTCTGACAGCCGTTTTACCGGAACTGGCGGCGCTGGGCTTCACCATTGAACCCTTTGGCGGACACACCTGGGCCATTCAGTCGGCGCCGGTTCTGCTGGCCGGCCGCGAAGCCGCGCCCTTGATCCGCGACATGCTCGAAAGCGTCATCGAAAATCAGTCTTTGTCCGTGCTGGACCAGGCGGTGGAGGACTGTCTCAAGACCATGGCCTGCCACAAGGCCGTTCGCGCCCATCAGGCCTTGACGCAAACCGAAGCCCTGGCCCTTATTGCCGAACTCGACACCTGCGAAAACCCCGACCACTGCCCCCACGGCCGTCCCACGCGCGTGCGCTGGCCCTTTGCGTTTATTGAAAAGGCCTTTCAACGGCGGGTGTGAGGGCTTTGGGTGATCGCTTCTGGGTGATAGGTGCGTGTGTAAAACTTCAATTGACACGTTAAATGACAAAATACCCGTCAAAAATGTTTCCGCCAATGACCTCAAATCCCTGCACATGCTGGCGGAGGAACAAAAATTGAAACGCTACATCTGCGTCAGCCTGGAAGCGGTTAGAAGGCGGTCCGCCGGCATCGACATTCTGCCGTATCGTGAATTTTTAGAGCGCTTGTGGCGCCGGGCCCTTGTCTGAAAGGATGTTGGGATCGTTGAGATCGTTGGGTTCGTTGGGTTCGTTTTTTGTCAACGATTCGTCATTCCGGCGCACGCCGGAATCCAGTAAAACCGACTGCTTCTTTTTTTCCGCCGTGAACGTTCTTCGTGAACGTAAACGTACACGTGCACGTACGCGTGAACGTGCACGTGCGCGGTGGTTGGCCGCAAGGCCCTCTGGTTTGGTTGCCGTTGAATGGCCAAACAAACCGTGTCAATGGCTTCCACAACCAGGTCGTTGGTAAAAAAAAGATTCGTGCACGCGCATGCGCATGCGTACGTTCACGTGTACGTTTACGAGGGATAGCTAACGGCTAATCGCTAAAAGCTGACAGCTATGACCAAGTTTCTTTTCTGATAAATCCGGATGCTCCGCAGCCTGCCGCGGCGTAACTCGCAGAGCGCAGACGGGCCGGCGGCCCCCGCTTGGCCAAAATTTATATCTTGTATCTCCTAAACAAAGGTGCTACAAAATCTGCCACAGTACAGGAAAGCTGAATTGAACTGCTGAAAAATGCTTGACTTCTGCCGTCGCTGTTGTTAGGAGTAGAATCGTTTTATAAGGTAATTGAATATAATGGGCAGGTAATTAGGCGTAATTACTTGTTGTCTTGTCAACGGCGGATCATGAAAGGGGGTGGTCGGGGAACGAAACAAACCCGTAGTGCATAAAGGAGAAAAAATTGTTGGGGAAAATGCTTAGGTGAAAAAAATTGATGGTATGCTTTTCTTAAGGAGGGAATTTACGATGAAAAAATTATTGGTGATCCTGGCATCACTGGCGCTGGTCGGCGCCTTTGCAGCAAGCGCTGCCGCAGCGGATTGGGGTTTCTACGGCAGCTCCCGCGTCCAAACATTTTACACGGCACTGGATTTCGGGGATCAGGAAGATCCCGACAGCGACGGTGACATGGGCTGGTCCCAGCAGGGCAACAGCCGTATCGGCGCCAATGTGTCCGGCGGCCCCATCAAGGGACGCTTCGAATACGGCACGGGCATCAATCTTCGTCTGCTGTGGGGCGAGTACGATTTCGGCAACATGCAGTTGAGAATCGGCCAGGACTACACCCCGGTGCACACCTGGACCTCCAGCATGGTCTACGGCGGTGATGATGGTTTCTGCGGCCTGGGCGCCTTTTACGGCGGCCGGATGGATCAGATCCAGCTGCGCTTCAGCGGCGTTGAAATCGCCCTGATCGAAAACACGACATCAGATGTAAGCCCGACCGGCAACGGCGATGTCGACACCATGCTGCCCAAGATCGAGGCGGCCTACCGCACCAGCATCGGCCCCGGCAGTATCGGCGTCATGGCCGGCTACAACGGCTACAAGGTGGAATCGCCTGATGGAGATGACGACGTGCAGGTGACGTCATGGGTCCTGCAGGCCGAGGGCATGTTCAGCTTCGGTGCGGCGTATGTCAATGTCAGCGGCTTTGTCGCCGGCAACCCCGGCAACTACGGCGGCTACTATGACATCGACTATCTCTCCTCCGGCAGCGACAGCTTTGCGTCATCCAGCGTCGCGGTGGACGGCAACTGGGACAACGAAGACGCCTCATCCGTGGGCGGTACGCTGGTCGTGGGCTTTGCCGCCAGCGACACCATGAACATCGAAGGCGGTCTGGGCATGACCTCTCACAAAAATGACGACGTGGGCGACGGCGACGCCGATGCCACCATCGGCGGCTACGTCCAGGCCAACATCACCGTGGCCCAGGGCTTCCACATCATTCCGGAAGTCGGCCACATCGCCTTTGGCGACGATGCCAGCGGCAACGACACCGGCAGCCTGACCTATGCCGGCGCGAAATGGCAGATGAATTTCTAAAATCTGATTTCATTTCAGCGTTTGACCAAACCCGAAGCCGGTACCCGGCTTCGGGTTTTTTATCCAGCATTTACCGATAAAATAATTGCATCCCCTTCCGGCATGCGATATACTATAAAATCAGTCGGGTTTTCCAGGCGAAATGGGGACGCACTGGAATTTCATCAAACGGCAAAATCCCCCGCCCCCTTTTAAGCAAGGGGGAGCGTTGATATGCGTTTTGCAAACGGCCATTTTTTATCGCTGATATCCCGCCGCTGCGCAGCCATGCGACTTACGGCCGCGGGGGTGTTTATGGTCATGGTTCTGCTGGCGGCGGTGCCCGCTGCCCGGGCCGCCGACTGGTCCATCTACGGCAGCTCCCGTTTCGGTACATTCTACGATTTCTGGAAATACAGCGATGCTTCCGACCCGGACAGCGACGAAGACTTCCGCTGGTTCGGACAGGATAACAGCCGCCTGGGCGGGCGTGTGCAAAGCGGCGCACTCTCGGGGCGGTTTGAATACGGAACAGATGTTAATTTGCGCATCCTGTGGGCCGAATACGACTGGGGCGGCACAACGCTGGGGTTCGGCCAGAACTACACGCCGGTCCACAACTGGGTCTCGGGACAGGTATACGCCGACGACGCCAACCTGCAGGACATGGGGGCGCTTTACGGCGGCCGCCGGGATATGATCCGACTGAAAACCCGCGGTATGGAACTGGCCTTCATCGAACCGTCCACCGCTTCCCATGACACGGGCGGTGAGGTGGACCAGGTGCTCCCCAAAGTCGAAATCCGCTACGATCTGCCGGTGGGCGGCAGCCGCCTGGGCATCATGGCCGGCTACAACGCCTACACCGTTGAATCGCCGGATCAAAAGGAATCGGTGGACATCAACACCTGGGCGGTGGGTCTGGAAGGTCAGTTCAACTTCGGCAACACTTACATCAGCACCGATGTGTTCCGGGCACAGAACTACAACGACTACGGCTTCCCTTCCTATTTCGGCCAGGGCCAGGCCGCCGGGGTGGTGGTGGAAGACTGGTCGACGCAAGAATCCAGCTCCACCGGCAGCGCCATGGCCATCGGCTTCGCCACCAACAACATGTTCACCTTCGAATTCGGCGGCGGCTACATCGTCCACGACAACAAGCAGGAAGGCAGCAAGGAAGACTCGGCGGCCGCCTTTTACATCCAGGCCAACCTCAACTCCACCAAAGGCTTTTTCATCGTGCCCGAAGCCGGCTATTATGCGTTCTGGAACGACAACCGCGAAGAGGACAAGGAGCGGCTGGTTTATCTCGGCGCCAAATGGCAAATTAATTTTTAAAGGCCCATCCGGAACGATGGGCCTTTAAAAATTAATTTGGGGGATAAAATGTTGAAGGAATCTGAGAGGATGAAACGGGGGCGTACGGGCAAGTATCGGATGGGGGATCCACACGACGACAACTTTGTCCCGGGCACGCCGGCCGAACGCATGGGGCTGGTCTGGCCGCTGACCCGGGAAATCGTATCCTTAAGCCCAAGGCACGATGCTGAACGAAGACTACAGCGACATGCTACGCGCCTTATCCGCAGAGAACGTTAGCTTTCTTCTTGTAG
>Ga0180434_10004724_pt1 | contig 16428 bp, 13 predicted proteins | sample SS_ome_7_FD_132453 | JGI IMG/M metagenome (GOLD analysis project Ga0180434, IMG submission 132453) | Hypersaline lake sediment archaeal communities from the Salton Sea, California, USA - SS_1_D_2 metaG | ecosystem: Environmental > Aquatic > Non-marine Saline and Alkaline > Hypersaline >...
GGCGACCACCTGTCGTCCTGGTTCAACCTGATGTCGTGCAGGAAATAGACGGGCCAGTCTCTCCCTCCGTACCAAAGGAATGGCCTCCAGCCAGTATCTCGATGCGCCTTGTCCAACTCCGCCAGGCAAGCCTCGAACTTCGTCCGGTCCACGTGAAACGTCCGCAAGCGCAGCGTTGCCTTCCAGATGTCGCCGCCTGGGCCCTCGGGACCGAAATTCGTGACGGCCTTGATCCCGCCGGACGTAATGGCAACGGCGATGAACGCCGTGTCTACCTGCCCACCGCGGTACAGGCGCTCGATGATCACCAATCGCTCCCAGTCTCCGAAGTATCGGTTGACCACGGCGCACAACATGCGAAACCCCTCGGTGGCCGATCGACACAGGATTTCCCTATCGTACATCGCAACCAGATTCAGGGCCGTCAGGGGCTGGTCCTCCGGATCAACCACGAAGAACGGGTGATAATCCATGCCGAAAGAGGGGAGGAGAGACTCCGCGCTGGGGCCGACTGGTTCGTATTCGCGAAGGTCTTCAGTACTGCAGCCGCACAACACGGCCGTCAGCAGAAACGCCCAGATCGTACACATCGCAGTGCCGTTACGGGTCATGCGCCACCCCCCCCATCGTGTCTCGCCCCAGGTCATCCCGGCTACTCCATGATGCCAGCATAGCCTGAGCCGTGCGGCCGTCAAGGGCCAAGACCCCGGCTGGATGCGACGTTTCCAGGCGGGTCTTCACTCCGTTACTGCGTCACTCCGTCACTGCGTTACTTCGTAGCGCAGCCTGGCAATTCTGCAATCCTTCGAAGCGCTCAACCCCCGAAATCCACGCCATTTGTACGCACGCGAAAAATTTCTCGCCTTTTCCCGAAAATTCTGTTGACCTTCGTCCGATAAAATGGTTTTACCGAACTGTCAAAACCAATTTTACGACTGCGGGGCGCGCTCCCGCGGCCGAAAGACGCCGGGCATGTCAAGATGGGCAACATGAAGGACCACACAGACAACGCGTCGAATCCGTCGGAAACCGGCCCGGACAGGCCGGACAATCGGCCGGACGCCACCCACAAGCCCGAACCGGCCGACCCCGCCGGAGCGGAGCACGCCGCGCCGCCGCGAGGTTACAAGCCCCCCCTGTTCGACCCCGACGAACGGACCCGGCCGCCGCGGCTCCGGCCGGGCGAACCCATCGACGAGTACCTCCGCCGCGTCTACGAGGCCGAACGGTCCCGCGACTGGGGCGTCGACGTTCCCGCGAAACTCTACCGGGTCTCCGAAATCGCCAGCCATTTTCGCCTGACGCGGCAGACGGTGCACAACTACGCCACCATCGGCCTCATCACCGAACGCCGGCGGACGCCCGGCGGCCAGCGGCTGTTCGACGAGTCCGTCTTCCATCGCCTGCACCGCATCCGCCGCCTCAAGGACCGGTACCGCCTGCACGAGATCCGTCATCTGCTCGATGCCCCCGACGCTCGCGCTGGGGCCCAGGCCGACGCGCTCGGCCCGGCCACCGCTACGGCCGTCGAAGACCGTGAGGAACCCCCGCATCGTGAATCCTGACCCGATTCTGGCCACCGCCGAGCCGTCCGCCGCCCCGCCGCCGGCGCCTCGCGCTGCCGCCGCGACGGACCCCGCCGCGCTTGCGGCGGTCGCGGCTGAGGCGACGCCCAGCGCGTCGCCCGCCCAGGCGGCCGCGCCGGACGCCTCGGCCGCCGGCCGCATCGTCCGCGACCTGCGTCCGCGGGCCCGTCTGCTGGCCGTGGCGAGCGGGAAGGGCGGGGTCGGCAAGACCAACCTGGCGGTTAACCTCGCCATCGCCCTGGCCGGGACGGGCCAGCGGGTCCTCCTGGTCGACGCCGACGCGGGCCTCGCGAACGTCGACCTGCTGCTCGGCCAACGGCCGAGGGGGCACCTGGGCCACGTCCTGGCGGGCCTCGTGCCCGTGGAAGCGGTGGTCCACGACGGCCCGGCTAACATCCGTTGGGTGCCCGGGGCCCCGCTGCCGAGCCTGTCCGCGTCGGTTCCGTCGACGGGGCGGCACGCGGTCGCGGAATCCCCGGTGCGGGCCGCAGCGGCCGTTCTGGACGGCCTGGCGGCCCTGGAAAGCCAGCACGATTTCCTGATTCTGGACCTGCCGGCCGGCCTGGGGGCGGACGTCCGCTGGTTTGCCCGGCAGGCCGACGAACTGCTGCTCGTGACGACGCCCGAGCCCCCGGCCCTGATGGATGCCTACGCCCTCCTGAAGTCCGTCGCCCTGGCCGACGCCGGAGACGGCGGGCCGGCCGGGCAGCCGTTTGCGGGCCAGGTGGGCCTGATCGTCAACATGGTCGGCCATCGGCGGGAGGCCGGCCGGGTCCACGGCCGGCTGCGGGCGACCGCCAGGCGGTTTCTGGGCCTGGACGTCCGGCTGCTGGGGCACGTGTTCTGCGACGGCCACGTGGGGCGGGCCGTCCAGATGCAGCAGCCGGTGGTTCTGGCGTATCCACACTCACAGGCGGCATGGTGCGTGAAACGGATTGCGGGGACCCTGCTGGACGGCTCGCCGAGGCCGTCCGGCCGCCGATTCGCATTTCTGAAGCGGTTGGCTAAGGTTTTGGCGGGGTCTGACCGATAATAGGAGGTGCTGGGGCTCGGTCTGCGCCCATCTCGGGCCGGGGAATCGAGGGAACCTCAAGGAAGGGAGCCGGGAATGGCTCGTTCGTCCGATGGTCTGAAGACGTGGCAGCGGAGCGTTCAACTGGAGCAGGAGGAACTGGGCGAAACCTGGCTCGAATACCGCCGGACGGGCTCCCTGGACGTGCGAAACCGCCTGATGGAGCACTATTTGCCCATCGTCAAGATCAACAGCGAACGCCTGGGCACCAAGTTGCCCGACGAGGTGGAACTGGACGACCTGATTTCGGCGGGCATCGACGGCCTCCGCGACGCCATCGAGATGTTCGACCTGGACCGCGGCGTCAAGTTCGAGACGTACTGCGCCACGCGCATCCGCGGGGCCATCCTCGACGCCCTCCGAAACAAGGACTGGGTGCCGCGGCTCGTGCGGGCCCGGGCCAATCAACTGGCCCAGAAACGCCGGCAACTGGAGGCCCGACTCGGCCGCCGGCCGCTGGACCACGAATTGGCCCAGTTCATGGGCCTTTCCGAGGCCGAATACGACAAACTCATCCGCGACGCCCATGCCGTCGGCGTCATCAGCCTGAACCGCAATTTCCAGGACGGCGACTCCAGCCGCGAGGTCCGCGAGACCGACATCGTGGCCGACGCCAAGGCCCCGTGCCCCATGGGCCACGTCCACCACCAGGACGTCAAGCACCTGGTGACGAAGGGGCTCTCGAAGAACGAGCGGCTCATCCTGATCCTCTACTACTGGGAAGAGATGACGATGAAGGAGATCGGGGCCACGCTCGACCTGTCGGAATCGCGGGTCAGCCAGATGCACTCGGCCATTCTGGAACGGCTGCGGATGAACCTGGAGGACCGCCGCGACGACTTCCACGGCCCGGAGGCGTAACGGCACCCCGCCTTTGCCGGCGCTTTTTGACCCCCGGCGATATGTACTCGAGCATACAAGACCCCCACATCCGAGGTCGTTTTGGTGTGATTTTTGGGGTGGATAGCGGTTTTTGACACCGCCAGGGGCGTTTTTGTCGCGCATTGCACAAGAATTGTGCACCGAAACATGCGGAAACTTTCGGAACTTTTCAGAAATTTTCAGAAATTTTCGGAAATGGGTCCCGACTTGACCCCGTTCGGGCGGTTTCTGGTCCCTCCGATTGTATGCTGTGGTATATATCGCCGGTTGGCGATAAGATGGAATGCGGGCGACCGGGAAGGGCCTGAAGAAGCCCGCTGAAGCGGGCTCCCGTTCGGACACGGCTCGGGCCACGGAACCCGGGGCCCAAGGGCCCGGGCTATGGGACGGCCAAGGCGGCTGAAGCCGCCTGAACGGCGCCGGGCGGTCGCGCGACCGGCACCGGACGAAGCGTTATCGGCGCACAGGTTCCCGGCCATTCGCCGCGCTCATGGCCGGGCGTCAGGGCGAACCGGGGTGCGGCGCGGCCACACGTACCCGCGGGCTTACGGTCGCGGCTCGAAAGCGCCGCCGCGCGGCATCGCGGGCCCGACAGGTCGTGCCCCTGCGCTGGCGGGGTAACAGGCGGCCGCGGGGTCATTGATTCGGCGTGGGCAAGAGGCTATAGTTGCAGCGTCGCGCGGGGTCGGTGGCCTGACGGCGCCGACCGGGCGGCGCGGACGCCAAGGGAGGCGGGCCATGTCGGTCATATCGCTGCCACTGATCGGCCTGATGCTGCTGGTGGTGGGCATCACGGTGCTGGTGGTGAAGGCCGGGGCGATTGCACTGCGGCTGACGGGGATGGAGGCCCAGCGGGCGGAGTTCCAGGCGCTCTCGGCCGTGACCGGGACGGGCTTCACGACGCGGGAGTCGGAACTGGTGATGGCCGACCCGCGCCGCCGCAAGATCGTCGGGGCCCTGATGATCTTCGGCAACGTGGTGCTGGTGACGCTGGTGGGCCTGCTGGTCGGCTCGTTCACGACGACCGAGCAGCGGTACGAGGTGCCGGTGTACGCCCTGCTGCTTGGCGTCGGCGGGTACGTCGTGTACCGGGTGCTGACGGCCAGGGGCGTGATGCGGCGGTGGGATCGGTGGGTGGACGAGCATCTGCGCAAGCGCCTGCGCGTGAAGGAACACTCGTTTGCCGAGGTGCTGACGCTGGCGCCGGGCTACGGCGTGGCGGAGTTGCGGATCGACGCGGCCTCGCCGTTTGCCGGCAAGACGCTGGCGCGGTCGGGGTTCCGCGAGGCGGGGCTCCTGGTGCTGGCGATCCGGCGGAACGAGCAGGTGCGGCCGACGCCGCACGCCGGCGACACGATCGAGGCGGGCGACCAGGTCATCTGCTACGGGCAACTGGAGCGGATGCACGAACTGGTGCAGGAAGGGACGGATTCGCAGCCGGCGGAGGCGGCCGGCGAGGCGCCGGCTGGGAAGAGCGGCGGCGCGGCGGGCGCATCGCCCGGCGCGACAGGTGATGCCGAAGACGGCCAGGGCGGCGGTTCCTGACGGAGCGACGGATGTACACACCCGCGCGTGATGAATTCCTGGCGATGGCCCGCGAGGGAAACACCATCCCCGTGTACCGGACGCTGCTGTCGGACCACCTGACGCCGGTGCTGGCGTTCCGGAAACTGCTGGCCGAGGGCGAGCAGGGGTTCCTGCTCGAGAGCATCGTGGGGATGGAGCGGATCGCGCGGTACACGTTTCTGGGGGTGCGTCCGCGGCTGACGGTGCGGGCGTTCGGGCGTCGGGTGGAGGTGGCGCGCGGGCCGGCCGAGGTCGAGGCGCGCGAGTGCGACGACCCGCTGGCGGCGCTGGCCGAGTTGCTGTCGGCCCATCGGGCGGTGCATCACGGGGCGCTGCCGCGGTTTACCGGAGGGGCGGTGGGGTACGCCGGGTACGACGTGGTCCGGCGGTACGAGCCGCTGCCGGACTGCCCGAAGGACGACCGGGGCCTGCCGGACATGGCGTTCGGCTTTTACGATGACATGCTGATTTTCGATCACGTGGATAAGACGGTACGGGTGGTGGCGAACGCGGTCCTCGGGGAGCACGCCGACGCGGCGGCGGCGTACCGGGAGGCGTGCGGGCGGATCGACGCGGTGTGCGAGCGGCTGCGGCGACCGGCCCCGCTGCGGGTGGAGGACGTGGTCGGCCGCGAGCCGGTCCGGATGCCGTTCGAGTCGAACGTCGAGCGCGGGGCGTTCGAGCGGGCCGTCGAGGCGTGCAGGGAATACATCCGGGCGGGGGACATTTTCCAGGTGGTGCTGTCGCAGCGGCTGCGGGTGGGGTCGGGGGCGGAGCCGATGGACATCTACCGGGCGCTTCGGGTCATCAACCCGTCGCCGTTCATGTTCTTCCTGAAAACGCAGGACGCGACGCTGCTGGGGTCGAGCCCGGAGATCATGGTCCGCGTGGAGAACGGCGAGGTGACGAGCCGGCCGCTGGCGGGCACCCGCCCGCGCGGCGCGACCGACGAGGAGGACCGCCGGCTGGAGGAGGAACTGCTGGCCGACCCGAAGGAGCGGGCCGAGCACGTCATGCTGGTGGACCTGGCGCGCAACGACGTCGGCCGCGTGGCCGAGTACGGGTCCGTCACGACGAGCGACGTGATGGCCGTGGAGCGGTACAGCCACGTGATGCACATCGTGTCGAACGTGACGGGCCGGCTGCGGCCGGAGGTCGGGGCGCTGGATGCGCTGCGCGTCTCGGTGCCGGCGGGGACGGTGTCGGGGGCGCCGAAAGTGCGGGCGATGCAGATCATCGACGAGTTCGAGCCCACCAAGCGCGGGCCGTACGGCGGGGCGGTGGGGTACGTCGATTATTCGGGCAATATGGATACGTGCATCGCCCTGCGGACGATGGTGCTGGCGGGCGGGCACATCGACGTGCAGGCGGGGGCGGGCATCGTGGCCGATTCGGTCCCCGCACGCGAGTACGAGGAGACGCTCAACAAGGCCCGGGCCCTGCTGCTGGCCGTCCAGATTGCCGAGCGCGGCTTCGGGCCGGGGTAAAGCACTTCGGATTGCGGATTTCGGATTGAACGGCAACGGCGGCAAGTGCACAATCAGCCGCCGCGCTTGCGCGGCGCGTGTGGCGGCAGCGCGGCAACGGCGGCCTCACGCGAACAGGTGGACCTCGACGGCGGCGCTCGCCACGTAGTAGAGATTCGCCGTGGCGTGGCACAGGATCGCCAGGACGGTCGAACCGGTGCGCCAGCGCACGATGCCGAGGTACAGCCCCAGCGCCAACACCGTAAGCAGGAATGGCCACTCGTAATGGGTGTGCATGAGCGTAAAGAGCACCGTGGTGAGAAGTATGGCGCCGAGCGGTCCCACGCTGCTGGCCGCCAGGCCCCCGTACAGGAATCCGCGCATCCACATCTCTTCGAGCACGGGGGCGGCCACGCAGACGCCCAGCAGCAGCCAGACGAGCGGCGCGGTTTCGTAGATCAGGCGTCCATAGTTCACCGCGGGCTCGAATCCCGACACGTTGAGCGCGAGTTGGCCGGCGCCCGTCACGGCAACCATTCCCAACATCCAGCCGGCTGCCTGTTTCGGCGAGGGTGGAACGATCGCGAGGTAATCGCGAATCGAGAGGTCCCGCCTGACCGCGGAAAGAAGCGCGATGACCGCGAGCATGGGAGGGGCCAGCGCGAGTCCCCACAGGCTGGTTATGAGCCCGAAGTTATGGCTGAACAGGGATTCGGACGACTCCGCCGTGCTCGCGGCGGCCATGTGGGCGAGCACCCCGCCGGTGATGAACGCAAGGACGGCGCGCAGACCATGCCATACGACCAGCAGCGCGAACATCCATCCGACGGTCGCCCAGAGGCCCCACGGCCGGCCGGCGCGGGGGTCCACGCGGCGCGGCGGCAGGGCTCGGGGCTGAAGCGCCTGCGCCGACGGGGTGGGGTGGCGTACGTCGGAGACCGCATCGCCCGGAGGTGGGATGGGGTCCTCGTCGGACATGCGCCGTTCCGATTCAAGACCTGGTGTCCGCGCGGGTCACGCGCGTTTGCCGGCCAGCGCCTCGGCCACGCAGGACGGCACGAGGTTCGACACGTCGCCGCCCAGGGCCGACACCTCGCGCACCAGGTGCGACGAGATGTAGGCGGTCCGCTGGTCGGCCATGACGAAGAGCGTCTCGACGCCGCTGACGGTCCGGTTCGTCAGGGCCATCTGGTACTCGTAGGCGAAGTCGCTGTGCTGCCGGAGGCCGCGGAGGATGACGGCGGTCCCCTGGTCGCGGACGAAGTCGGCAGTCAGGCCGTCGTAGAGGACCGCCTCGACGCCGGCGATGTCGGCGGCCGCGCGGCGCACGAGGTCCAGCCGCTCGTCGGGTCCGAACAGGCAGTCCTTCCCCGGCGCACGGGCGTGGACCGCCACGACGAGCCGGCGAAACAGGGCCGCCCCGCGCCGGATGATGTCCAGGTGCCCGAGCGTGACCGGGTCGAACACGCCGGGGTAGACGGCCGTTTCGGTCGTGGTCATGCGAGGCCTTTCTGCGGGTCGGACGCGACGGGGCATCGCGTCGCCATGCGATTGTAAATAAGTCGGCCGGGCCCGGCAACCGCAAAGCGCGGGGGGCGGGGGCGGCACGCAGGCCGGGACGTAGTCCGTGTGATCGATGGATTGCCGTGGCTTCGCCACGGCCTACATGAACGGCACAGCGCACGGCGCCAGACGCTTGACACCGGCCGGTCGGACGTTCTATAGTCTGGCTTGGTGCGACCATGAAACCAATCTCGTGGCTTCTGCTGGCGGCGGTGCTGGGGACGGTGGCGGTCTCGGCCGGGTGCCAGAACGGCGGACGGGGCTGGCAGCGGCAGACCATGTCGACGGGCGACCGCCAGCAGGTTTTCCAGGCGGCCCTGGAGGTACTCGAAGAGCATTTCGAGATCGCGAAGTCGAACATCGTGCGCGGCACCATCGAGACGAAGCCGCAGGTCTACGACGGTCCGCCGAGCGGCACGCTGGCCGACCTCCGCGGCGCCGGCGGGGCGTGGCGGCGGACGGTGTTCGTCGAGATCGAGCGCGACGGCCTGACGACGGCGGTCAGCGTGGCGGTCCGCCTGGAACGCGAGGCGACCGAGGCGGCCGTCGCCCAGTCCGAGACCGTCCGGACGGGGCCGTCCGAGGAACTCCCGCCGGTGCCCGACCGCGAGCGGCCGATCGCCGGCCGGCCGCGCGACACCGTGTGGGTGGAGGTCGGGTACGACGAGGCCCTCGCGCGGGAACTGCTGGGGACGATCGCGAGCCGCGTCCGCCGCATCGAGGAAGCGGAAGGGTTCCCGGAACTGGATTCGGTCCGCAAGATGGCCGACGAGATGCGCCGCATGGGCAGCAGCCCGGATTTCTGACGGCGTGCTGCGCCGGCGCGGCGGGTGCGAGAGGCGCCGCGCGTCATGAAGGATGCGTCCTCCAGTCCGAATCGGTGCGAGTCGCCGTGTCCTACCGCCTTCTGGCCTTCGATTACGACGAGACGCTGGCCCTCGAGGGCCGGATGAGCGCGCCGGTTCCGTCGGCCTTGGCCGAGGCCGCCCGGGCCGGCTGGCGGCTGGTCCTGGTCACGGGCCGGACGCAGGCCCGGCTGGAGGAGATCTGCCCCCGCCTGGACCTGTTCGACGTGGTCGTGTCGGAGAACGGGTGCGTGCTGCACGTGCCGGCGTCGGGGCGGGTCGAGCACCTGGCCGACGGGCCGATCGGCCGGCTCCGCGCGCGGCTGACGGAGCGGACCATCCCGTTCACGCCCGGCCGCGTGGTCACCATCACGAAGCGGGCCCACGAGGCCGGCGTCCGGGCCGTTCTGGACGGCGACGGCCTGGCGTTCGACTGCTACTGCAACCGGCCGGCCGTCATGATTGTGCCGCGCGGCACCAGCAAGGCGACCGGGCTGGCGGCGGCGCGGGACCGGCTGGGCATGTCGGCGGCGGAGACCATCGCCGTCGGCGACGACGGGAACGACCTGACGCTGTTCGAGGGGGCGGGTCTGCGGGTGGCGGTCGGCAACGCCGTCGACGCCGTCAAGGCCGCCGCCGACGTGGTCCTCGACGCGCCGAACGGCGAAGGCGTGGCGGCGTTCGTCGAACAGCGCGTGCTGGCGGGGGCTTTTCCCGACCGGCGACCGCCCGGTTGAATACCCCCGCCGACTTCTTTTCTTGACGTTTCCCGTCCCTCTGGCGTACTATGCACGCCGCTTGCCGATGGGCCAGGGACTGGCCTGCGTATCGATGCCGAGAGAGGAGCAGCCGATGCGGACACACGCGTTCGTGGGGCTTCTGGCGGCCGTGGCGGTGCTGGCGGCCGTGGGGTGTCAGAAGGACGAGGGAACCGGGCCGGTCAAGAAAGAGGGCACGCTGACCATTGCGGTCGTTCCGAAAGGGACGATGCACGTCTTCTGGAAGTCGGTCCACGCCGGGGCGGTGGAGGGTGAAAAGGAACGCAACGCCGGCGTGCCCGAGGGCGCCCCGCCCAACGTCAAGATCCTCTGGCAGGGACCCGTCAAGGAGGACGACCGGGCCGACCAGATCAGCCTGGTCGAGACGTTCGTCCAGAAGCGCGTGGACGGCATCGTCCTGGCGCCGCTGGACGCCAAGGCCCTGGTGGCGCCCGTGCGGTCGGCGAAGGCGGCCGGGGTGCCGGTGGTCATTATCGACTCGAACCTGGCCGACCCCGACGCCTACGTCAGTTTCGTCGCCACCGACAACTACAAGGGCGGTGTGCTGGGGGCCCAGCGGCTGGCCGAACTGCTCGGCGAGAAGGGCGGCAAGGTCGTCCTCATGCGGTACCAGGTGGGCAGCGCCTCGACCGAGAACCGCGAGAAGGGCTTCCTGGACCAGATCGCCAAGCATCCCGACATCGAGGTCGTCTCCTCCGACCAGTACGCCGGCGCCACCGTCGAAAGCGCCATGAACCAGGCCCAGGCCCTGTTGACCAAGTACGGCGAGGGCGAGGTCGACGGCATCTTCTGCCCGAACGAGTCGAGCGCCTACGGCATGCTGCGGGCGCTGGTCGAGTCGGGCCGGGCCGGCAAGGTCCATTACGTCGGGTTCGACGCCTCCGACCGCCTCGTCGAAGCCCTCGAGAAAGGCCACATCGAAGGCCTCGTCGTCCAGAACCCCGTCCGCATGGGCCGCGAGGGCGTCGTCACGATGGCCAAGCACCTGCGGGGCGAATCGGTGCCGAAACGCATCGACACCGGCGTCACGCTGGTCACGCCCGAGAACCTCTCGCAGCCCGAGATTCAGACCCTCGTGCACCCGTCGCTGGAATAGACGGGCCCACCGGCATGAGCCAATGAGCCAGCGTCCGGAACCATCGCCGCCCGCGCCCGGCGGGCCCGCCGACCGCGGGCCGACCGGCGCGCCTCCATCTTCGCCGGCGCCTGGAGCGCCGGGAGCCGCAGAAGCGCCCACCGACGGTCTCATCCTGCGCATGGCGGATATCGCCAAGTCGTTCGGGTCCACCCGCGCCCTGGTGGGGGTGAACCTGGAGGTCCGCCGCGGCGAGGTCCACGCCCTGGTGGGCGAGAACGGGGCCGGTAAGAGCACCCTCATGAAGGTCCTCTCCGGCGCGCTGGAGCCCGACGCCGGGCACATGGTCCTGGAGGGTAAGCCCTACACCCCCCGCGGGCCGCTGGAGGCGCGGGCCTGCGGCGTGGCGATGATCTACCAGGAACTGAGCCTGGCGCCCGAGATGTCGGTCGAGGAGAACGTCCTGCTGGGCGTCGAGCCGACGCAGTGGGGCTTCGTGCGCCGGGCCGAGATGCGACGCCTGGTGGAGGACGCCCTGGACCGGCTCCAGCACCCGGACATCCACCCGGCCGCCCGCGTCGGCGACCTTTCCATCGGCAACCAGCAACTGGTGGAGGTGGCCCGGGCCCTGGCCGCCGACGCCCGCGTCGTCGTCATGGACGAGCCCACCTCCAGCCTCACCCAGGCCGACACCGAGGTCCTGTTCAAGGTCATCCGGCAACTGCGCGACGCCGGCGTCAGTGTTATCTACATCAGCCACTTTCTTGAGGAGGTCCGGGCCATCGCCGACCGGTTCACGGTCCTGCGCGACGGCCAGGCCGTGGGCTCGGGCGGGGTCGCCGACACGCCCACCTCCGAGATCATCCATCTCATGGTCGGCCGCGAACTGGAGGACATGTACCATCGCACCCGGCACGAGGTGGGCGAGCCGGTCCTGAGCCTGGAGGCCCTGACGGGCGAGGACATGCCGCTGGAGGCCGACCTGGAACTTCGCCGAGGCGAGATCCTCGGCATCGCCGGCCTCATCGGCTCCGGCCGGACCGAACTCGTGCGGGCCGTCTTCGGCCTCGACCCGGTGGTGCGCGGCGAGGTCCGCGTCCTGGGCGTCACCTGCACCGGCTGGGGCCCCCCGCGGATGATCGCCCGCGGCGTGGGGTACCTGTCCGAGGACCGCAAGACCGAGGGCCTGGCCGGCAACCTGACCGTGGCCGACAACCTGACGCTGTCGCGCCTCGGGCCGTACGTCTCGGCGGGGCTTCTCAGCCGCAACCGCATGAGGGACGCCGCCTGGCAGTGGATTGAGCGCCTGGGCATCCGCACACAGGGGCCCGACCAGCCGGTGGACGGCCTGTCGGGCGGGAACCAGCAGAAGGTGGCCCTGGCCCGGCTGCTGCACCAGGAGGCCGACGTTCTGCTGCTGGACGAGCCGACGCGCGGCATCGACGTCGGCTCGAAGGCCGACATCTACGCCCTCATCGGCGAACTGGCCGCCCAAGGCAAGGCCATCCTCTGGATCTCCAGTTACCTGCCGGAACTGCTGGGCGTGTGCGACTCGCTCGCGGTCATGCACCGCGGTGTCCTGAGCGAGAAACGGGCGGTGGCCGACTGGTCGCCCGAGGCCATCATGGAGGTCGCCACCGGCGGCGAGGTCGCCCCCGAAACCGTCACCGCCGAGAGCGAGGACCCCCTAGGCCGGACGGGCGCAACGACGTAGCCCATTCAGCCGCCGGCCTCGGCCGGCGCGTGCCTTTTCCTTTTTCGAGCACGGACGGAAACGCATGAGCCAAACCGACACGGAAGCCCCCCTCCTTTCGGACCAGCCGCCCGCGCAGCCGCGCATCATGAACATCCTCGGGCCGATGCTCGGCCTGATCCTCGTCATCTTCGCCGGCGGCATCGCCGAGTATTTCAAAGAAGGCACCTTGAACTACTGGTCGCCGCAGAACCAGTGTCTCATCCTGACGCAGACGGTGACGGTGGCCCTCGGCGCCATCGGCATGACGATGGTCATCATTTCGGCCGGCATCGACCTGTCGGCCGGCAGCCTGATTGCCCTGTCGGCCTGTGCGGCGGCGTACGTGATCCGCGGCCTGGCCACGCCGGGCGTCTCGACGCTGGCGGGCTCGGAAGCCGTTTGGCTGCCGCTGCTGGGCGTCGCCGGGGGCGTCGTGGTCGGCTGGATGGCGGGGGCGACCAACGGCCTGCTGATTACGCGCCTGAAACTGGCCCCGTTCATCATCACGCTGGGCATGATGACGTTCGCGCGGGGCCTGGCCAAGGGCGTCGCCAACATGCAGCGCATCGACGCCCCCATGAACTGGATCTCGCAGTTCACCAACGCCAACCTCTCGCTGTTCCGGCTGGACGTGACGTGGGGACCGATTTCGTGGTACGGGCCGGTGGCCATTTCGGCCGCCGTCCTCGTGACCATCGTCCTGGCCGTCGTCGCGTGGCTCGTCCTGAGCCGGACGCGCTTCGGCCGGCACGTCTTCGCCATCGGATCGAACGAAGACTGCGCCCGGCTGTGCGGCGTGCGGGTGGAATACGTCAAGTGGGGCGTCTACGCGATTGCGGGGGCCCTGTTCGGCCTGGCGGGCGTCGTCGATTTCGGCCGGCTCTCCGTGGGCGACCCGACCACCGCCATCGGCAAGGAACTCGACATCATCGCAGCCGTCATCATCGGCGGCGGCTCGTTCAACGGCGGCGTCGGCAACGTCTTCGGCAGCCTTATCGGCGCCCTGCTGATGGCCCACCTGCGGAACCTCTGCGTCCACCTCGGCCTTCCTAACTATGTCCAGGAGATGGTCGTCGGCGCCGTCATCATCGTGGCGGTGACCGTGGACAAGGTCCGGCAGGGGAAGCAGGAGTAACGCCGGACGGGCACGGGGATATTTCACGCGGCACCACGTCACCCCGCGTGTCATTCCGACCGGGGCCCTTCAGGGCCGAGCGGAGGAATCTCATCGTTGGAACGGCGAGATTCCCGTTCGACTCAGGCCTTCGGCCCTCGCTCAGGGCAGGCTCTCGACTCGCTGCCCTCGCTCGGAATGACAACTGTAGCACACGCGGCGCCTACCTATCGGCCACGATGCTCCGCCCGTCGACGTCCGTCGGCACGGGCCTTCCCAGGAGGTCGAGCAGTGTCGGGGTCACGTCGACGGCCCGCACGGGCTCCGTGCGGCGCCCGTGCGGCACGCCGGGGCCGGCCATGAGGAGGGGGGTGAGCATCTCGACCGGCCGAAGACCGCCGTGCCCCGCCTTGTGCTTGCGCCCGAAGTCCCATCCCGGGGACGCGAAGATGGCCATGTCGCCGGCGCGCGGGGCCTCGAAGTAGGCGGCCAGTTGCGGCACGAGGTCGGGGTAGGCTGTGTCAACGGTTGCGTCGAGCCAGGCGCGGGCGTCGTGCGGCTCGCCCAGGACCATGTTCGGGGGTAGGGCGTCGGCGTAGCCGAGCGGGTCCTCGCCCTGGAGGACGCGGTACGCGTACACCTCGTCAAGCAGGTGGCCGGACCACAACTGACGCAGCATGGTGGAACTCTCCTGGCCTCGCAGGCTCCGTGTAATCTCGGCGGTGCCGCGGGCGTTGGCCAGGTGAATGCGGTCGCGGCCGGCGCGCCAGGCGACCACGTCGACGCCCTCGGCGTCGCGAAGCCGCCGGAGGAGGTCCACGCGTCCGCCGCCGCGCGTGGGATAGGCCCTCAGGTCGTCGGGCGAGGGGCGGACGAGCCAGTTCTCGAAGGCGGGGTTCGCGTCCTCGGCGGCGCCGGCCTTCGGCTTACGCAGGTAGATACCCCAATAGCGGTCGCCGGAGCCCGCCAGCACGCAGGCGTACCGGCCGTAGTACGCCAGGCGGTCTTCGAACGTCGTCTCCTCCCACAGGCGCCGCTCGGCGAGGGCCACGCCGACGTCGTCGCGCATGAATCGCTCGATGTCCATGTGCTGCTCGACGTCCGTCATGCCGTGATCGGTGGCGAAGACGATGACGGTCCGGTCGAGCCGGCCGGCCGATTCCAGGTCCCGAAGGACCCGCCCGATCTGGGCGTCGGTATGTTCCAGGGCCCGCTCGTACGCCTCGGTCGAGACGCCCGACCGGTACGCCTCCATGTCGGGCCAGAGCATGTAGGCGATGACGAAGGCGGGAAACGCCCCGCGCTGCCGGGCCACCGACGCCGCAATGTGGAACCGCAGCAGCGAGAGGCGGTCGACCAGGTCGTACCAGCCGAAGAAGTACGGCGGCCCGGCGCTGGTCCAGTTCTCGGCGAACTTGGTGGCCCCGCGGTGGGCCTGGAAGAACAGGCTCATCGTGGTGGCGCCGTCGAGGCGCTCGTAGATCGTCGGGGCCAGGTAGTCGCCGTCCAGCGTGTTCTTCTGGTCGATCGTCTCGTAATCGCGCCAGATGAGCCGGTTCCGGTCGAACCAGTTGATGCCCGTCACGCCGTGCCGGCCGGGAAACCGGCCCGTGACGAACGACGTCTCGTTGGCCAGCGTGACGCTGGGGATGTTGGCGACGCACCGGGTCGTGTACAGGCCGCGGTCGACGAAGTACTTGCGGATCATCGGCAGCCGGCCGGCCTCGAGCATGGCGTCGAAGACCTGCGCGTTGACGCCGTCGACAAAGAAGACGATGGCCGACGGGCCCTCGCCGTCGGCGGGCGGCGGGAAGTCGAAGCCGAACGTCTTCTCGCGCTCGTCGGTCCAGGCGCCGCAGCCGGCCAGCGCAGCGCAGAGCGCCAGCAGAGCGATCCCACACAGGAGCCGCGGCGCGGACGCGCCCCGGCCGCGACAGCGGGTGTGGCCCGGCCGGCTTGCCCGGCCGGGGTCGGCGTCGGGGGCATGCTCCCGGCTGGACAAGCCAGCCGGGCCACACGGGGCCGGAGGCGTCGCGGCAGCGGGCCGCCCAGGCAGGACGGTCACGGCTTCTCCTTACGGTCGGGCGGCCAGGGTCGGCCGAGGATCGCCGGCAGCACGGCCGGCAGGTCGCGGCTGCGGAGCGGCTGGGCGCTTTCGGGCACCGTCCCCGCGGTCGACATCAGGAAGGCCGTGCTGCTCTTGCGGGCCAGGTCGCCGTGTGTGCTTGCCCCCTCGGGGTACCGCGCGGCCCGCGACGGCAGGCCGGCGCTGAACCCGTCCTTGAGGCTGGCAACGACGTCCGGCACGTGCTCGGTGACGGCGTGGAAGCCCCGCCACACGCGGACCACCGCGTCGGGGTACTCGTGGCCGGCGGTCAGCCGGAGCCAGGTGCGGTCGTCGGCAAAGCCGTCGGCGTCGAGGAGGCCGTCGGCCTTCGCCTGCTTGATGATGGCCGACAGGTGGAGCGGGTCGCCGGTCTCCTGGACGTAGCGGAACCGTCCGCCGGCATACTCGACGCGGGCGGCGCCCTCGTCGCTCGCGACCGCGACGGCGCCGTCGGCCACATAGGTGACCACGTCGACGCCTTCCTGTTCCAGGAGCGTCCGGGCCAGGCCCCCGCGGTCGCGCGTGGCGAACGAGGCGTACGTCACCAGGCCATAGTCGATGACGACCACGTCCTTGTCGGCCTTGAGGTGCTCGGCGACGTGCCAGCCCTTGTCGCGCAGAAAAGCGCGGAAATCAAC
>Ga0180434_10004726_pt1 | contig 16428 bp, 11 predicted proteins | sample SS_ome_7_FD_132453 | JGI IMG/M metagenome (GOLD analysis project Ga0180434, IMG submission 132453) | Hypersaline lake sediment archaeal communities from the Salton Sea, California, USA - SS_1_D_2 metaG | ecosystem: Environmental > Aquatic > Non-marine Saline and Alkaline > Hypersaline >...
CTCATCCTCAGAAGCCTTGAGGATGTGGAACGCCAAGCGCTCGGCCGTGCGGGCACCGATGCCAGGCAGCCTGCCGAACTGCTCCATCAAACGCTCGATTGTCTCGCAGTATTTAGCCATCCTTCAGGGTCCACGAATTGCACGAATTACACAAAGCCCGACGCAGAATAATTCTTAGAGCACGACGCGCCTGCTTTCCAGACTCTTGCCGCCAAAATTCAGCAGGATCGCAAGGCGAAGACCGGTGGCTTTGAGATACGACAACGCCTGTGCGATATGATCGTCGCAAAAGCCGGACAAGGCTTTCAGTTCAAGAACGATCTTGCCGTCCACAACCAGGTCCAGTCTGAATCGCCCGCACGATATGTTCTCATAGAACACTTCGACCGATTTCTCGCTGGCGAATGGAATCTTCGCCTTACCCAGCTCGTGACACATGGCCCGGTGGTAGACCGATTCAGGGAAGCCCGGCCCTAGCACTCGATGCACTCTTTGTGCACAGCCCACGACATCGAAGCTGAGCTTTCGATGTCGTATGTCCTTGTCCATGATCACCCCCCGTTGCAGTATTTCGTGCAATCCGTGTAATTCGTGGACAGTCAGACTCCCAGCATTCCGCCGAGTCCGCCCAGGTCCAGCCCGCCGGTGACCTCGTTCATGGCCTCCGCGGCGGCCTCGGCAGCCTTCTGCTGGGCAGCGGCCACTGCAGCCTTGAGCAGATCTTCCAGCATGGCTGCGTCGGCCCGGCCGTCGGCGAGTACCTGCGGGTCGATCCGGACACCCACCAGCGCCAGCTTGCCGTTGACGGTAGCCGACACAACGCCGCCGCCGGCCTCGGCTGTGAAGTCCGTGTTTGCCAGCCGTTCCTGTATCTCGGGCAGCTTGGTCTTCATCTGCCCGGCAATCTTCATGATCTTTCCCAAATCGCCAAACATCACTTCTCCTCGAATCCTGTCGTTAGCTGTCGATACACACGGGCAACTTGGCGTGACGAGTCGGCCCGGCCGACGGGCGTCACTGTTACTGAGTCTCGTTGCCCTCGTTGTCGGCGTCCGTCTCTTCGTTCTCCTGCGACGCCGAGGCCGGGGGGGCTTCCTTTCGTATGTCCAGCACCTCGCCGCCGAAGAGGCTCAACGTTTCCTTTACGGCGGGGTCTTTCATGATGCGGTCTTTGTCTTCCGAGCTCAGGCGGCCGAGCGATCGCTGACCGTTGGCGGCAGGGGCGGCCGAATTGCCGTTTGTCGCGCTGCGGGCCGTCGGCTTGGCGGCGGGTGGCGGCGATGCGGCCGATGGTTCGGCGACGCGCTTGGCCGGTTCGGAGCGATAGTTACCGGCCGGTGCTGCGGCGCGGGGGGCTATCGACTTTTTTTTTTGCTGCGTCCCGCTCGGCGTGCCGCTTGCCAGCGATTCCAGCCGATCGACGAGGCTGGACGGGTCCACGAACTTGTCCGCCTCGGCCAGCCTGACGATTGCCGCTTCCAGCAGCGCCCGGGCAACGCTCGATCCGCGGATGTTCCTGGCGGCCATCTGGACAATGCCCACAGCCTGGACCAGTGTCGGCGTCGAGAACCGCTCGGCGAGTTTCGCCACCGCCTGCTTCTGTGTCTCGGGCAGTTCAATGAGGTCGCTTTGTGGGCCACAGGTGGCTGCGATCATCATGTTCCGGAAGATGTCGCCAAGTGCCCCGGCTGCGCTGAGCAGCGTAACGCCGCCTTCGAGCACGCCGGCCAGTTCCGCCAAGCCTGCTGCGGCGTTGTTGTCGGCGATGGCCTGGACGATCTTGAGTGTGCGCTCGTCGGAGGGCGTGCCCAGGACGCGCACGACTTCGTCATCGCTGACCTGCTCGCCGCCGGCAAGGAGTTGGTCCAGCAGGCTCAGTCCGTCGCGCATCGAACCAGCCGCTGCCCGGGCAATGCGGAACAGTGCATCCGGGTCGGCCTTGACGTCCTCGGCCTTGCAGATTCTCGCCAGGTGCTCAGCTATCAGCCGGGTGGGAATGTTGCGGAAGTCGAACCGCTGGCAGCGGGAGAGGATCGTCGCGGGGACCTTCTGGGCCTCGGTGGTTGCGAAGATGAACTTTACATGCTCGGGCGGCTCTTCGAGCGTCTTGAGTAGGGCGTTGAATGCGTCGCGCGTGATCTGGTGGACTTCGTCGATGTAGTAGATCTTGAATCGACAGCGGGCTGGGCGAAAGATCGCGTTGGCACGAAGCTCGCGAATCTCGTCGATGCCGCGGTTCGACGCGCCGTCGATTTCCAGGACGTCCATGTCGTCCCCGCGTCCGATGGACACACACGCCTCGCACTTGTTGCACGGCTCGGTGGTCGCCCCGTCGGAACTCAGACAGTTGAGCGCCTTGGCCAGGATGCGGGCCATCGTCGTCTTGCCGACTCCGCGCGTGCCGGTAAACAAGTACGCGTGGGCAATCCGGCCGGTGGCGATGGCGTTTTTCAGCGTCTGCGCGATAGGCTCCTGACCCACGACTTCGTCAAAGGTCAGGCTGCGATACTTCCTTGCCAGTACGAGATAGCCAGCCATAGCAATTCCGGATCGACCGTTGCGTGCGCCGGCTCGGTTTGGTCGTGAAGCCGAGCGACTGCCAAGTCATTATCCCCATCTGGCCGGGCGAATCAATCGCCAAGGGAAATTCGGCTTCCGGGCCCGCTTAGCCGGGGTCCGTTGCACAGTGATTGGTAGCCGCAGTGTCGGCAGGTGGGCAATTGGCACGGCGGAAAGTTGCCGGTTCGCCCGGCGGCGATGAGTTTGCCGCCCAGGTTGGCCACTCGGCTGCGGACGGCGTCGATGGTCGGCCGATCGAAGGCGAACTCGTGCACGGCCCCGCTGCGCAGGAAGTGCAAAGACGCGGTTGCCGGGGGCTCGTCGAACCGGGCCGACACGGCCGCCGCGTAGACGCCCATCTGCAATTCGTACCGCTCGGCATGTGCGGCTAGCCCTTCGTCCCCGACGCGGTCGGACTTGTAATCCACGATGTGCCATTGCCCGCGTGCGTCCTGGAAGAGCAGGTCGATTTGCCCGTTCAGCACCGCCGGGGGCAGGTCCAGCACAAAGTCCAGCTCGCGGAACGTCTGTTTCGCGTCGCGAAGTTGCCCGGCAAGCGGCGAGGCGGCAAATTGCGCCAGCATTTCCCGAAGCTCGCCCGCCAGCGGCTCCAAGTTCGGGCTCTCGGCAAGGCCTACTTCCCCGGCGGCCAGACGCAGCAGTTCGTCGGCGTCTTGCGGCGAGTTGAAATCGAGCAGCTCCATGCACTTGTGATACAGCGTGCCCAGTGTCAGCGGGTCCATTGCCGCCGGTTCGGCTTGGCGGGCCTGCTCGGGCCCGGCCTGCTCGGGCACGGGGACGCGAAGCTCGTATCGCCAGCGGTAGAGCATAGGGCACGACTCGAAGTCCGACATCGCCGTCACGGCCAGTTGGACTGTGCCGAGCTCAGCCGGCACGGGCGCGACAAGCGGCGGCGTGCCGCCCTTGGCCCCGGCCTTGATGATCGCCTCGGCCAGGTCGGTGGCTGTCTTGGCGGCGTCTGCGAGCCTCTGTCCCCGCGAGCCGGCGCGTTTGCGGGGCCCAGCCTGGCGAGGCTTGGCTGTGCGGACAATCGCGTGATACCGATCGTCAGGCCCGTAGGCAATCAGCCCCCCTTTGTCGCACGCTACGTCCGAGAACCTTAGCACCTCGTCCATCTTGCGAATGAAGCTGGTCTTTTCCCGCAGGTGGCCGTCTTTGGTGCGGTAATCGGCGCCTACGAACACCAGGTGGTCCTGGTGCCGAGTCGCGGCGACGTAGAGCTTGCGGATGTCCTCGGCCCGGCAGTCGTCATCTTCAAGCAGCTTGGCCAGTCTGAACGACAACGGCAACTCCGCGCCCTCGTCGGTGTCATCGTCGTCGTTTTCGTCGCCACCGTTGTGCTTCAGCTTGTAGGTCAGTCCCCAGTCCGGGCGGTTGAGCATCGCCCCTTTGAAACCCTTGCGCCCGGCATTGAGGTCCGGTATGAAAACTACGGGAAACTCCAGGCCCTTTGCCTTGTGTACCGTCATCAACCGGACAACGTTCTGGGCTTCGCCTGCCTCGGCTGCCTGTTCGTGACGGGAATCGTCGATCACCATCTCGGACATCTGCGTGACAAAGTCCGCCAGGCTCAGAGCCTCGACGGCGACGGCGGATCGTGCGTAGTCCAGAAGCTTGCGGACGTTGCCGAGAATACGTCGGCCCTGGAATTGCGAGAGCATGGCTGCTTCGTATCCGGTTGCGTCCAGCAACTCCTGCAACAGGGCATCGATTTCCACGCTGTCTTTGTGGCTGTGCAAATCCCAGACCAGCCTGGCGGCCATCGCGAGCGTCCGACGATCGGCCTCCGACGGGCCATCGAGCTCGCCCGGCCAGGCTGGGGCATTTGCGTGCGGGTCGTCCTGGGCGTCGGCCCATCGGACAATTCCCCGCAGGTAGGGCGGCTCGAAGGCCTCGGCGATGTGCATAAGGGCGTTGTCGTCCAGGCCGAACAGGCTGCTGCGGAGCACGCCCATCAGCGCGACGTCGTCGAATGGGTTGTCTATGACTCGCAGCGCGTTGAGCAGGTCGAAGACCTCCTGCTGCTTGAGGAAGCCCGTGCCCGCTACGACGTGGTAGGGGATGTTCCGCTTGGCCAGCTCGCGTTCGTAGTCCAGGCTGTGGGTCATCCGCGAGAACAGAATCGCGATGTCGCGGGCCTGGGCGACTCGCCAGTCGCATTGTTCGTCATCCCAGACGGTGAACTCCTCGCCGTCGATCATTTCGCCGATCCGCTGGGCGGTCAGCGCCGCCTGGGCGCTCCGGGCGGCGGGCTCTTTGCTGATGGGGGCATCTTCGTCGCCCTGGGCCAGGAGGATTTCCACCGAGGGCGTCGGGGGCGTTTCGCTGCGGTGGGCCCGGATAGGCGCGTATCGCTCGCCCATGAGTGGCCCGAAGAGTAAATTGACGAATTCCACGCCGGCTTGGTGCGTGCGGAACGACAGGTCGAGCATTTCGGTGCGATCGTGGCCGATGCGGCGGCAGAGGTCCTCGAACGCCTGCACCTGCGCGCCGCGGAAGCGATAGATGCTCTGCTTCTCGTCGCCGACGAGGAACAACCTACCGTTGGCAAGCTTGCCCTTGCCGAACGTTCCGAAGATGAGCATCTCCAGCAGTTGGATCTGGAAGACGTCGGTATCCTGGGCCTCGTCGATCAGCAGCTGGCTGATGCTCCTGGCGAGCGACCGGCGTGCCTCGGCGTTCGTTGTCAGCAGGCGGTGCGTGTGGAACAGCAGGTCGTCGAAGTCCAACATGCCCCGCAGCCGCTTGGTTGCGGCGTAGGCGTCGTTGGTCGCCATAACCAGCCGGGCAATCGCGCCAAGCAGCTCGGCTGCCTCCTGGTCGCGCCGGTTGGTCTGCTCGCAGTAGATGCTCATCGCGGCAAGTTTCTCGACGATGGACTTCAGGCCGTTACGGACGCGGATCACCTTCTCCTTGGAGCCCCACGCCGAGGTCTTGCCGATGCCTTTAGGCTTGGCGTTCAGCCGATCGAACATCTCGGGCGTGCGGTCGGCGGGGTCGTTGAGAAGCGACTCGAGAAGCGGTATCTGCTCCTGACGGTAGGCAGCCAGCTTGTCCGAGTCGTCCGTGCAGGCCGCCGCGGCCAGCTCGGCCAGCTCGCCGCGAATGGCGTCGTCGGCATCGAGCTGTGCCCAGGCCTGTTGAGCTTGCTTCTTGGCCTGTCGCCGCCAGCGTTCGAGCGTTTTCTCGGCGTCCAGGTAGTCGGCCGGGGCCCATGTGCATCGCTTCTCGACGAGTTTGCGGACCTCGCGAACCAGGCGGTCGTAACCGATGCGCTCCACCGCAGTTGCTGCGTCCGCGTGGCCTTTCTCTATCGCTGCCAGAACCGCCTGGTCGGCAGCCTCAGCCACCATCCGTTTGGCGGTCAGGTCGTCGCTGCAGACGAAAAAGGCCGGGTCTATTCCCGCGTCGATGGCGTAGGTGCGCAGCAGGGCGGCGCAGAACGAGTGGATCGTAGAAATCCGCGCCTCGGGCAGGGCCTCGATCCAGCCCAGCAGACGCCGCCGCTCGTCGGGATCGTTGGTGACAGCTGCGAATTCGCCCAGCATCTTCCGCACGCGCTGGGACATCTCGATGGCAGCCTTGTAGGTAAACGTAAGGGCCACGAATCGCGAGAGGGGGTTGTCGGTGTCCGGGCATCGCAGCAGCAGTTCGGTGAACCGGCGGGCCAGGACGTAGGTTTTGCCGCAGCCTGCGCCGCTGCGCAGGGAAAGGTTCTCGTCGAGACGATCGACAGCTGAGGCCCGCTGGGCGTCGGTGAGCTTCAGAGACTCGCTCATGACGGGCCCTCCTCGGCGGGCGCCTTGATGTCGGCGCGGGCTGGGGAGTAGTGGCAGATCTGCCGGAACGGGCAGTAGCTGGGGCACTTGTCAGTCGGCTGAAGGTCGAAACGCCCCTCGCGCATCGCCGAGACGAACAGGTCGACCTTTTCCATTGCCGCCTTGCATTGCTCGCCGAATTTCGCGTTGGGCACGAACTTTCCGCCGTGGAGCTTCATCGCTGCAAAGTAGGAATCTTTTGCCGCGTCAGCCTCGGCGATGCGGTGGAATGCCCCGCCGAAGCACGCCTGGCCGAGCATCCTCTCAGCGGCGGCGGCGTAGATCGGCAGCTGGAGGTTTCGCCCGGCAAGGATGTCCTTGGCTGAAGGGAGTCGGCCGGTCTTGTAGTCCACCACGAGCAGCGCCTCGGCGTCTTTGAAGCACACGCGGTCCACGCGGTCGATTACCCCGCGGATTAGCACCTGCCCGGCGGAAGTATCGAGGGTCAGCGGTTCGGGTTGGCTGGCTGGGTCCAGCGGGGATCTGCGGTCGATGCGAGGGGCAAAGCCCAGCTCGAAGTTCAGATGCTCCGGGGAGAGGGACTGGTCTGCCTGCTGCCGCAAGAGATACTCCTGAAGCTGGCGGTGCATCTGGTCCTTCTGGATTTTCCACAGGGCAGGCCAGGGCGGACGCCGGGCCTCGACCTGCCCGGCTGCGGCGGCTACCTGCTTGTCCAGGACCTCCAGCAGGTGCGTGGCGTCCACGTCCGCCAGGCGCACCGGGCCTTTGACTTCATCTCGCAGCTGCGTCATGACGGCCTGGAGTACGTTGTGGCAGAATACCCCGCGAGGCTGGGCTTCGAGGCGTCGCTCGGGACTGTCCAGCGGGGCGAGCTTCAGAACGTAGTGTGCGAAGTATTGCCAGGGGCACTGGCCGAACGTGTTGAACTGGCTTGGCGAGAAGATGGTTTCCGCGGGGAACCGATTACCCAGCAACGCCAGCAGGTTCGCCTCGGTGATTCGCCCGTCGAAGCAGTCGCATGGTCCGCTCAGCCAGCGTTGGCGTCGCGCGAAGATTCCAGCTGCGGCGTTGCGGACGAACTGTGGCCTGGCCGTCACCGCCCAGTGCAGCGCGTCGCCGTGGTCGGCGTCGTCCCAAAGCCCGGCGACGCCGACGATGGCCACGTCGCGCGGGCAGGCAAGGCGCTGCGTGTGGCTGAACATCTCGCCGGGATATGTGCGTTCGGTGGCGGCCAGCACGTCTGGGGCGTCCAGGCCGCCGAACGGCTCGAGGGCTGAGAGCAGGAAGTTGCCCGGCGCCCGCGGCGAGCCGGCTGCGTCCGAAGCCTGGAAACTCAGCGTAAGGCTTTGTTCGGCGCGCGTCACGGCCAGGTAGAACAACATCATCTCGCGCGAGATCAGGTCGCTGCGACCATCAAGCGGCATTCCCCCTTGTGCCCATGTGGAGCGGTCCGTCTCGCGGATGAGCGAACCGTCGACGAAGTGCCGTGGGAACTGACCCTCGTTGACGCCGATGAGGAACACGTGATCGTATCGCAGACAGCGGGCGTCGATAACGTCCAGCAGGTCTACCATGGCCTCGGATCGCTCAGCCGGGCAGTCTACCTTCCCCAGCGCTTCCACCATGCGGCACGCAGGCAGCTGAATTTGGTTTAAATCGCGCAGGGCCTGGGCCAGGCTGGCCAGGGCGCGCAGGTCACGCGCGGTAGTAACTGCTTCGGCGTGGCAGGCTGCGGCGCGAAGATCCAGCGAGTCGATTGCCGCCAGGAGGCCAGCCGGCTTGTCGGCCCCCTCAGCCAGGGCAAATAGCGCCTCGAGCATCCCGGCTGCGGCGGTCAGCGCCTCCCGGGAGGCTGCGACAGGACCAAGCTGCAATGCAGAAGGTTGGTCGTCGTCATCGACCGCTTGCTGGTCGGCAAGACGCTCCGCTGCCCGTGCGTAGGCGTCCCGTCCGCCGAGGACGTTGGCGTGGCGAATCATCATCTCCGCAGTCGCCACCGTTGTCGCATCGTAAGGGCCAAGCGCCTGCGGGCGGAAATAGCTGCTCTTGATGAACCGCAGCACCTGGGCGAACCCGAAGTCGCTGGAGTGTATCGTCGCCAGGGCGAGCAGGAATCGCACAACAGGTATTTCCGGAAGGGGCTGGGCCCTGCCGGCCACGACTATGTCATGCGCCGCGAAGATTCGCTCGATTGCGGGGCGGTACTGTTGCATCGACCGGGCCAGCACCGCGACGCTCCCAGCCTGCGCCCCGTCTATCAGCAGACGCTTGACGCGACGGGCGACAGCGGCCAGCTCAGCCTCGACACCCGCAGCCGCGATTATTTCCATCCCGGGCGGCAGGCTGCATGCCCTGGGTTCCTGTGCGAACAGCCTCTCTGCAAGTCTGCCCGCCACGTCGTCGCAGCAGCCGGCCTGGAGTTCGATCTCGGCCAAGCCGTCGCCGAAGGCGTCCCGGACGCGATCAAGCGTGCGATGCGTCCAGTGCCACAGCCGAGCCCTGTCGTCTTGCTTGTGGCACAGCGTTATCAGCAGACGCTCGAGGCGGGGCGCGAGCAGTCCCAAGATGGCCAGCTGCGTCGGTGTGAAGTCGGTAAAACCGTCCACTGCTATGGCGGCTAGGTCGTCTGGCGCTACGCCGTCGGGCGGCATCTCGGCCAGGACGTCCCTGGCCAGCCACATCCGGCCCTCCACGTCGTAGGCGTCTCGTTCGCGGAGAGACTGCTGGAAGCGTCGGTAGACCTCCAGCAGGTCGCGCAGTTTGCCTTCCGGCCGCCCGACTGCGCGTGCGAGGGCTTCGGGATCGACGGCGGCGCGTTTGAGTTCGGCGATGGATGCGTCCAGCGAGGTGACGACGCCGGCTGTGTCTGCCACAGCGCCCAGGGCTGAGAGCTTCCCGGCCTTGTTCAGTTCGTCAACGATTCCGCGCAGCAGCAGGTGGCGCTGCATCGCGTTGAGCTGTCGGCGGGGCTTGCCGGCAGCGGTCAAGATCGTCTCGGCCAGATCTGCGAACGTGGTGATCTGCGGGTGTACCAGGACGCCGCCGGGCGAGTCGTGCAACAATTGACGCCGCAGTTGCGTCACGGCCGGGCGGTTGGGGACGATCAGCAGGCAGCGCCCACGGGCAGGGGCGTCCTCGAAGTGCCGGTAAAGCTGTACCGCAGCGGCGGTCTTGCCGGTGCGGACGGGCCCGCGCAGCAACACCACGCGCCGCTCGGCACTTAGGATTCGTTCAAGCAATCCATCCTTGGCCCCGGAGTGTGTCATTGCGGGTCATTGTCGCCGCTCGGCGGACGAATCTCAAGCGGCTGACTCACAGCCGGTCAGAAGTCCTCGCCGTCCTTGAGGCCAAGGTGTTTGCGGAAGGCATTCTCGACGTTCCGCAGGTAGACGCCCTCGGCGGCCATGTCTACGTTGTGCTTCTGGCACAAGTCGAAGAATCGCCTGGCCAGCGGGCGCATTTTTTCGGCGACCTCGTCGCTGACCGGTCCCGGCCTGCGGTAGCGCCAGATCGGCTCTAGGGCTGCGCGATATGCGGCGATGGATGCCTTCTCCACGCGGGCACGCACGGCGTCGGACTCAGCCAGTCTAAGTGCCTCGTCGAACAGCGCTATGCCCGCCAGGCCGAGCTTCTCGTCGATTCCCCATCTGCCGGCCGGGTCGAAGCAGCGCGGATGTGCGCCGCTGGCCACGGACCGATCGTAGCTCAGGTCCAGGAAGCGTCGGATCGGCCCGGCTGCCTTGCCGTAGTGCAGCTCCAGGAACTCGTCGATCAGCGCCTCGCCGCTGTCGTTCGGGTTCCAAAGCAAGCGCGACGTGACGTAGTTCCGCAGGTCGCACATCTCGGTGTTGCGGGCGTTGTAGGCAGCCTGCATGTAGATGCCCTTGGCCCCGTGCGTGACGAAGTAGCGAATGTTTGGCTCGATGATCTGGAGGTTCGGGCACGGCGCGAGATAGTCGCGGAAATTCGTGTTGTACGTCCAGATGTAAATATTGTCGGACAGCTCACCCCAGGCGTCCATGTCCTGGCGGAAGGACCTGTTGCGCGGGCAGTTAGGGTCTTCGATCGGGTGTAACAGGCAACACTCGATGTTTGCCAGCTGGATAATGACGTTCGGGTGCGGCTTGATGGTCTTGGGCGGCTTGCGGGAGTACCAGTAAGCCAACGTGCCGACCTGCACGTCGGGGTGCTTGGCAGCCACAGCGTCAGCCACGGCGTTGACGAACGTCAGCAGCGAGCCCATCGGTGTGCCTTCACGCTGGTCGATCGCTGCGCACTTGGGACAGCGGCAGTAATTCTTATTGTCGTTCTGGCTTACTGAGATGGCCTTCTTGTCGGGCTTCGCAGCCAGTTCCGCCAAGACGCTGGCGGTGACGATTCGCAGGACTTCCGGGTTGGTCAGGCACGGCTGTGTGCCGCGCCCCAAGCCTTCCTTGACGTCCCACAGCCTCTTGCCGCCGATCTCCGCGAAGTATTCCGGATGCTCGGGTCCGTACTTGCGAGAAGGTATCTGCCGACCGAAGCTGTGGTTTATCACTTCCAGTTTCGTCCGGCCTCCCATCTTGCCGGGAATGGACGGCATGGCGTTGTTTCGCAGGCGGACGCCGTATTGGGGCAGCCGGTCGTTGGCCTGGTAGGTCGAGAAGCGGTATTCGAGCGGTGGGTGGTATGTGCGGTCGATCGGGCCGACAGGCAGCCGGCCGGGCACTCTGGGTACGTGTGTGTGGTCCGGCGAGAGGAATCGCACGCCGAGATAATCTTCCAGGAAGGTGTACACGCCGTAGAGCGTCCCGCGTGGCTGTCCGCCGGCGATGGCGACGTTGTCGGCGGTGATGACGATGCGCAGGTCCTCCGGGCCGAGGTCAGCCACGTCGAAGCCGGCTGGGCTTGCCTTCATCGCGGCGCTGCGCCCGACGAAGATATGCTCGCCGGTACCCTCGGCGTCGTTGACGATCGGAAGTTTCCTACCCGTCGCCTCGGCGAGGAACTGCTGAAGCTCCCCGGCTGCGTAACGATCACTTTCCGGAGCCTGGGCAGCTACGACGATGTCCCAACTGTCCAGGTGGGCCAGATCGACGCTGCCGGGCGCAGTGGGCGTTGTTACACACCCGGCCAGCAGTACCGCTGTAACAGCTGCGAATATCTCAGATCGGACCATCGCGATGCCTCCTGGCTGTCATGATCAATCGTAGGTGCCGGTCTGGGTCGAAGTCGCCTATCGTGTCTCCGGCTTCTTGGCAATCACGCGCGGCTTGATCGGTTTGCAGGGGTTGCCGCCGCATATTGTCATGGCGGGTAGATCCTTGACGACGACGCTGCCCGCAGCTGCGACGGCGCCCTCGTGCAGCGTTACGCCGGGCCCGACGAAGCAGTTGGCCGAGACCCACGAGGCGTCCTTGAGCGTGATTTCGCCCACGACCAGCCCAAAGCCCACCTCGCCGACGTCGTGGCCTCCGGCGCACAGGAACGCCCGCTGGCTGACGACGGTGTTGTTGCCCAGGCGGATCGGGACGAGCGAATAGAGGTTCGCCTCGTAGCCGATCCAGACGTTGTCGCCGATCTCCAGGTTCCACGGGTAGTAGACCTCGCAGGAGCGGATCACCACGCCGCGCCCGATCTTCGCGCCGAATCGCCGCAGCAGCCAAATCTTGAAACTGTTGAAGAATCGCTCCCCATACGTCTCGCACGGCATCCATTTCAGCAGCCCCCTGCCAAGCCACCGCCACAGCGAGATGACGAACTGTCCCCGGCCCGGACTCCACCAGGTGTTGGAGTACTTCGAGAGGTCGATGTCCCGCCAGTCGTAAGTTCTGGTCTCGTCGCTCATTGGTCGCAGCCTACATGTCTGAACAATTGTCTGTCTTCGGGGTTTCGATCATATCCGCCGACGGCTGTGATGTGCTATAGAACTCTTCGAGCACGTTGTGCCAGCCCTGCGGGCGCTTGACGTTCACAAAGGCGGCCCGGACCCGCGCGGGCTGGGGATGCAGGCGGGCATACTTGATGCCGAACTTGCGCATGTGCTTCGGGCCTCGCTGGGGCCCGTAGAGCTCGCAGGCCTGGTCGAAGTGCCAACGCAGCAGCTCCCGCTGCTCGGCCAGCGTGGGCTGGTAGGGCTCGCGCCCGTCAGCCAGGTCGCGGACCTGCCGGAAGAACCACGGGTTGCCGATCGCCCCGCGTGCCGCCGTTACTCCGTCCACACCGGTGCGGTCGAGCATTTCCAGCGCATCGGCGGGGCAAAGCACGTCGCCCGAGCCGAGGATCGTTCGGTCTGCAAAGCGGCGCTTGACCTCGGCCAGGAAGCCCCAGTCGGCCCGGCCGGTGTATTTGGCCTCGACGCTTCGGGCGTGAACGCAGATTGCCGCGACGCCGGCGTCGAACGCAGCCTCGGCAATCTGCCAGAAGGCACGGTGCTGCATGTCGCTATTCTTGAATGCGCGGCGGAGCTTGAGTGTCAGGGGGCGGTCCACGGCATTTGCGACTGCGCGGACGATTTCGATGGCGCGGGTCGGCTGGCTCATCATGAAGCCGCCCCGACGGCGTGAGAGAACCTTGCGGACCGGGCAGGCGAAGTTCAGATCGACAACGTCGAAGCCCATCTCGCACAGCACGCCGGCCGATTGCGCCATGACGGCTGGGTCGTTGCCCATGATCTGCCCAGCCACCGGGTGGTCGTCGTCGGTGAGCTTGACCAGCCGGCGGCGGAGCTTGCCGTTCACGAGCATCTGGCGGTCAAGCATAGCCTCCGTGGTGCAATAGCACGACCCGAGCTGCCGACAGATGAGTCGGTATGTCAGGTCCGAATACCCGGCAAGCGAGGCCAGCACGACCGGAAAATCGACCGGGATGTGTCCGATACGAAATGGCTGAAGTTCAGTCATTTGGGCTGTGAGCGGAAGAAAGCGGCTTATCAGGTTTGTCTACGCCATTTGCCACACGCAGGGCTGGCGGAACATCTTGACCTCGATCTGTGGGAACTGCGCGGCGATCTTCTCGGCGAGGTCAGCCATGCCCGGAATCTCGCTGGTCTCGTGGCTTGTCTCGATGAGGTCCACGCCGGCTTCGGCGCAGAATCGCATGCCGTAGTTACACGTCTCGCCGCCAATGACGCACTCGGCGCCGAGTTCGATCATCGTGTTCATCACGTCCACGTTGGCCAGCAGGCCGATGCCGCCGTAGCCCATGCCAACCTTTCGAATGACTCGGTCCAGCCCATCGACGCACGTCACGCGAACGGCTTCCATGCCGATGGCCTGCTTGACGCGCTGGATCAAATCGCCGTAGCTTATGGGCTCGATCTCGAAGACGCGGTCGAAGAAGCCCGGGCCTTTGGCGATCATGGATTCGTCCGAGACTCCCATCAGCTTCATGAACACGAATAGATTGCTGATCTCGTCGGCGGAGACGTGCAGGCGGCAGGAGGTCAGGCCGGCGTCGTGGTAGGCCTTGAGCCGGGCTGCATTCGTGGGCCAGGACAGGTACTGCCGCTCGCGACTTGTCGTGAAGAACGGGTACGGATAAGTCAGTGCCTCGTGGTGGATCACCAGTTGATGGTCCGCTTCGGCGGCAAACCTCGCCGCTGCGACGTCGGGCATCCAGCAGACCGTCACGCCCGTTATGGGCTGGCGGGCTGGGCCGATGGCAACGCCTTCATCTTCGTATAGCGGATGGTGCGTCTGTGATGTAACCCAATCGATGATGTCCTGCGCCAGGATGCTCATGCGGTCGCTCCCGTACTTTGTCCGTAGTGCCTTGGGGTCCTGGCCCCTGCCTTATGTGCAGCGGGCGCACTATACCCGTTGTTGTCGGCCTGCTGCAAGTTCCGCTGTAGCCGTGACGGCTGGGGTTGGGCGCTTGAGTGAGGTCGTCGGGAGTGTTACTCTCGTGTGTGCTGTAGCCGTTGGAGGCTTTCAGGCCCTGCGGGTCGGATGACTTTCCCTTAAGGCTCTCAATCGATATGCCGTCGAGACAAGTTCAACCGTTGCACGTCGCGCTGGTTTCGCTGGGTTGCCCGAAGAACCTCGTGGACAGCGAGCGAATGATGGGCATCCTGGCCGAGGCTGGTTGCGTTGTCGGCGCTCCGGCCGACGACGCCGACGTAATCGTCATCAACACGTGCGGGTTCCTCTCCGCTGCGCGGGATGAATCGCTGGAGTTCATTGGCCAGGCGGTGGATTTGAAGCAAACCGGGCGGGTCCGGCGCGTGGTTGTGGCCGGCTGCCTGGCCAGCCGGGACGCCGAGGCGCTCTACGAGTCAGCCGATGGCATAGACGCTATCGTCGGCGTGGACAACCGGCACGACATCCTCGCTGCCGTGGTCGGCGAGGGGTGCGTGACGAAGACTGACGGCCAGGCGGGTCCGTGCGGTTCGGACGCCGGCCGACTTCGCCTGACGCTCCCTCACACTGCCTACCTCCGCATAGCTGAGGGCTGTTCGCAGAAGTGCTCGTTCTGCACCATCCCAGCAATACGCGGACCGTTCCGCTCCAAGTCGCCCAGTCTCGTTCTCGACGAGGCCCGCGAGCTTATCGCCGACGGGGCAGCGGAGCTTAACATCATCGCGCAGGACACCACCGCCTACGGATCGGATGGTGTCGGCGGTGTGGAGTTGGCGTCGCTGCTGCGGTCGCTGGACGCCTTGGACGGCGCGAACTGGTTGCGGCTCATGTACGCCTATCCTCGCCGGTTCGACGATGAGCTCATCGATGCGATCGCCGGCTCTGAGCATGTTGTGCCGTATGTGGACATGCCGCTCCAGCACATAGACGACGCGATTTTGCGCCGCATGGGCCGGGGCGTATCGCGTAAGACGATCGAAGAGCTCCTGCACGAGCTTCGCGAGCGCGTGGCGGACCTGACGATCCGGACCACGTTCATTGTGGGCTTCCCCGGCGAAAGCGACCGGAACTTTGCCGAGCTTCTGGACTTCGTGCAGGATTTCAAGTTCGACGCCTTGGGCGTGTTCGAGTTCTCACCGGAGCCGGGCACGCGCGCAGCTGAGATGCCCAATCAAGTTCCCGACGCCGTCAAGGCTGAGCGGGCCGAGGCCGTCATGCTCGCACAGCAGGCCATTGTCTTTGACGCGAATGAGGATAAGATTTCTCAAGAGATCGAGGTGCTCGTCGACGGTCTCGACGCCGAAGGCCGATGCATCGGTCGGCATCGCGGACAGGCGCCTGACATCGACGGCGTATGCTACCTGACCTCGCCGTGCCACACCGGCGATATCGTTGCGGGAAGAATCGTCGATTACGAAGATTACGACCTGATTGTCGAACCCCAGCAGGTGCGCTCATGAACTGGAAGTTGCCGAACCAACTTACCGTCGGTCGAATCGCACTGGCGGCGGCGTTCTTCATTCTGCTCGGGATTTACGAGCAGACCGGCGATGCGGGCCGTTGGCTGCTGATGTCGGCCTTCGTGATATACATTGTCGCAGGCATTACCGACGTCCTGGACGGGTGGATCGCCCGGCGGTATCACTGGACCAGCGCGTTCGGGCGGATCGTCGATCCGTTCGTGGACAAGGTGCTGGTGGTGGGGGCGTTCGTGATGCTGTGCGGGTCGAACTACACCTTGCCGCCGGCAGTGGTAGCCGGTCAGTTGGAGTGGGACCTGCCGGCGTGGGTCAACGGGCGGATGTTCTCCGGCGTGCAGGCGTGGATGGTCGTGGTGGTAATGGCCCGGGAGTTCATCGTCTCGGCGGTGCGCGGATACAGCGAATCGCAGGGCAAGAAGTTCCCGGCTACCCCGGCCGGCAAGATAAAGATGTTCCTCCAGTCGGTCGCAATCTGCACCGCACTGTACCAGATGGCCAACCTGCCGGGGGTGCCGTGGGCTATCTGCACGAAGCTCATTACGATCTGGCTGGCGCTGATCGCCACGGTGCTCAGCGGACTGGTGTACGTCAACAGGGCCAAGGGCCTGATGGTGGGCAGCGAAGGTGAATAGGTTCCTGGGAAAGCTGATCGTAACCGGGCTGGGCACGGGTTACCTGCCTATCGCCCCCGGCACGTGGGGCTCGGCGGCAGTGGCGGGCCTGTTCGTGCTGGTGGCCTGGACTTCCGGC
>Ga0180434_10004727_pt1 | contig 16428 bp, 16 predicted proteins | sample SS_ome_7_FD_132453 | JGI IMG/M metagenome (GOLD analysis project Ga0180434, IMG submission 132453) | Hypersaline lake sediment archaeal communities from the Salton Sea, California, USA - SS_1_D_2 metaG | ecosystem: Environmental > Aquatic > Non-marine Saline and Alkaline > Hypersaline >...
GAGCCGGGACCGCCTGGTGCCCATCGCCTCTATCTCCCTGAAAGTCTCGACGCTCATGCGGTAATCAGGGTGGGTCGTGGTGTCGAGGCCCGCGCAGACCATGGGGACGCCGCTGTTGAACACCATCTTCGCCGCCTCTGGATCATGCCAGACGTTGAACTCCGCCACCGGGCTGGCGTTCCCATGCCCATAGGGCGTGAGGCCGTATGCGCCGCCCATGATGACGAGGCCGTTCACCTTCGATGGCAGCGTGGGGTCGGCGACCAAGGCGGCGGCGACGTTTGTGAGGGGACCCACGGCGACGAGGGTGAGCTCCCCACCCAGCTCCTCGGCCTTCTCGTGGATCACCTGGACTGCGCTCCTGCGGTCGGACTTCATCCGGGGCTGGGGCAGGGAGGCGCCGCCTAGGCCAGATTCGCCGTGGACGCCCTCGGCGTGCCTGAGCCCCCTCACCAGGGGCCTCTCGGCGCCCCGGCATACAGGGATGTCGGTCTTCCCCAGAAACTCCAGAAGCTGCTTGGCGTTCCTGTGGCCCTTCTCGTGGCTGACGTTCCCCGCGACTGTGGTGACGGCCTCCACCTTCAGCTCCGGGCTGGCGAACGCGAGGAGGAAGGCCAGGGCGTCGTCCACGCCGGGGTCCGTGTCAAGGATTATGTGCTTCAAAGTCTCCCATCAGGCCTCATGATTCTTGCCTGTAAAAGGTTTCCCAGCGCCGCCGGTTGAAAACCATTTATCTGACCAAGCGGTATGTTGAGCCATGATAGTCTGCGAACACTCTGACGTCGAGTTCACCGACGAGGGCTGGAGCATCAGGATACCGCCGAAGATCGCCGGCGTGATAGGGGTCTTCCCAGGGCAGACCCTCTTCGGCTACATGGAAACAGAGACGGGCAGGCTGCTTCTCTCGCCCCTCCGGCTGACCTCGACGGTGAGCTACTTCAGGATGTTTCTAAACGACGTCAGGGGGAGCTTGGCAGGCGTCACCGAGCTGTTCAGCAAAAGGGGACTAAACATCCTGACGGGGGGCGCCTTCGGGTTCAGCAACATATGGGTCTCGGAGTTCCTCGTAGACTTCGGGGACTCGGGGGTTTCCCCGGACGAGGTGATGGCCGAGTTAAGCGACATGGGCGGGTTCGTGACCAGCAGGGAGATAACGGAGCTGTTCCCGGTCTCGTTCAACCTCTCATCCACCTACATTGTTGAAGAGGACGAAGAGGACTGGGTGAAGGTCGTCTCCGGCGAGGGCCTGGAGGAGCAGATGAGGAGGACGAAGTACGCCGTGGTAAAGGCGTGGCCCAGACTGAGGGCGATGTTCATAGACTTCTTCCCGCCCGATAGCGGCCTCGTCCACATAAGGGCGAGGATCAAGGACGTGCCGGGGTCGCTGAAGAAGCTCACCGAGGTGATTGGCGCCCAGGTCAACCTCAACGCGCTTGACGAGCTCCACCACGACGAGGTCTCGGGCGTTTGGAACGCCTACGGCGAACTCATGATAGGGAAACTAGAGGACCTGGTCGCACGAGCGAGGCAGCTTGATACGGTCGCCGACTTCGAGGCGACCCCACTGAACTGATCGCAGGCGGGATAGCTCCACCGACCCAATACTCTTATATGCTGTGGCACGGTTGAAGGCGTCGTTTGGTGGTGTAATCATTGCGCCAATTTCGCTGAAACGCAGCCAGTTTGAAGATCTACGTCGAATAGTTCTTCGAACCATCCCCAAGGACCAGATCCTCATACTGACGAACGTCCCCAAGGTGCCTGCCTCCCTAACATCGGTTCTACGTGAGGTGAGCCGCAGGTACAACGTGCCCATGGAAGAGCTACGGTTCCACGCCCAGGCGCTGAGGAGCCTTAACCTCATCGACTACGGCGAGGCCCCCAACTTCAAGGGGGTGGAGCTCACGGAGCTCGGCCTGTTCGTGATGGACCTCACGACCGAGGACCAGGCAATACTGGCGGGGGACCTGGTCCAGACCAAGACCGGCGTGAAACCCCTGGGCCAGCTTCTGAAGGACATAAGGAAGAACATACTCCAGATGGTGGCCGAGGCGGGCAGTGGACACCTGGGCGCCAGCATGAGCATAGTGGACATCCTAGTCATTCTCTACTTCATGAAGATGAAGCACGACCCGGCTAACCCCGACTGGGCGGAGAGGGACAGGCTCATACTCAGCAAGGGCCACGCCGCGCCCGCCCTCTACGCGGTGCTCAGCGAGGCCGGCTACTTCCCCGAGGATGAACTCTACTCTCTGAGGGAGCTGGGCAGCCGGCTGCACGGCCACCCCGACACAGTCACGCCGGGAGTGGATGTGGCCACGGGCTCACTGGGCCAGGGCCTCAGCGTGGCGGTGGGCATGGCCCTCGCGGCCAAGATGGACGAAGCGTCGCACAGGATCTACGTTGTTCTGGGCGACGGGGAGCTCCACGAGGGCCAGGTCTGGGAGGCCGCCATGACTGCGGCCCACTACGGCCTCGACAACCTTGTCGCCATAGTCGACAGGAACCAGTACCAGCTCACTAGCACGACGGAGCAGGTGAAGTCCGTTGAGCCGGTGTCGGAGAAGTGGCGCTCCTTCGGCTGGAACGTCATCAACGTCAATGGCCACGATGTCTACGCCGTCCTCGATGCCCTGGAGGTCTGCGAGCACGCGAAGGGAGAGCCCAGCGTCATAGTCGCCAAGACGACTAAAGGCAAGGGGGTTAGCTTCATGGAGGGCAACAGGTTCAGCCGGAGCATACCCAACGCCTCCCAGCTGAGGCAGGCGCTGGAGGAGCTTGAAGGGGAATAACCGCCATGGCCACACTCAACCCACCTGCTACAGAGGGAGGCGATGCACATAGGTGAATAACAAGAGTTACGCCGAGGAGATCGACCCTCTGAGGTACGAAATCGATAGGCTCAACGAGGAGATACTGGAGAAGATAAACGGACGCAAAAAAGTCGCGCTGAAGATAGGCGAAGTGAAGAAGAGGCACGAGATGCCGGTCGTGGACCGTGCACGGGAGGAGGCTGTCCTAGACCATGTGGGCAGCCTGGTCGCTAACCGGGGACTGGACCCGGGGGGAGCCCGGCGCGTATTCAGGGAGATCATCGACCTATGCGTCAAGGCCGAGGAGGAGCAGCCGTGAGGGTGGCGTTCCAAGGGGAGCTAGGCGCCTACAGCGATGAGGCGATTACCTCCCACTGGGGAGACGTCGCCGAACCGCTGCCCCGCCCCTACCTGCCCGACGTCTTCGACGCCGTCGAGGAAGGCAAAGCGGACGTGGGGCTGGTCGCCGTGGAGAACAGCATCCATGGGAGCATCGTCAGGACCTTCGATCTCCTCAACGAGCGCACCATCAAGGCTCAGGGAGAGACCGTCCTCAGGATAGTTCACTGCCTGATAGTAAACCCCGGCGTCGAGGCGGGGGACGTGAAGAGGGTCTACAGCCACCATCAGGCGCTGGGCCAGTGCAGGGAGTACCTTGAAAGGCGGGGCCTCGAGCCCGTGGGGGCCTACGACACGGCTGGCAGCGTCAAGATGATCAAGGAGAAGGGCATCATGGACGCCGCCGCCATCGCGAGCCAGAGAGCCGCCGAGGTCTACGGCATGAAGATCCTTGAGAGGGAGATCGAGACCCACAACGAGAACTACACCAGGTTCCTCGTCGTCGGCAACGAGGAGCCGGAGCCGACGGGCGTGGACAAGACCAGCCTGGCGTTCGTGGTGGCGCACAGGCCGGGAACCCTCGTGAACGCGTTGAACGCCCTGGCCAGGAGAGGGATCAACCTGTGTAAGATAGAGTCTAGGCCCCTGGTGGGGAAGCCGTGGGAGTACATATTCTTCGTGGACTTCCACGGCCACGTGAAGACCCCCGAGGTCGCGGAGGCTCTCAAGGAGTTTAAGACGCACACGAGTTACATCAAGCACCTGGGCTCATATCCGCGGTATACCGGGCAGCCTAGCCTGCCCTAAACCGTAAAATACCCGGCAGACGCAACAGCCCCGTCTAAGTTGAATGCGGCTATCATCGGCGCCGAGGGGAATATGGGGCGGTGGCTCGTCCAGCACCTAGGCCGTCTAGGGAGCACGGTGCACAAGGTAGACCTTAGAACAGGGGAAGGGGAGCAGGAGCTGAAGACTGCTGACCTGGTGGTGGTTTCGGTACCGATAAAGGCCACCCCAGGGGTCCTGTACCAGGCTTCCGGATGCATGAAGCGGGGGGCGGTCCTCGCGGAGATCGCCTCCCTCAAGGAGGGCGTCGTGGAGCCGTTGATGGCGTCCGCCGAGAAGGGGCTCGTCCCTCTCTGCGTGCACCCCATGTTCGGTCCCACTACCGAGAGGCTGGACAACAGGGCGGTAGCCTTGGTGCCCATGGTGGACGCGGGGCGCGAGGCGGAGCTAGCCGAGAGCCTCTTCCCAGGCGCCGAACTGGTCACCGTGGAAGCCGAGGCCCACGATGCCTACATGGCGATCGTCCTCTCGCTGCCTTACCTCATCAACATGGCCTTCGCCAAGACCATGATGGGCATGGATCTTGAGAAGCTGCGGAGGCTCGGGGGAACCACGTTCACCCTTCAATACACATTCGCCCAGAGCGTCGTGGCGGAGAACACCGAGCTCGTGGAGCACCTCCTTTCGCAGAACAGTCACCTCGACGAAGCACGGAAGGGGTTCATGGAGGCGGTGAAGCATACGGTAGACTCGGTGAAGGAGGGGAGGTTCGCCGAGACCCATGAAAACGTGCGGTGCGCGCTGGAGGCCGACCCATCCTTCTTCTCCGCCCAAGAACGCCGTCGTCGGGCTTACGAAGCAGTGAAGGATCACGACTTTAAAAACGTGGACAACCATTTCTAACCCATGATAAGGTTAAGCGACGTCTACGCCGCCAGGAAACGGGTGTCCAGGTGGGCGAGGAGGACCCCCTTGGAGCGCTCCCCCGGCCTCAGCGGCCTCTGTGGCGGCGACGTTTGGCTCAAACTGGAGAACCAGCAGGTGACGGGCAGCTTCAAGATAAGGGGCGCCACCAACAAGATACTCCTGCTCTCGGAGGAGGAGCGGGGCAGGGGCGTCGTCACGGCTTCATCCGGCAACCACGCCCAGGGGGTGGGCTACGCGGCGCGTGAGCTCGGCGTCGAAGCCACCATAGTCGTCCCGGAGCGCACACCTGAAGTGAAGATAGACGCCATCAGACGGTACGGTGTGGAGCTCATCATCGAGGGGGACGAGTACATGGACTCGGAGCACCTGGCTAGACGCATAGAGAAAGAGCAGGGAAAGACCTTCGTCTCGGCGTACAACGACACGGAGCTCATCATGGGCCAGGCCACCGTCGGACTTGAGATAGTGGAGGACGCCCCGGACATCGACACGGTGCTGGTCCCCGTGGGCGGCGGCGGCCTGGCGTCCGGGGTCGCCTCGGTCTTCAAGCAGACGGGGGACGCCGAGGTGATAGGCGTCCAGTCGGTGGCCAGCCCGGTGATGTACGAGTGCGTCAAACGGGGCGAGATATTCGACATGCCCCTGGAGGACTCCGTGGCCGAGGGACTGCACGGCGGCCTTGAGCGGGGCAGCGTCTCCTTCGACATCTGCAGGGAACTCATAGACGACTGGGTGATCCTCGACGAGGAGGACATACTGGCAGCCATACGCTACATGCTGCACGAGCACCACATGCTCGTCGAGGGCGCCGCCGCCGTGGGCCCCGCCGCCATAATGACGCACCCCGGGCGTTTCAAGGACAGGAAGGTGGGAGTAGTGATAAGCGGCGGGAACCTCTCGACTGAGATACTGAGGAGGGTCATATAGCCGTAAACGCAGAATATCAAGTAGGTTAATATTTGCCATGGGGTCCCGTCAACGGTGTGGGGCCTCCGCCACAGGTCTCGTTACTCACTCTTTTATACACGGGACAAGCCTCTATGGGCGATAACCTTGAAGCGCATCACCGTAGAGGCAGAGAAATGCGCCGGCTGCCGCCAATGCGAGATGGTATGTAGCTTCCACCACACCAAGACGTTCAGCCCCGAAGCCTCCAGGGTGACGGTGATAAAGGAAGACCGCCTCGGACTAGACTACCCGCTGATGTGCCGCCAGTGCAGCGACTGCCCACCCACTGAGGCGTGTCCAGCCAAGGCTCTGACCAGATTGGAAGGCGTCATCAAGGTGGACCTGCAGGCGTGCATCGGCTGCGGCGTGTGCGTCGAGGAGTGCCGTTATGGCGCCGTTAAGCTGCACGAAGGAAAAGCCCTGATATGTGATCTATGTGGCGGCGACCCCCGCTGCGTGGCCAGATGCCCCACCGGGGCGCTGAGATACGCCGAATCCCCCGAGCTCAGGGAGACGCCGCGGGAGGCCTTCGAGCGACTGAAAAAGGAGTGGGGCATGCGTGGCTAGAACCTACGGCTACACGGGACGCCTACTACGGGTGGACCTCAACGAGCAGACCTACGAGATGGAGAGTATCACCGAAGCCGAGATGAGGGGCTACCTTGGGGGGAGAGGTTTCAACGCCAAGAGGCTCTACGACGAGGTGGACGCAGGCGTAGACCCGTTGAGCCCCAGGAACAAGCTCATCTTCGCTACTGGGCCCCTCGTGGGGACTATGTTCCCCACGGCCAGCAGGTTCAACGTCTCGGCTAAGAGCCCCCACACAGGGATACTCGGTGACAGCAACGCCGGGGGCCACTTCGCGCCCGAGATGAAGTTCGCCGGCTACGACCAGATAATACTGGAGGGAAGAAGCGCCTCGCCGATCTACGTATATGTAGAGAATGACCGGGTTGAGTTCAGGGACGCCTCGGCGATCAGGGGAAGCACGGTATTCGAGGCCGACGGCTTCATAAAAGGCGAGCTAGGAGACAGAAGGGTCCAAACGGTGGTATGCGGGCCTGCGGCGGAGAAGGGCGTGAGATACGCCGGACTCTTCGCCAACCAGGTGAGGGTCGCCTCCCGTACCGGCATGGGAACCGTGATGGCCTCTAAGAACGTCAAGGCGTTGGCCGTCAGAGGCACCGGACATGTTGAGGTGGCGGAGCCCGACGGGTTCGAGAGGATTACGCTTAAGCTGGAGGAGGAGATCAGGGCTCACGAGCAGTACCCCGGCAGGATGCTCATGGGCACCACCAGGATACTCATGATGGCCAACGAGGCCGGGTTCCTCCCCACCAGGAACTACACCTCCGGGGTCTACGAGGACGCCCACATGGTCAGCGGCGAGAGGCTAGCCGAGGAGTACAACGTCAAGAACAGGGGATGCTTCGCGTGCACCATACCCTGCAGCAGGGTCTACTCCGTCAGAGAAGGCCCCAACAAAGGGCTCCACGGAGAGGGCCCCGAGTACGAGGCCCTGGGCAGCTTCACGAGCCGAATAGGCAACAACGACCTAGAGCTGGCGCTGAAGGCCATCGACCTCTGCAACCAGCTTGGGCTGGACGTGCTCACCGTCGCCGGCTGCGTCGGCTGGGCCATGGAGCTCTACGAGGCCGGGGAGCTCACCGCCGAGGAGACAGGCGGCCTGGAACTCACGTGGGGTAACATGGAGGCTCTCCAGGAGCTGATACGGCTCATATCGGAGAGGGAGGGGTTTGGGGATGTCTTAGCCGACGGCTCCGTCGAGGCGGCCAAGAGGCTGGGCAGGGGCATGGACCGGACCATTCAGGTGAAGGGGATGGACCTCATCATGGCCGACCCTCGGGGCCTCAAGGGCTTCGGCCTCGGCTACGCCGTCGCCAGCAGGGGCGGCGACCACCTGAGGAGCGAGCCCTTCCTGGAGCTCAGCGACGACCCCGATATGGGTGCGAGGATGTTCGGCGTCCCCGAGTCCACCCTGCGCCTCGCCGACAGGGGGAAGGGGCGGCTCGTGAGCTACTTCGAGGACTGGAACGCGGTCATAGACTCGCTGGAGCCCTGCAAGAACATAATGCAGAACATGATGCTGCTTCCCTTCGAGAGGGCCGCCGAGGCGCTGGAGCTGACCACAGGGCTCAGAATGACGCCGAAGGAGATGAGGGAGGCCGGGGAGAGGATAGTCACCCTTGAAAGGATGTACGGGGTGCGCGAAGGCGTGTCACGGGCCGACGACAGGCTGCCATCCAGGTTCATGGAATCGCCCCTAAGGGACGGGGCCAGCAGCGGCACCGTTGTGGACATGGCCCTCATGCTCGACGAGTACTACGCCGAGAGAGGATGGGACCCGGCGACCGGTCATCCAACCCCTGAAACGCTGCGTCGGCTTGGGCTAGGCTTCGCCGTGAAGGACCTCCCCTGACCAACTGTCTTCAATATCCTTATTAGTCTGGGAGGTGCCCCGGAGATAAGGTGACCGATTTGCCCATGTGCGAGATCTGTGGCATGGAGGTGCCGGAAGTCTACATCTGCGTCGAGTGCAAGACAGAGTTCTGCGAAGAGTGCGGCGACGTCAAGGCGAAGCTGTGCTACGACTGCATGGGCTGGGAAGATACCCCCATTGATGAAGGGGCATGGGATGAAGACCACCTCAACTAGAATAGTTACTGTTATCTAATGATAATGAGTAACATATTGGGGGTTTAGTTGCAGCTTGACGCTTTCAGCATAACCCAGCGCGGAGGACTCGAAGGCGTAGAGATCTACATAACCGTCTTCAAGGCCAGGGACATCGTGGACAGGTACAGGATAGACCGGTGGACCATGGACAACCCCGGGGGGTACCAGCGTATGCCCTCGGAGAGCAGGCTCAAGGACCGGCGGGGCAGCCCCCTGCGCTACCTGGTGCGAGAGTGGGGGTGCTTCCCCACGTCCATACTCCTGAACGTGAGAGGCGACGTGAGGTACGTCAAGGAGAAGGACATGGGCTGGTTCAGCTACGGGATGCTGGACACCGGCGACGAGGGGTTATGGCTCATAGACGGGCAGCACAGGGTCGAGGCGCTCAAACGGGCCATCGAGCGCAACCAGGACTTCGAGGACTACCCGGTCATAGCGAGCATTATGAAGCTCCCCGAGAGGTTCGACGAGATGATGCTATTCTACATAGTCAACAAGAGGCAGAGAAGTGTGCCCACCGACTTGGTCTACAGGCACCTCCAGAGGATGCTGTGGAAACGCGGGAAGCAGTGGGTCATGGACTTCGAGGGCAGCAAGGGAGTGAGGATAGGGCTGGCCACCGAGGTGGTGGACATGCTGAACCAGAGCCCCCAGAGCCCCTGGAACGGCAGGATACAGATCGTGGGCGAGAGTAGACACGAGAACCACATAATCTCGGACAGCGTCCTCATCAGATCCATATCCAACCTGCTCAGGGAGAACATTCTCAAGGGGATGCCTGTGAGCGACATAGCGGGGCTCCTCACGGACTACTGGAACGCCGTGTACCAGCTGTACCCCGAGTGCTTCACCGAGCCCAGCGCCTACACGCTCCTCGGCTCACCGGGGATACAAGTGATGCACATGGTGTTCCCGCTAATATACTCCAAGTGCATCCAGGAGAACAGGGTCGATGAGACAGTCATGGAGACACATCTGGAGAAGCTCATGGAGAAGACCCCGAGCCACACCATGCCCGAGCTCCAGGGCCCGGTGGACTCGGAGTTCTGGTCCAGGACCCATGGCCCCCTCATCGCCCTGTCCACGGGTAGGCAGAGCCGTGAGGCACTGTACGAGGGGCTGGTGGAGAAGATCAGGATCACGGAGGAGGGCTAAGCCCTCTCGATCCTTACCCTGTCTCCGCTGCGCACCTTCTTGAAGACCTTCGGGTCTCCCTCTACCTTACCGAAGACGTTGACGGCGCTTGCGGGCCTTATCTCGTCTCCCCTGCTCGCCGGCGTCCTGCCGAAGAATATGCAGAACGCGTTCCCCGGCGGCCAGTACGCGAGGTCACCCAACCCGACTACCTCCCTCGGGTTCTCGGGGCCTTGTTTCACCGGTATCCCGAAGTATATCTCGTCTCCCCACGTGTTGGCTCTAGCTTCGATGGGCAGCGCCTCCCACACCGCCTTGGCGGTTTCCGGGCTCTCATCAGTTAGACTCGCCTCCACGGCTCCCGTCGCGTCCGTTACTACTCTGATCCTCATTTTACACCGTGTTTTCTTTAGGGTGAACGCTTAAGGTTTTTACCCTAGTCTTGGGTATTGTGTGGGATCGATATCATGCGTCCAAGATGCGGGGTGGCGGCAATAGCCGTGATAACGTTGATGCTACTCATTCAGCCTGTCTCTCCGGTCAAAGCTCTGAGCGGCACCGTCCGAGACCAAGAAGGGACACCCATAACAGGCGCCCAGATTATGCTCATAAGCGAGACCAGGTATCTAAACAAAACCGCGTCCACCAGGGACGGGGTGTTCGACATCGACACCGAGTTCGAGAGCGGTAAATTGATCGTCTTCCACGACGACCCGGACACCCCCGGCGTTGACTACCTCCCGTACTCGATGAAGGTCACTAACGGCGACACTGGGCTCGACGTGGTCCTCCTTCCAGCCAGCTCATTAATCTTCGAAGGCAGCCTGCTCTACATAGACACGGAGAACCTCGCCCTCCACTTACAGTACAAGGTGATCGACGCCGACAACGAGACACTCACACCGTCAGGCGTCCCGCTGGTATACGGCTCCCTCTCAGACGGGATGAACGTGATCGGACTGCCTACTGGGCACCTCGTTGTCCCCCCGGATACAGTCGTGAGGGTGGCGGTTAACAGCACGTTCCTTCTGGGCTCGAAAGTAGCCTCCAGAAGCTTCACTACGAGAGAGACCTTGACCGCGCCAAGGGGAGAGACGAGGGCGATAGACATACGGGAGTACAGCATCCCCCTTAACTTCAGGATCGCCTCCGAAACCGAAGAGGCTCTGGATGAAAGGCTCGACGAGATGAACGGGTATGGGTTCTACCTCACCAAACAGGAGGGGGCCTACAGCACCGCGTCTAGACAGGTTTCCGAGGCGAGGACGCTTTTCGAGGAGGGCAACTACACCGAGTGCTTCGACGCCCTGAAGAGGGGCTACATAACCCTGGACCACACACTGAAGGAGCTTGACAGGATGTACAACGACGCCGGCCTGTCAGTGTACATACTCATAACCTTCTTGGCGGCCGCGTCGCTCGTGACGGGGTACCTGATGGCCGACGGGGTGAAGAGGCTGGCCTTCGACGCCGTGCTTTCAGCGGGAAGCCTGGCCATCCTGTACGTGTTCTACCCTGGCTCGAAGATAATACCGTTCAGAGACTTCGCCGCCGCCAGCGCCGTGGCGGTGCTGGCGCTATCTCTTCTCGGCGTCATATTCCCGAGGTTCTTCAGCGTGGGCTCAGGAGGAAGGGTCCACACTAGGAACCTGATAATACCGATATTCAGCATAGCCAAGCGCAGCCTCAGGCGGCGTAGGCTGAGGTTCATACTCACCCTGGTGTCCATCACGCTTCTGGTGACGAGCTTCGTCGCGCTGACAAGCTTCTCAGAGGGGTACGGCCTCATAAAGGACACCTATTCGAAGAAGGGCGAGTGGGAGGGCGTCTCCATACGTGAGGGGTCGTGGACCCGCAGCGAGCCGACCTTCATACTCCTCAGCGAGGCGGAGAGGGACTGGTTATCCTCCAACCCGGAGGTGGATCGCCTGTCGGCGAAAGCCGAGAACGACCCCCAGCGCAGGCCATACATCTACATCATGGGTGAGCCGGTGATGGGCGTCGTCGGTGTCGACTCACATGAAGGCGACATAGTTGACTTGGCTGGAATACTCGTCAGGGGCAGCCTACCGGACTCTGACGGCATACTGGTCCCCAGCGGCGTCGCTGAAAGGCAAAACCTGGACATTGGAGACGTCATCACCGTCTCTAGCCTCGAGCTTGAGGTGCAGGGCGTCTTCAGCGAGGAGGCGCTGAACGGCCTCGAGGACCTCGACGGCACCGGCTACGCCCCCGACAAGTGGGTGAACACCAATCCCGAGGGCGAGGTGCCCCACTGGGTGGTAGAGGACTGCGAGGGCTCGGAGGTGGTGATAATGAGCACAGGGACAGCCGTCGAGCTGGCCGTTGTGGGCATCCAGAGGATAGCGGCCGTGCTCAGGGGAGGAGTGGACCCCATGGGCTTCGCGGAGAGGCTCGCCCTAGAGAGGGGGTACAGGGCGTACGCCTCCACGGCCGACTCCTACGTCACGTACAGGCTCGGCAACTACTTCGAGGGCCGCGGCCTCAGCCTCATAATACCCTGGGCCATCGTGGTCCTCAACGTCGTGATAACCATGCTCAACAGCCTCTACGAGAGGAGGGGCGAGATAGAGATACTCTCCTCGGTGGGGCTGAACCCGGCGCAGGTGTCGGCCATATTCGTGGCCGAGGCTTTCATCACGGGCTTCATCGCAGGCGGGCTGGGATACCTTGTGGGTCTCACCCTGTACAGGGGCATGGCCTACCTCAACATCGGCCTCCAGGTCCATCAGAAAGTCTCGGCCGTGTGGAGCGTCGCGAGCGTAACCCTCGCCATTTCCGCGGTGCTCGCAGGCGCGTACACGGCTCTTCGGAACTCGGTGGTGATAACCCCGAGCCTCATGAGGAGGTGGAAGATAGACAGGGACTCCGGCGGCTTCCAGGAGGCCTACCGGATCATGATCCCAGTTAAGCTTGAGGCCGAGGAGATAGAGCCATACATCGAGTTCATCCACAGGAGGCTGAAGAGGCTGGAGAACCACCCGATCCAGGTAACATCATCCATAAAGCTTGTTGGGGATGACGAGGGAAAGAGGATTACCTTCATATACAAGACGGCGCAGGCCGCGACGGGCAACTTCTACACAAGGAACGAGCTCAAGATCACGAGGCTGCCCAGCGGGGAGTACGGGGCGACGCTAGAGTCCCTCGGGGATCCCAACTGGGTTCACGTGACGGGCTCCCTCATAAGAAGGTTGACGATGGAGTACAGCACCAGGGATTAGCCGCGCTCCACCTTCTCGACCATCCCGTCCCTCATCCAGACGATTCGGTCGCTGGCCTTGATCATCTTGAGGTCGTGGGTGGCGGCCACCAGGGTGAGCCCCCTCATCTTGTTGAGGCCATGAAGGAGGTCGATGATCTCCATGCCCGTGTTCAAGTCGAGGTTGCCCGTGGGCTCGTCCGCCAAGATTATGGAGGGATCGTTGGCCAGCGCCCGGGCTATGGCGACTCGCTGCTGCTGGCCCGCGGAGAGCTCCGTGGGGCGGTGGTGCAGCCTCTCCCCGAGCCCTACCTGGTCCAGCAGCTTCTCCGCCTTCTTCAGGCCCTCGTCGTGGGGGGTGCCCGCGAACACCGTGGGCAGTGAGACGTTCTCCAGCGCCGTAAGCACCTGGATGAGGTTGAAGCTCTGGAATATATACCCGATCTTCCTGCACCTGAGCCACGCGAGCTCGTAGGCGTCCAGCTGGCTGATGTCCACGCCGTCTATAAAGACGCTGCCCTTCGTGGGCTTGTCGAGGCCCCCCACGAGGTTGAAGAGGGTGGTCTTGCCGCTGCCGCTGGGGCCGACGATGGATATGTACTCGCCTCGCTTTATCTCCAGGTCCACGCCGTCGAGAGCCTTCACGGTCTCGGCGCCCATCTGGTAATATCTCTGCAGGTCCCGTAGCTCTATCACGTTCTCATAGCTCATATCTCAAAGCCTCCACCGGGTTAAGCTTGGAAGCCCTCCACGCCGGGTACAGTGTGGCCACCATGCTGAGGGCCGTGGCCAGGGAAACAGACCCCGCGAATATGGACAGCAGGCTTAACTTGGGCGCGTACAGCACGATGTCGAAGCCGGCTGCGAACCCAGTTATCACCATCGCCGAGGCCAGGCCGAGGGTGAATCCTATGAGGCCGCCAAGCAGGCCCTGGTAGAAGCTCTCCACCAGGAACAGAAGCACTATGTGCTTATCCAAGGCGCCGAGGCACTTCATGGTGCCTATCTCACGGTACCGTTCGTAGACAGCTATCAGCATGGCGTTGGTGATCCCCACGATGGACACCACCAGAGCCACCGCGACGAGCCAGTACTGGTACGACTCGACGGCGACCTGGCCTCCCCCCAGCCTGGCGCTGGTGGAGTAAAGTAGGTCGGAGATAACCATGGTGGTGTAGAAGCTCAGGCCCAGGGCGATGGAGGCGATGTTGATGAGGGACCTGTCGAGCCTCCGCCTTATGTACTCGTGGCCGAGCCTCACCGCGTCCATCAGCGTGAACTGCACACGCCTTGGGGCTTCCTCGTTCATCTCATACCATTGATCGCTCATGGAATAAAAACACTGCAGCTTCAATGAGTTTATTACGGCGTCGGTGAAACCCTTGTCATATGGATAAGCTGGGCGGACTCGTCGAGATAGTCAGGCCGTTGAACTCCGTGATGCTGGGGCTGGCCATAATCGTCGGCGCAGCCGTGACCGGCGGCGCCTCGATACTGGGGTCGCCCATCAAGCTCCTCCTCTCCTTCGTCACGGGGTTCTGCATGACCGGGGCGGCCATGGCCGTAAACGACTACTACGACAGGGAGATCGACGCCGTCAACGAGCCGGGTAGGCCCATACCCAGCGGCAGGGTGACCCCGGGTGAGGCGGTGGCCCTCACCGCTGCCCTGAGCGCCGTCGGGCTCGGGGCCAGCTACATGATCTCGTGGAGCACCGCGCTGGTGGCGGCGTCCAGCTGGGTCGTCATGATGCTCTACTCGGCCTGGGGGAAACGGACGGGGTTCCCCGGGAACCTGATGGTCAGCGCCTGCATAAGCCTCCCCTTCATATACGGGGGTTTGCTGACAGGGTCGGTGTCTCCAAGCCTGTACTTCAGCCTCATGGCGTTCCTGAGCAACACCGGTAGGGAGGTCACCAAGGGCATCGTGGACGTGGAGGGTGACAGGGGCGCCGGCGTCGAAACCATCGCAGTCTCCAGGGGGTCGAGGTCGGCGAGCCTCGTCGCAGCCGTCTTCTACGTGGCGGCATCTGCTGTGTCCATAATACCCTACGGGTTGAGGCTCGTCTCCGTCTGGTACCTGCCTTTCGTGGCGGTTACCGACGCTGGGCTCATCTACAGCGCTTACAGCCTAACCATCAAGCCGACCCGCGAGAACAGCAGGACGGTGAAGAACAGGGTCCTAGTATTTATGCTGGTGGGTTTAGCTGGGTTCGCGGCGGGCAGCCTGCTGTAAGATCCGTGTATGGTAATAGAATTGTAAAAGTTCTACCTAGATGAGAGGGCCACCCTCTCGACTTCCTGCTTCCTGCGGATGGCGAAGTTGTTCCCATCGTTGTTGGCGGCGCCTATGAGCTGGTCCGCTATGATCTCCTCGAGGGTCTTGCGGTTCCCGAAGGTCTGCTCCTTTATGCCGCGCATGATGAAGCGAAGTGCGATGTCGATGCGTCTCTGGGGGCTGATGTCAACGGCGAGCCTGTAAACGACGCCCCCGTAACCGATGCGGGTGGTGTCCTCGTTGGGCGCCGCGTTTTCGACGGCCCTCACGAGCACCTCGACGGGGTTTCTCCCGGTCTTCAGGTGTATGATCTTGAAGGCGGTCTTGACGCTGCTTATGATCCTGCTCTTGTCGCCCCCGCTGGAACCGGGCTTCATGAGGCTGTTGATGAAACGCTCCACGATGTTTAGGTTGCTCTTCCTGAACTTCCGTGCCTCGTGCCTGCCGCCACTGTGGGGAAGCCATACAGGCTCCAGGTTCAGGTACCGCTCCAGGCCGATGTCGCGTACGTCGATGCCGTCGAAGCCCCACTCGCCGAAGAGCATGATGCCCTCGTCCTGTGTCTGTGCCTCGTCTTCGCTCATTTTACCACTTCGTGAGTGCAGTGACTTTGAAAGGGTTACCTAAATAAAAGCATTGCCAACACCCGGCAGACTTTAAATCGCGGCGCCCAGCATGATAGCCATCATGTGGCTAAAAGGCTACTCGGCGTCCTACTACCTGTTATGCGTCGTGGGGTTCCTCTCCATGCTCAGCATCATGGTGACGAACCCCATCCTTTCGCTGTTCGCCGAGGACATAGGGGCCACAGGCGTGTGGATAGGGTACGCAGTCTCAGGCTACTGGATCAGCAGGGTGGTGCTCGAGATACCCAGCGGCTACGTCTCGTCGAGGTATGGCTACTATAGGCCCATGCTCTTCGGGCTCGCGCTGACCGTGATCGGGAACACCTTGCTTGTCTTCGTGGACAGCCCTGTCCACCTGGTCCTGGTAAGGGCGTTGAACGGGTTCGGGGCGCCCTTCTTCTTCGCGGTCTCCATGACATTCATAGTGAACCTGTTCGGGGCCGAGAGACGGGGCACAGCCATGGGGGTCTTCCAGGGTATAGAGTTCGTGGGAACCATCATCGGCTCCGCGGTGAGCGGAAAACTGGTTCAGGAGATGGGCTGGCGGGGCGGTTTCACGGTGGCGTTGGCTCTCTCGTTCGCGGCTCTGCTGCTCTTCGTCGTCCCTCCCCACATCAGAAAGGAGGCCGTTCAGGGTCCGACGAGTGAGCCACTCACC
>Ga0180434_10004730_pt1 | contig 16412 bp, 30 predicted proteins | sample SS_ome_7_FD_132453 | JGI IMG/M metagenome (GOLD analysis project Ga0180434, IMG submission 132453) | Hypersaline lake sediment archaeal communities from the Salton Sea, California, USA - SS_1_D_2 metaG | ecosystem: Environmental > Aquatic > Non-marine Saline and Alkaline > Hypersaline >...
AGCGCCTTCTCCGCCGCGAGCCGCATGAGCTCGTCCCTGGTCATCGCCCCTCCAGCTCCCGCACCCTGGCCTCCAGCTCGGCGATCCTGAGATCCCTGGGGTCCGGCGCGACCTTCCCGGCGCCGCGGCACTTGCGGCACGTCCCGTACTCCTCGCAGCCAGCGATGCCCGGATCCCGGATCATCACGTCCCCCGTCCCCCTGCACTCCGCGCAATCGATCTTGTCCGTCACGCCAGTCTCCTCTCCGTCCTCTCGGTTACGCCGTTGAACTCGACCGCGCAGTGGTGGCCGCCCAGGAACTCGACCTCCTCGTCCGTCGGTATTATCGCCGACCCGACCCGGCTCTGCGTCCCGAGGAAACCGCGGAACCTGCCGGCCCACTCCGTCGCCTCCGCCTCCGAGTCGAACCTCTTCACCAACGGCATCTGCACGGGTTGCAGGGCCGGCGGCAGGCCGCCTATGACCACGCTGACCTCGTACCACGTCCGGCGGCCCGACATCGCCAGCCAGTCGTCGCACACCTCGACCCACGGGCGCACCAGCGGCTGCTCGACGGCGCACCTCCTCAGCCTCTCGACTTCTTCCCTCTCCAGCATCGCGCCCCCTCAATCGCCGCCGCCGAAGGTCACGACGACGGCGTAGCTCCACCACAGCAGGCTGAACCCCCACACGCGCTTCGGTTCCCGCAGGTACGCGTTGGACAGGAACCCCACGGTCGGGAACACGTACCTCTCGTTGTGCCCGGCGGGCGTCCTCCTGTACGCGGCAAACTTCATCTGTGTCCCCCTAGTGCCCGGCCCGCGGGCGGCACGAGTCCCCCTGCCTCACCCACCACTCTAGCTGGCCCTTCACCCACTGCTCCATGTCCGCGTCCCCGGGGCGCGGGTTGACGGCCTCGGCGTCCTCCGGCCGCAGGTCGAGCAGCGAGGCGACGGGCCCCGGGAACCGCACCGGGATGAGCCGGTCCCGCGGCGAGATGCCAGGCCGCACCTTGTCGCCGTCCGCGAGGACGACGGTGTGCCACACCCGGTCGTGCGTGTGGGTGTGGTGCCTGCCCGTCACCATGCCGAGCCGCAGGCCGGCGGGCGTCTTCGCCGCGACCAGTTGCCCGGGTAGCATTTCCTTGGCCATCTGACCCCCTCAGTTCGGGAACCTCGCGCCCGGCGCCCTCGACTGGATCATGCACGACCCGCAGGACGGGCACGCCCGCCCCGCGTCGGGGTGCGATCTCGCCCTCAGCCCGCGGATGTCCCACTCCTCGTGGAGCGCCTCCATCTCGGCTATCCTGGCCTTGCACTCCCCGGTGTGCTCCTTCGGCCCGCTGCCGAAGCGGCTGGGGCCCGTCGGGCAGCCGCATGTCCTCGCCGGATCCCCGTTCGCGTACCACCACCCGAGCCTCGACTCCTCCTCCGCCGTCAGCCGCGGCCTGGGCTCCGTGTGCCCGCAGGCGCACCACCATGTCCCGAGGTGTCTCGGCTTCTCCGCCATCAGTTCCGGAACCCCTCCCCGGCCCTCATCGGGACCATGACGCCCCCGCACTCCGGGCACTTGCGCCTCGCGTCCGCCCGGAGCTCGTCGGCCGCCCTCCGGGCGGCCTCCCTCGCCGCGTCCAGCCTCCCGCGCCTCGCCAGGCACTCCGGGGTGTGCGGCCTCGGGGGCCTCCTGGCGATGCCGCCGCGGATGTATTCGGCCGAGAGGCTGAGCGGGCCGCTCTCCTGCGGCGGGCACCCGCAGTCCCGGCTCTCCTCGTTCGCCTCCAGCCAGTCCAGGGTGGCCTCCTCCTCCGGCGTCAGCCTGGGCCTGGGCTCCGATCGCCCGCACGCGCACCACCACTTCCCAAGATGCCGGGCCTTGTCCGCCATGCGGGATTATACGCGCGGGTATAGTCCGGGGAGGAGGAGACCGATATGCTGGACGCGAGCGAGGCGAGGCGGTTGACCGACGGGGCGCTGACGAGCGACGCGGATGCCGTCAGGTCGTACCTGAAGCACATCGAGGGCAAGATTCGGGAGGCGGCGAGGAAAGGCAGGCGGAGCGTGAGCCACCCGTTCTCCGGGCCGATACACGCGCCGGACGGCACGATCCTGGAGGCCGTGCGGAAGGCCGTGGAGGGCAAGGGGTACACCTGGACCGACCACCCGGATCCCGATCCGGGTCACCCGTGCAGCCGGCCGTACACCTCAATATCGTGGTGACCTAGTTGTTGGCGGCCGCCCTGGCGAGCCCGGCGATGCCGGAGATGCCGGTCGGCTTGGCGGCGCACGCGGAGATTCCGAAGGCCTCCGCCATATGCCCCAGGACGTTCCTGGCGGACCACGGGTCGCCGCTCATCACGACCGTCCTGCTGCGCATGTCCGGCCTCATCGCCCCGACCACGCCCGCGCCGTCCAGCTCCGGCATCCGCATGTCGACCACGGCCGCGTCGAACGGGCCGTTCTCGGACAGGAGGCGGAGGGCCTCCCTGCCGTCGGGGGCCGTCACGACCTCGATTCCGTCGTCCTCCAGCGTCGCCCTTATCGTACTCAATACCGCCGGGTCGTCGTCGACTACCAGCACCCTCAGTGTTCGTTCGTCGGCCATGGTGTTTCTCTGAGTCATCACTGCTCTTGTCCCGGTGCGATCCCTCGGCGGCCTCGCGGCGCCTACGGAATCGCGCACACCGTCATGGTACGATACGGGGGCCGGCCCGTCAAACGGGCGCCCGGGCGGCGGAATAGGTGTCCCGGGACGGGCCGGAAATGGGTGTCCCTGGCGGAAAGGGTGTCCCTTGAGGCGTTTGCGGACCGTGTATAATGGGGGGCTTGTGAAATAATGCACAGGGGGCCTGCGATGATGATATTGATGCTTGTTAGCGGCCTGGCCGTCACGGCGGTCAGGGTTCTCGCGGCTCTCGTCCGCCCGCCGCTGCGGCTGGCCACGGGGCTGCTGTCCCTGATTCCGGTGCCCGGGCGCCCCCTCCGGTCGCCGTCGGAGCTGGAGGACGGCCGCGAGTACGAGTTCCGCTGCCGGGGCTCCCGGACGCGGAGGACGTACTTCTCGGACCCGGCCCGCGCGAAGGCGGACGAGCGGGAGGCGTTCACCCTCGCCGAGGACAGCTCGACCAGCGCGCAGGGCATCCAGTGCTGGCAGAAGCGCTACCCGGACGGCTCGCCCGTCGGACCCGGTACCGGGTGCTGGACGACCTTGAATCTCTTCTTCGGGAAACGCGCCCGGAAGGATCCCCGGGGCATCGCGCTCAGGCGCGTGGCGTGACCCGCGCCAGGCCGAACCGCTCGACGACCCGCCTGGCCCGACCGATGACGATGTTGCCGGCGCCCGCGCCGTCGAGGGGGAAGTCGAGCACGTCCCGGACGGTCATGAACCTGTACGGCGGCGAGCCGGGGATCCGCGAGTCCTGGCCGCTGTGCACATAGTGCAGCACGGGTGCCTCCAGCCGAGTGTCGGGGTTCCACAGCACATCCGGTTTCACCATCCGCCGCCGCCCCCTCGGGGCCGACTTGTCGTGCACGTCGAAGATGGTCGCCATCGTGAAGTGGAGGAACCTTATCGGCCACTGGTGCCGCCACCGCTTCAGCCTAGCGTTGAAGAAGGGCTCCTCCGACATGTCCAGCCGCCTCGCCCTTCGCCTGTACCAGTCCAGCAGCAGCGGGTGGCGCCGGCGGCAGGAGACTATCCCGCAGCATGCCTGCGCCCTGGTGTAGGCCGCGACCGAGAACTCCGCCGTCGACCTGGGCTCCAGCCAGCCGCCGGGGTCCCAGAAAGTGAGGGTGTCGGCGTCCAGCCGCGCGCCGCCGCGGATGTATAGCTGGAGCATGCGTAGCTGGAAATACGCCACGCAGGCGCTGTTGAGGGACGCCGAGTCCGCGTAGAAATTCCCCGAGGCGGGCTTGGGGAGGGGCGGCAGCCCCCTGACCTCGATCAGCTCCGCGACCCGGGGCGGGGTCGGGTCGCCGGGCGTCCACGCCTCCACCTCGATCCCGTTGGCCGCGAGAGTCGGGCCCCACCTCTCCGCCCCTGGGCGATCCAGCGTGACTTGGATTTCCGCGTAGGGGGCCTGGTCCAGGAGCGACAGCGCGGCGATGACGCACATGTCGTTCCCCTTGCCAAACGAGCCGAACAGGTACTTCTCGACCTTTGGCACTACCCCTCCTTTGTTGCGGACCAGCAGGTGTGCCGCCTGGCCTTGGGGGCGTGCGAGACTCGCAGGCCGAGCGGGTCGAGCTTTTCGTACACGGCGCGCCTGACGCCCCGCATGTGCCAGTCGTGGCCGCCGATCGTCCCGCCCGCCCGCACTTTCGGCCACCAGGCGCCGATGTCGCGGGCGACGGCGGCGTAGCTGTGGTCGGCGTCGATGAAGCAGAAGTCCACGGAGCCGTCCTGGAAGATCGCCGCGGCCTCGGCGCTGTCATACTGGTGGGGCGACAGCATGTGCCAGACGCCCAGCGACTTCATGTTCCGGCGGAAGGCGCGGCGCAGGTTCGTCTCGCGATGCGGCTCCAGGGCGCGGATGATCATCTCGTTGAGTTGCGTCCGCTTCCGCTTGCCCCGTCCGGGATCCGGTAGGAGCAGCCAGTTATCCACGCAGTGCAGCTCCGTCCCGTTGGCGTGGCAGATCGGCGCCATGACGGCGGCGCTGCGCCCGGCGAAGCTGCCGACTTCGACGACGACGCCGCCCGCTATCCCGCGACATATGTCGGACACGAACTCCGCGTCACCCTCGCAGAACCAACCGGGTACGTCCCTCCAGGTCTTCATAGCCATCTTGCCGCCTCCCAGCGTTGCTCTGAATGGGGGTGCGGCGAATCCGAAAAGAATAGCAACCGGCGTATAGTATGGCGGACTCTCACAAAGGAGACAGACGATGTTCAGGCTTGCAGTGTCACTCGCGATAGCGCTCGCCGCTCCGGCCATCGCCGATGGCCACGAACCGAACCCGAAGGACATGGAAAAGGCGTTCACGGCCATTGCGGATAAGGCCATGGACTCGACGGTGGCGATCAGGACATACGAGTTGATCGCCGAGGGGCCGCCGCGGATCACCAAGTCACTGGGGCACGGGAGCGGAACCATCATCTCCGAGGACGGCGCCGTGCTGACCAATGCTCATGTGGTCGAGGGGGCGGACTGGGTGGTTGCGATACTCCACGACGGGACGTTCCTGGACGCGCAAATCGCGGGCGTGGACGAGAGAGGCGACTTGGCGCTCCTACGGCTGGACACCGAGAGGAAGTTCACCGCGATGACACTCGCCGAGCCCGGCTCCCTCGCGGCGGGGAAGTGGGCGTTCGCCGTGGGCAATCCCCGCGGGATCGCCAGCTCGAGCGGCCGGATGTCGTTCACCGTCGGCACCGTGAGCGGTGTCGGGCGCGACATGACGGGGGAGTTCAAGGATCGTTTGGGCAGGTTCTATGGGAACATGGTCGAGTGCGACCTGTCGGTCTGGCCCGGCAGCAGCGGCGGGCCCCTGCTCGACCTGGACGGCAACCTGGCCGGCGTCGTCACCGGGATGCGGCTGCCCGGGAAGAACAAGCCGTCAGTCACCGCGTTCGCCATCCCGCTGGAGGGGCACGCCATCCGTGCGATGAGGTCGATGCTCGCGGGCGAGACCGTCAAGTACGGCTTCATAGGCGCGGAGCTGGCCGAGCTGGATCCACGAGTGCGTACAGACCTGAAGCTGCCGCGGTCGCTGAGAGGGGCACTCGTCACCAGGGTGCAGGAGGGTCTGCCTGCCGAGGCCGCGGGTTTGCTGCCAGGTGATGTCGTCGTCTCGTTCAAGGGACAGCCCATCACGTCTGTGCCGGGGCTGGTCGGAGCCGTCGGCGAGTGCGCTCCGGGCGAGGTGGCGGAGATGGTGGTGGTCAGGGATCGGAAGAGAGTCATCCTGACCGTGAGGCCGTCGGCGAGGTAATCAGTTCTGCGGACGAGTGAACACAAGCACCGCGTTTCCCTTGTCGGGCCACGACATGGTGTGCAGCGCCCAGCCTTCTTCCTGCATCTGGTTACACAGCCTCTCGATTTTCACGAGTTCCTCGGCCCAGGTTTCGCCATCCATCTTGATGTACTTGGCCTTGTGTTCCAGTTTGCATTTATTCGCCACACCCTGTCTCCGGAGCCGCCCTCCGGGCGGCTCTCCCCTTGAATAGCTCCGCGTTGCCGGAGGGGTCCCACCCCCACCTGGCGAGGAAGTCCTGCGGGTTCTCGTGCGCCACGTTCCCGATCGGGCGCGAGCCGTTGACCGACGGTATGAACAGGTCGCCGTCCGGCATGACCAGCACGTAGTCCCCTATGCCGTCGTGCAGCACCGTCCTGACCGACAGCGACGGGAACCGCGAGGCGAGGTCGGCGGCGATCTCCAGGAAGTCGGTCCGCTCCAGACGTATCGGGACGATGTCGCCGCGCTCGGTGAACGCGGTCTCGGCCGGCTCCGCGAGCTTCCAGTCCACGGGGCGCCGCAGCGACTCCAGGAGCCGCCCGATCTCCGGCAGGTGGTCGGCGTTGAGCGAGCTGGCGAGGGTGTTGATCTTGAGCGGTATCCCGGCCTGGGCGACCAGGCCGACGCCGCAGATGACCCTGGCGATGTCGTACGCGGAGCCGCGGCAGGCCGTGGCGACGGCCTGGTCGACGGCGTCCACCGACACCGACATCCTGTCCAGCACGCGGGCGAGTTCAGCGACGATGTCGGGCGTGAGGAGCGTCCCGTTCGTCACGAGCGACAGCCCGCACCCGGCGCTTCGCATCATGCGGGCCACCGGCAGCGTGTCCGGGTTCAGCAGCGGCTCCCCGCCCATGAGGCTGACCCTCTCGCAGCACCTCGCGAGCCTGCCGCCCACGGCGACCATCTCCCGTCCCCGCACCTCCGGACCGGACTTGGGCGCGTAGCACCACCGGCACCGCGGCCGCATGTTGCAGCGGAGCGTCGTGTGCCAGCAGGCGTACGGTATCACCCTCTCCAGCTTCCGGGGGACCCACTCTGTGGGGTTCCCCGTCACCAGACGGCCCAGCCGACCCAGCCAAAGGCGCCGACGAGTGCGATCAGCAGCCAGAGGGCGCGCGGAAGCGTCGCCGTCGCGTCCTCGAACAGCGGCGCGAACACCCACCTCTCAAGCCAGTTGTCGCTCAGCATGAAGTTCAGTATCCGGCTCATCAGTCCACCACGTCCGCAAACAAATGCCCCGCGATGTAGACCAGCACGCACCAGATCGCAATCCAGATCAGGTACGGCGCCATCGCCGCGCACGCGGCCGCGAAGCCGGGTCACCGCCCAGTGCGCCCCCCAGAGCAGCCCGGTCGGCAGCGCTAGCACGAAGAACGCGAACAGCAGAATTTTCCCGAGAACTTCCATTTGGACCTCCCCTCAGTTGTCCCCCGATTGTACGCCTGCGCGCCGCCGGGGTCAAGGTCGCCTACTCGTCGTAGGCTTCCCCGCGGGGCGTCGAGGCTGCCGGAATCTCCTTGATGACAACCGTGCCCTCCATGAAGCCCCAGGAGCTGTTCTCGGAGAACTCGTATGTCTCGGCCCGGTCGCCGGCCCGCATGTCCCGCGTCAGGAACCAAATCTCGTCGCCCTTCCATGTGACCGTCACGAGCTTCTTGCCCGCCGGCAGGTCGATGGTGGCCGTCCCGCCCCAGTTCTTCGCCCGCTGCTGCTCCGTGCAGCCGCCCGCAAGAAGCGCCACGCCAACCAGCGCGATAAAGACCGCCCCTAAGATCTTCGTCCTTCTGTCCATGTCTTCTCCCCCGTGTTAAACGCGCGGGGCCGACGCCCCGCGAACGTCCTATTATACGCGCGGGCCGCGGGCGCGGCGGTTAGGAACTTTCGCCGTGTTTGGAGTCGTCAGGCCGCGTCCATGAGGGACTGGTAACCGTGCCCGGCCGCGAAGGTCACGCACAGCTTCAGGAAGTGGGACTCGGAGCCGGCCATGGTGCGCCTGTACGCGGTCGGGAAGACGACCGTGGCCGTTATCGCCGCGACGGCGATCTTCGTCGGGCCGATCATGTCGCCGTCCAGCCACATGCGCGACGCCACGCCGGCGAACATCGCGACCCACTGGGCAACCGTCCACCAGCCGCTCGCCGCCGCCGGGGCCGCCCTGCGGACGGCGTCCGCGGCGTTCGATATCGACTCGGTGGCGGCGTCCTTCACCGTTCGCATCTCCGGGTGCAGGTTGAAGTGGTTCTTTATGGTGCTCAGTTTCATCGTTCCCCCCCGTCGCGGATTCGCCTTGACCACCGCCACCATTTGCGCCCCGGCGTTGGCTCCGGCTCCGGTTTCCGGTGCGCCCGCTCCCAGCAGCCCTCGCACACCGGGCGGGCGGGGTCGCTGCCCTCCGCCCGCTTGGCCACGGACAGATCCGCGCCGCACTGGTTGCACATGTACTCCAGCTCCAGGGTGTCGCGGGACCACGCCTTGACGCGGGACGCTACCGCGCCGCGAGACGGCGTGAACGTGACGAAGATTCCGCCACTCTCCGGGTCGCCGACCACGACCGAACGCGGGTCGGCGGCGTACTCGTCGTATATGGCCCAGTGCCTGTCCATCCACTCCTCCTCCGGATCGTCGGCGGCGTTCCGGCACCCGAGGGTGTGCGTCTCGATGTGCCAGCCGTCGACCAGGTCGGTGTCGCCGACGAGCATGGTGCTCGTGAGCGATTCGCGCATCTCCTCGCCGCGGCGGAGCACGGCGGGCGGGACATCGGTTTCCGTGAGTCGGCCGGATGTCCTCGCCTCGGCCCAGGCGCCGCCGCGTATGTGCCGCGGCAGCGCGATGTACGGCCCCACCTCGACGGCGTCCATGTAGTCGGCTTCGCTGTCCAGCTCGTCGTTGAACTGGTCGGCCGTGATATCGACGGCGATCGGCTCTGGGAACGGCTCGCCGCCCTTGCCGGTCACCTCCGCCCAGTAGTGGAGCGGGGTGGACATCGCCGGATCCATCTCGTCCCCGCCCCAGTCTTCGTAATACTCGAAGTTGGGCTCGTCCACCTCGAACTGCCCCTGTATCACAACGGTGTCGAAGCCTGCGTCCGCCAAAGCCTGGCGGAGCGATTTGGAGAACTCAAGGCACATTGCCGCCGGCGGATCCTCCCCGAGTCCGTGCGCGCCGACTTCCGCCGTCCGCACTCGGGTGGCTATGGCCGTGATTTCATCCTGCGTATCCATGCGATGAGGCGCTTTTGGCAACACTTCATAAGGCGCCGATAGAATGCGGGGCAGGGATGCTTCTCCGAAGCCAACGGATTCTGGCGGGGCACGGGGGCGATCACGGCTGGCGGGTCGGGGTCGCCCCCTCCCCTTTTATCCGAGCTCAGCCTCCGGCGAGCTTTCGTGGTAGTCGGCCGGATCCGTGGACGCGCCTCCGGCATCCTCGGCATCACCCGCTTCGCCTTCGCTCTCCATCTTCTCCAGCCGGGTGTAGTAGTCCGGCAGCTCGAGCAGGTGGGCCCACGCGATCTTCCCCTCGACCAGGGGATCCCCGCGGCTCACATCCGTGCGATCGGCGCCCGGGCCGTCGGGGCCGTGCTCCCGCTCGACGACCAGGCCCGCCGCGAACTCCTCCACGGGGAATCCGCACGCGTCCCAGTCGATGCCGATCTGCTCACCGATTCGCCTCGCATCATCCACCGTCACAACATCGGCCGGTGGCTCGCTCTCGACCGTGGGGCCCGCGCCGATGTCTGCTGTCACTCGGTGGTATTTGCTCATGACGCCTCCTCGTTTGCCGGGCCGCGAATGAGGACAATATGAATCGTGCAAAATCATCCAGCCCGTGGTCGAAATCCGGCCACCTACCCGGGGCTCCACCCGTCAAGCGAATCGCGGTATGCCAGGCCGCGGGTGCAGGACGACACCCCGAGCGGACTCCTCCGCCACCAGTCGAGGTCGTATGTCTTCGCCGCGTCGTGCCTCGTTGCCAATCTTGCGGACACCTGCTCGGGGCTGCGGTACTGATAGTGCGCCAAGTCGAGGAACGAATCCGACGTCTTCAGCCCGCGTCTCCTGGCCACATCGCGGACATAGTACCATCGCGGGTTGCGGTACGCTCGGTGCTCGGCGTGCGGCCTCGGGTAGTACCACCTGATCCTCTCCCGCGCCGCGCCGTCGATCGGCGTGTCGGGCAGCAGGGTGAAGTTCCACTTGCGTCCGTATATCAGGTCGCAGCCGGCGGACGCCTCGCAGACCGCGCGCACATCGCTCTCGTGCAGCTCGTCGCAGTCGCACTGCACGGCCCAGTCCCCGCGTCTCCGCCTGAAACCGATGCGCCCGACCGCCATCGCCGCCCTGCGGAACACGCGCGTGCTGATCGGGGTGTCGTCACGGAAGAGGTGTACGCGGCCGTCCTGTTCGGCGACATCTTGCAGGATGTCCCAGGTTCCGTCGTCGGAACCGTTGTCTGTCACGGCCATCGCGTCCAGGTGGCGCATGTTGTGAGTCACGGATTCGGCGACGATGTCCGCCTCGTTCCTGACCGTCATGAACCCGTACAGCCTCATTCGGCCCACTGCTGCTCCAACTCCCAGACCTCTCTGGCGCTGAGTTTGTCGGTCTGCTTCACCTCGCGGACGGGCACCAGGGATTCGGCGCATTTGCAGTCCCAGGAGATTTTGTCTGGCTCCGCGAGACCGGGTATTCCCCCGCCTCTCGCGAGGTTGCCCTCCGCGTCGCGCGAGTAGAGCACATGGTAATGCTCCTCGCCGTCCCATTCGACGACGCGCTCAAGCACCATCGCCCTTACGCCGTTCACTGTGGCCCAGACGCCCATAAAGATGTTCTGGCAGCGAGACTTTATTAGCCCGACCGGCCAGTGTAATGGTCGCAGGTATACCATGTGGAGAAGCTGTTCGACCATAGGAGTAAACCATGACAAGGGAACCGATCTCACAACAGCAGTTGCGGGCCTGGCGGTGTCGCATATCGGACACTGAGCGCCGAGCGCGGCGCGCGAATCGCAGGCACCTCGCCAAATCGGCGACTTACCTTCTAGGGCATCCGCTTGCCGCGAGCCTGCGGGGCGACGAGCCGTTCGAGGTGCTGGCGTCTCGCTTCCAGCGAACCTTCGCTGGGATATCACGGGCTCTGCGGCGGCGCATGCCGCCCGAAATTCGGAGATCCGGAAAGGGCAGTTTGGTTGTCGAGTGGAATCTCGCGGGGGTTCCCCGAGCCGTGTTCCGTTGGGAGGGCGGGGAACCGGATTCGCTGGATGTGGCCGTGAGGCGGTCATCGCAACTTTTCGGCGGATTCAGCGAGACGGCGGTTTCGCGGTTGACTCCGGTTGTTCTGGCGGACTTGTTCCGCGCCAGAGCTCCGCTGCCGGAGTTTTCGTTGACCGGGAATCTCATGTGCGCCCAGTGGGGCTGGGCGCGTCGGGCATTGTGATCACCAATGCCCGTGGCCGCGGCCGCGGTTGGGATCCATGCCCTGCCCAGGAGTCCATGCGGATTCGGTTTCGTCGGGTTGGTCGATGAACCCGTGCAGGGTAATCGCGGCGCTGAGCATGTCATGCGTCCACTTCGCCCCGGCGAGCATGCGGAGCGCCCACGGCTGTTCGTCGGTGATGGAGGCAACGAGCTCGCCGTTCGGGGCGAACACGCTCCACGCGCTCTCGGATCTCATGGTGGCGCGCAACACGATGTCGCCCCCCGGACACTTTCTGACGACGAAACCCTCGCTATCTCTCTCTGTGAACATGGTCGTTCCTTATGTCCGTAACCCAGCCTCGACCATCGGCCTCAGTTCTGATTCGATCACGGGCCAGTCGTCGCGTTTCCCGACATGTTCCGCGATACCCGCGATGACGAAGTCGGCCGCGTTGACCATATCGCCCTCACCGTCCCGGTGCTCCGGAAACTGCAACCACGCATCCTCCATGCGCTGTCGCCCCGACTCGGAGTCGAAGTAATCGTGGTAAATCTTCTCGGCTTCATCCTTCGCGGTCATCTGAGTCTCCGTCGATCACCCTGTTCTGTTCAATGCTAGGCCCCCTTCACAGCGTTTTCAAGCGCCTACGGATTTTGGGGTATAATGCAACATGTCGTACGATCCCACAGCCAGGCGCTTGGCCAGAGAGGGGAAAGCGGAGCTGGAACGCCTCCGTCAGGAGGTCCGGGAACTTCGCGAGATACTGGAATCGCGCCGGAAATCCCCGGGCGAAGATGCGAAATCTCGCCAAAAGCCCTCGGGCAAAGAACATGACGGGCTTTTATGAGTCCTTCATGAGATCGTACCGCTCCGGCTCCATCGACCATCCCGCCCGCCCGCGGGTGAGTCCGCGGATGTCGTTCGCGTAGCCGAACATGCGGGCGAGCGGCACGGTGGCCGTAACCAACCGTCGGCCATCGGCCGCCTCGGACTCCGTTATGACGCCGCCCCGCGAGGACAGGTCCGCGGACACCCGGCCGAAATGCTCCTCCGGCACCGCGAGCGTGAGCCTCATCACCGGCTCCAGCATCCTCGGCGTGGCCAGTGCGACCGCCTTGCGGAACGCCTCCCGCGCCGCGATCTCGAACGCCATGTCGGAGCTGTCCACGTCGTGCTCCTCGCCGTCCAGCAGCGTTACCTTGGCGCCCATCATGGGGTACCCTTGGAGGGGGCCGCACTGCATGGACTCGCGGCACGCCCTCTCGACGGCCGCGATGTACTGCCGGCGCACCGCGCCGCCCCTGATCTCGTCCTCGAACTGGAAGCCCTCCGCCGGCTCGACGCGCAGCTTGACTATCGCCCTCTGCCCGTGTCCGCCCGTCTGCTTGATGTGCCTGTGCTCGACCGGGCCGGAGTCGGCGGACACCGTCTCCCTGTACGCCACCTTCGGCCTGCCGACGGCGCAGTCCACGCGCTCCCGCAGCCTGCCGACCGCTATCTCCAGGTGCAGCTCGCCCATGCCCGCGATGAGCATCTCGCCTGTCTCCGGGCTGTGCGTGAAGCGGAATGTGGGATCCTGTCGGCACATGTCGGCCAGCGCCTCCGCGAGCCGGTCCCGCCCCGCCGCCGTCCTGGGCTCGATGGACATGCTCACCACCGGATCTGGGAACGAGATGCTCTCAAGGACTATGCGGCTACCCTTTGGTGCGAGCGTGTCGCCCGTCACGGTTTTCTTCAGTCCGACGACGGCCACTATGTCGCCCGCCGTGGCCTCCTGCACGGCCTCCCGCTTGTCCGCGTGCATGCGGAAGACTCGGGTGGCGTTTTCCTTGAACCCGCGCGTGGTGTTGAACACCCTCGTGCCGGGCTTCAGTGACCCGGAGTAGACGCGGATGTATGTCAGGTCCCCGGTCCTCTCTGGGACCACCTTGAACGCCAGCGCGACGAATTCGTCGCCTGTCGGGCACCTGTCGCCCGCCGTGTCCTCCGGGCTGGGCAGGAAGTCGCACACGGCGTCGAGTAGGTGTTGGATTCCGATCCTGCGGAGCGCCGACCCGCAGAGCACCGGGTGCAGCAGCCCCGAGACCGTCTGCCTGCGGATGGCCGCCGTCAGGGACTCCGCGGTTATGTCGCCGCCGTCGAGGTACCTCTCCATGATGCCGTCGTCGCCCTCGGCGACCGTCTCGATGAGGGCGGATCGTGCCGCCGCCGCGAGTCCGGCGAGCGCCGGCGGCACCTCGGACTCGGAGAACGATCCGTCCGGCGCGTACTCCACCAGCCTCCTGCGGACCACGTCGACGAAACCGGAGAAGGACGCCTCGCTGCCGATGGGGATGTGCACCACGGCCGGGTTCGCCGACACCCTTGCCCGCATGGACTCCACCGCCGCGTCGAAGTCCGCCCCGAGCTTGTCCATCTTGTTCACGAAGCACACCCGCGGCACGCCGTGCCTGTCGGCCTGGCGCCACACGGTCTCCGACTGCGCCTCCACGCCCTCCTTCGCGTCGAACACGGCGACGGCGCCGTCCAGCACTCGCAGAGACCGCTCCACCTCCGCTGTGAAGTCCACGTGCCCCGGGGTGTCTATGAGGTTGACGGTGTGCCCCCGCCACTCCAGGGTGACGGCGGCGGAGTAGATGGTTATGCCGCGTTGGCGCTCGACGGCGTCGGAGTCGGTGACGGCGTTGCCGTCGTCCACCCTCCCCTCGCGGTGCGTCCTGCCCGCGCGGCGCAGGATGCCCTCGGTCGTCGTCGTCTTGCCCGCGTCTATGTGCGCGGCTATTCCTATGTTCCTGATCGTGCCCATTTTGCTCACCAGGGTAACTATCGCGCGCCGGGGAGGGGGTCAAGCCGTTTCCGGGCCGCCGGCCATGGATCTCGCCGAAAGCATGTCCACGGTGCATCCGGCGACCGCGACCGCATTCTTCCGCAACTTCCCCAGCAGCCTCTTCCGGCAGGCGTCCGCGCTGCGGGCGCAGGGGCCGAGGTCCTCTATGAGGCCGCGCTCGTCGTCCATGATCACCCACGGGCCGTCAGTCTCGCGAACGCCGGTCGCGAGCGTCCCCCACGGGACGGCGTAGCCGCGCCATCCCCCGCGCCTCGTGTCCTCGCAGGTCTCGTGGACGACCGCCACCACGCCCAATCGGGCGGCGCGAATCGCCCACACGAGGCCGCACTCGCCGCGGTGCCTGTGCCACTTGTCCGGCTCGTCGCGCAGGCGCTGGACCAGGTCAATCAGGATCGGCTGCATCCGCCTGCCCCGGTATCGGGAATGGCAGCGGGCCGTACCTCGTCTCCCGCGCCAATTTGAATCGCTCCTCCCTCGCCTGCCGCTCGCGCCGGGCCCGCTCCTCCCTGGCCTCGCGGGCCTGCCACAGCACCCTGTCCAGCACGGTCTCCCACTCGCCGCCCCCGAGGTACTTCCGCACGTCGCCCTCGACGCTCGTGTAGACCGCCGCCCCGTCTATCGACACGCAGACAAGGCCGTCGGCCGAGAGCACGGTGACCCTTCTTCGCTTGGCGTCCGCCGGCGCGTCCGACCCCTCCGGGTGATCGACGAGGACCGTGGCCTCGACGGTTCCGCCCAGGCCGTACTCCTCCACGATTGCCCGGACCCTGTCGTCGATCTCCAGCTCCTCGGCCATGTCCTGCGCGGCCTCGCGTGCCTCGGCCATCTCCTCGGTCTCGGCCGGGGCGCTGGTTTGGCCGGACTCCTCCGCCAACTGCCTCGCCAGCTCCCGGGCCCGGTTGATGGACGGGAGCATGATGGAGATCAGGAGCGCCACGATCGAGATGACCACGAACAACTCCAGGATCGAAAACCCTCTCGCGCGACTACTCATGGCAATCCTCCGGAAGGTCGCCGAACTTCGCGTTGACCTCGCTCTGTTTGATCCAGTGCTCCACGGAGTCGAGCATGTGCTCCCACGAGCCCAGTCCCCGGTACACGCGGGGCTCGTCCCCGTCGGCCTGGATGAACGCCTCGACGCCGCCTATGACTATGACCACCTCGTCACGGCCGTCCTTTGCGTTCAGGATCGACCGCATCTCGAAACTGATTCCGTTGACGGTCAGGGCCCGTGACGCCGTCCCGTCCAGGATCGCGCGCGCCCGCTCGGCGATCTCCAGATCCTCCGCCGAGTCGTTCGCGGCCTCGCGGGCGGCATCGAAGGCCCGCTCCTCCTGGGTCGCCGCCATCCTGGCGTCGTACTCGGCCTTCCAGTTGGAGAGTTTCCCGTAGATCGCGAGACCCGCCACGCCGAGGAGGCACACGACCATCGCGACCACGGCAATCTCGCCCGCGTGGTCGAGGAGCCCCCCCGCGAGATTGCGAAGAAGCGCGCCGCCGAGGCGGAGCAACTTCCACACGCCGGCACACAGGCCGACGACGACCGCCCGCAGCATGCCGACGACAAACACGACGACGGTCCCGATCACGCTGAACAGCGGGGCGGCCATCGCGCCCAGCACCCCCGTTGCCATCTTCATTCCCAACATGCCAGCCTCCTCAGCCCAGATACAGGCCGTACAGTCCCGCGTTCGGGTACTTGTTGTGCCGCTCTATGGCCGCCCTGAGGCTCTCGGACAGGCCCGCAGGGGGCGGGGGCGATACAGCCTCGACCGCGTCGTCCGTCGGCAGGCCGGGTTCGGTCGGCTCGGTTGTCCCGCACGGTTTCGCGTTCTTCATGTTCGTTCTCCGCAGATGGCCGCATCCCGACCATGTGTTGCCCATATCGTAGGCCGGGATGCCGGCGGTGTCAAGCGCACGAAAAAGGGGCCGCCCCCAGGGGCGGCCCCTTTTCTTCCGGTTCGTGTTTCCGGGCGCTAGCCGGCGCTCGCGGACCTGACGTTCACGGCCCGGGGCCCCTTATCGCTGGGCTCCGTCTCGTACTCCACTTCCTCCCCCTCGGAGAGGCTGCGGAAACCGTCGGCCTGGATGGCCGAATGGTGCACGAACACGTCCGGGCTGCCGTCGTCCGGCGTGATGAACCCGAACCCCTTGCCGTCACTGAACCACTTCACTTTACCCTTCATCTTGCTTCTTCCTTCCGTCTGAGAA